>Ga0073934_10001342_pt1 | contig 59739 bp, 74 predicted proteins | sample LarsenN4metaG_FD_76834 | JGI IMG/M metagenome (GOLD analysis project Ga0073934, IMG submission 76834) | Hot spring sediment bacterial and archeal communities from British Columbia, Canada, to study Microbial Dark Matter (Phase II) - Larsen... ...
CGCAGCGAGCGGGCGCTTCGAAGGTTGACCTTGGCCGAGTGCCGACTGCATTGCGCGCGGTGATTCCGCACCCGGGCCAGATGCGGCGATCGGACGTGGCGCGGCGACGGTCGACGAAATCCCTGCGGCGAATCCATCGCAGGGCCCGCACACAGTCATCGGGCAGGGCGCGGGCCGCCACGCGTGAGCCGGTGGGCAGCGCGACGCCCGCCGACAACCGCCGTCGCGCCTCCCGCCCGGGCCTTCAGCCGGCGCTATTCGCCCGGAATGAGCTCGGGCTCTCCCGTCCCTAGCACACCGTCGGCGCGCGCCTGGAGATAACCGAAGAGGTCCATCAGATGCGGTCGCACGCGGAAACTCTGTTCCCAGGCCGGCATGATCAGCTCGCCGCTCTCCCCGCGCTCGTGCCGCTGCATCTCCTCGATCATCGCTTCGCGCCAGGCGGAGCTGCCCTCGGACGTCGCCTCGTCCATCGGCATGACGATCCGATAGCGATTGAGCACCAGGTTGGCGAACTCCACGGCGCTCATGTTCTTGACGCGCTCGACCAGGCTCGGTGCCACGTCCGTGCCGTTCGCATCCACGCCGTGGCACACGTAGCAGGTCCGATGATAGACCTGCCAGCCGCGCATCGTGGCGGCGTCGACCTTGCCGCCCTCCACACGATAAAACTTCGTATCGGGCGGCGGCGCCACGCTTGCGCCATCCCCGGCGTTCGCGGCGGAGATCTGCAGTGCAGCCGCCATCACTGCGGCCCCGAATCCCATGGCGGCCACGCCACCGGCAAACGATCTGATTCCTGGCATCGCTCGGCTCCTCGACTCGATTGGTTGAACGGTACATTAACGCCCAATACACGGCCGGCGATGATCCAGATCATCACCACCGGCGCCTCGGGAGGCCAGCGGACCGGGCCCGGAAGCCGAATGGGCAGGCGCCGTCATTCCGACCCGCGTCGCCGCGGGGAGTTCACCGTCAGGGATGCGCGGGCAGAGGTTCCACCCTGAACGGACCGGATTGGTTCGCTTGCCGGAGCGTCTGGATGGCCGGCTCACGCTCGCAGTCATGCGTGCCGCAGTATTTCGCATATCGCACCGCGAGCGCGTGGTCGACGGAAACGCGCGGCCCGTCCTGCGGCGCAACGATCTTCCACGCGCCGTCTTGCCGCTCCAGCGTGTACTGGATCTCCTGCGTGGACGCCGGGAGCGCCTCGAGTATCGGATTGCCGTGCTCGCCCTCGTACATGATCCCGAGCACCCCGTAGCGCACCCGCACGCTGGCGGCGTCGCCCTCGATGCGGGCGCCAAGCAGGCGCGCCGCGGTCACCACCGTCACCGTGTCCCAGCCGGGCGCGTCCTGCCAGATCGCAAACCGCTGCACGAGCGGCCAGTGCTCGCCGCTGGTCTGCAGGCCGTCGGCGTCGGCCTCGATGAACAGGCTGACCAGCGCCACCGGGTCGGCGGAGGGCAGTTCTCCCCCGGCGATCTCCTCGAGCGTGGCCGCCCGCGGCGAACGGCCCATGGCCAGGCCGGCCAGCAGGCAGATGGCGATGATGCGCTCGTTCATTTTCCGTCGGCCGCACGAGATGACGTGCGGGGGGGATCGTATCGGCAGGCCGCGTGCGCCGCCAGCCGTGCACGTTCACCCTGCCGCGACCGCGGTGGCAGCCCCGGCGTGCGGCACTCTGACGGCGATGCGATTACCATTGCTCCATACGCAGATGCCCGCGGAGGCCGCTTGGCGGATCCGTCACGCACCATCGAAGAGACCTGCCGGGTCGCGGCCGCGCGCATCGCCGCGGCCTCCGGCCTGCTGATCACCGCCGGCGCCGGCATGGGCGTGGATTCCGGCCTGCCCGACTTTCGCGGGACGGAGGGCTTCTGGAGGGCGTACCCCGCGCTCGGCGCGGCGGGCATGCGGTTCGAAGAGGTCGCCAGTCCCGACACCTTTCGCGCCGATCCGCGACTCGCCTGGGGTTTCTATGGCCACCGCCTCAACCTGTACCGCGCCACCCGGCCGCACGCCGGTTTCGGGTTGCTGCGCGCGATCGCCCGGCTGTTGCCGGATGGCGCGTTCGTGCTCACCAGCAACGTCGACGGACAATTCCAGAAGGCCGGTTTCCGCGACGACGCCGTCTACGAGGTGCACGGATCGATACATCATCTCCAGTGCCTTGCGCCCTGCTGCGAGATCGTCTGGGCCGGCAGGGACTACGCGCCGGTGGTCGACGCCAGGCGCTGCCGGCTGACCTCGGAGCCCCCGCGCTGCGGCGCCTGCGGAGGGCTGGCCCGCCCCAACGTGCTCATGTTCGGCGACGACGGATGGATAGGCGCCCGCGCCTCGGTTCAGCGCCGGCGGTTCGACCGCTGGCTCGCGCGCACGGCGCGGCCCGCCGTCATCGAGCTCGGCGCGGGCACCGCCATCCCGACCGTCAGGCGGATCGGCGACGCGCTGGGCGCGCCGCTCATACGGATCAACACCCGCGAACCGCAGGTGTCGCGGCCGGGGCAACTGGGAATCGCGGCCGGCGCACGGGAGGCGTTGCAGCGGATTGCCGAGGCGCTGCAGGCGCTGGATCCCGCCTTCGCCGCCGCGCTCCGCTGAGCCGTGGCACGCCGTCAGATGTATTCGGCCTCCGGCGGGGCCGGCACGCGGTCCCGGCCGAGGCCCATCAGCTCGCGCAGATCGAGCTCGCCGCGCTGGTCGAAGGGCATGGGCACCGTGCCATCGCCGACGCGGACGTCGCCGTGGATGCGATACGAGGCCGAGGTATCGCCCTCGGCAACCATCGTCTGGATCTGCTGGAGCAGCTCGTTCATCGAGGTGACGGCCCGCAGCTCCACCACCTGCTCGCCGCCTCCCGGCAGCGTGACCGGCTGATCACGGGTGCCCTGCGCGAAGGGCTGGCCGTTGATCTCGAGGTGGCAGTCCAGGCTGCGCAGCGGAATGTCGAACATGTTGGGATTGCCGACCAGAAGCTTGACCGCGAAGGTCTGTCGCTCGGGCTTCAGGTCGATGACGCGAATGCCCACCAGTTTCAGCGTCGGCGGCTCCATGTCCGCAGGCAGCGCGATCGCCGTTCCTGCACCGGGCAGCAGGCACGCGTACACCAAGTGCAACGCCTTCAGCGTGCGGGCAAGCGAGGGTATGCGGATCCTCATGCCGGCAGTGGGCGACGGGCGGGCGGCTACAGGTATTCCCTGCCGGGCGCCGGCTTCTTCTTGCCAAGGTCCATGAGCCCGCCCAGGCCGACCTCGCCCTTCTGGTCGAAGGGGATCGGCACGTAGCCCTGCACGCCCTTGCCGGCCCGGAAGCTGCCGTGCACACGGTAGCTCGCGTTCATGCCGCTGCGCGACATCTCGACGAGCTGATTGAGTATGGTGGGAAGGTTGGTGGTCGCGTTGACCTCCACGAACTGCTCGCCCAGCGCCGGGAAGGTGACCGACTGGTTGTTTACGCCCTGCGCGACCTCCTGACCGTTCAGCTCCAGGGCATAGGTCAGCCCGTGGATCGGGATGTCGAAGTCGTTCGGGTTCCTCACGCGCAGCTTGATCGCGAAGGTCTGCTCGAGGAGATTCATGTCGACGATGCGCAGCCCGGACAGCGACACCGCCGGCGGATCGATCTTGCTCGGCAGGCCGCCGCAGGCCGCGAGTGCGGCCAACGCCAGCGCCAGCAGTGTGTGCTTCATCATTCGCATCACCTCTCCCCTCTGGAACAGCGGCCCGGGACGGGCGCGATCACGGCGAGGCAGTGTGGGCGGCGGCTCATGAACAACGAGTGAATACCAGCGGCTATCGACGGTCTCCCCATCATCCGTATCCGCGCGGCCGCGGTGACGCCTTACCGCAATCGCCGTCTGCTGCGCCGCAGCAATCTCCCCCCGCCGGCAGGCTGACCCGGCGGGAGATGTGCTAGCATTGTCACAAATACCAAAAGGAGTTGAGCGCCGTGAGACTCCCGATTCCAACGAGATGGGGCTGCTGCGCCCTGATGGGCGCGCTGTTGAGTGGCTGTAACGCCAGCCTGCCTTTCGTTCGTGACGAGGGGCTGGCACCGCGCCAGGTTGCCAAGTCCGACCCTTCTGAAACCGCGGGGTCCGCCGCGATCGAACGCGGCACGCAGCAGGCGCGCGTACTGTTCGATTCCGAGTACGACTCCTTCGACTCCTCAGAGTCCTCCGACACCCTGGCCTATGCCCTCAGCCTCACCGGCACGCGCTACCGCTATGGCGGCACGACGCCGGCCGAGGGTTTCGACTGCAGCGGCTTCGTGCGCTATGTCTTCGGCCACTTTGGGGTGGAGCTCCCACGCAGCGCCCGGGAGATGGCCGCGGCCCTGCCCAAGGTGGACACCGATGACCGCCGGCCCGGGGACCTGGTCTTCTTCAATACCAACGGCCGGCCGTTCTCACACGTGGGCATCTACCTGGGCAACGGCAGATTCGTCCATGCTACCAGCAGCCGCACCAAGCTCGTCATGGTCTCCGAGCTCAGCGACAGCTACTGGAGCAAGCGCCTGAACGGTGTCCGCCGTCCGCCCGCCGAGACGCTGGCCGTATCCCTGCTCGAGGATCCGCAGTTCATCCGACTCTGAGACCGCTCCGGGGCCCGTGCCGTACCACCGGCCAGCCCGGCGCTGCCGCCAGGTGGCCGAACTTCGCCCCTCGCTGATACACACACGCCCCGGCGCACCCCAACGTCCCCGCCCCGCGCGGCCCCAGGCGGCGGTTTTCAGTAAACTGCCCGGGCCATGGCCGACGCCTCCGCACAACGCGTGACCACCCCGTTTCAGCGTCGTCTGCTTGCCGAGGCGTGGCGCCGCATCGAGGAGAGCGGCGGCAGCCAGGCGGACGTTACGCACGCGGAGCTCGCGGCCGTCGCGCAGGGCGGGACGTTCGAGACCCGGGTGCTGAATCGCGCCGTGACGCTGGCGCAGGGCGCCGACCTGCCGCGCGCGCTTGACGCTCTGCAACAGGCGATGCGCCGCGCCGCCTGGGCACTGGTGCTGCTCGGCGCCCTTGTCGGCGCTGCGGCGGCCCGCTCCACCCTGAACCCCGACCACGCCGGCCTGGTAAATTTCTACTGGGTGCTGGTGGCGCTGCTCGGCGTCCACACGCTCGCGTTGCTGCTGTGGCTCGTCTCCCTGCCGTTCTTCCTCTCCGGCGGCCATCTGCCGCCGACACCGCTGCGCGCGCCGTTCGAGGCGCTCGCGCGCACGCTCGCCTCCACCGTCGCGGGCAACGCGCAGCGCACCGCGCAGTCGGCCTGGATGAGCGTTCTCGGCAGCGGCGCGCTCGGCCGCTGGGGGCTGAGCGCCCTGCTGCACGCCTTCTGGCTGGCGGCGCTCGGCGGCATGCTCGCGGTGACCCTGCTGATGCTGAGCGCACGCCAGTTCGACTTCGTCTGGGAGACGACCATCCTGCCCGACGAGGCCTTCATAACGCTCACCGAGAGGCTGCAGGAACTTCCGGCCCGGCTGGGCCTGGGTTCACTGGATCGAGAGACGATCCAAGCCAGCCGCCGCGCCGCGGACCGCCCGCCGCCGCCCGGCGCGCGCCGCGGCTGGTCCGCCCTGCTCGTCGGCAGCCTCGTCGCCTACGGCATGCTGCCGCGCGCCGCACTGCTCGGGATCTCCCTGTTGATGCTCAGGCACAGCCGCGGCCGCTATCGGCTGGATCTCGAGCTGCCCGGCTACGCGCGCCTGCGGCCGCGTCTGATGCCGGCCAGCCGGCGGATCGGCATCGTCGATGCCGACACCGGCACGCTGGGCGCCAAGCCAGGGGAATCGCGCGCGGCCCGTCTGCCCATCGCGCGCGAGACCGCGGTGCTCGGCATCGAGATCGATCCGCCGGCGACGGGATGGCCGCCGGCGCTTGCCGCCGGCGCGCGGGACCTCGGCATCGCCGCCGATCGCGCGGACCTCGACTCGGCGCTGCAGCGCCTGAAGGCGCTGCAGGACCATCCCTTGTCACTGCTGGTGGTGTGTTCGCTGACGGCATCGCCCGACCGCGGTATGGCCAGGGTGCTGCGCGACTGTCGCGCGGCGCATCACGGGCCGATCGCACTGCTGCTGACGCAGCGGGCGCGCATGGCGCTGCGCCTGGACGAGAAGGGCTGCCGCGAGCGCGAGGAGGACTGGCGCCGGATCGCCGCCGCCGCCGGTTTCGACGCCGAGCACATACTCCTGCTCGACCTGGACGACGCCGAGGAGTTGCGAAGATTCCTGCTGGCGCGCGACGAGGGGCAGGACGCGGGGGGGCGGGAATGAACGGCGAGACGAAGCTGCGCGTCGCCATCGTCGGCCACACCAACACCGGCAAGACCTCGCTGCTGCGCACGCTGACGCGTGACGTCGCGTTCGGCGAGATCTCGGCCAGGCCGGGCACGACGCGCCACGTGGAGGCCACCAGCCTCATGGTCGGCGGCAGGCCGCGCGTGGAGCTGTACGACACACCGGGCCTCGAGGACTCCGCCACGCTGCTGGCGCTGCTCGAGGAGCACCGCGAGCGCGGCGACGGCATCGACCGCATCCGGGCCTTTCTCGACAGCGCCGCTGCGCGCGGCGAACTGGAGCAGGAGGCGAAGGTGTTGCGTCAGGTGCTGGACAGTGACGTGCTGCTCTACGTGATCGACGCACGCGAACCGATGCTCGGCAGGCACCGCGACGAGCTAACGGTGCTCGGTCTCGCTGCACGGCCGTTGATCCCGGTTCTGAATTTCACCGGCAGCGGGGAATCCAGGGAGGCCGCGTGGCGCGAGCACCTCGCACGCATCGGTCTGCACGCCGTCGTCGCCTTCGACACAGTACTGTTCGATCCCGCCGACGAGCGCCGGCTGTACGAGGCTGTCCAGGCGATGCTGGCGCCGCAATACGAGCTACTTCAGCAGCTCATCGAGGAGCGCGAGGCCGCCTGGCAGGCGCTGAAGCGTTCGGCCGCCGCCACCGTGGCCGACCTGCTCGTCGACGCGGCGAGCGCCGCCCGCCGCGTGCGCGAAGCGAATGCCGCCGAGATGAAGGCGCAGAGCGCCTTGCTGCAGGAGCGCGTGCGCGAGCGCGAGCAGCGCTGCATCCGGCAGCTCATGGAATTGTTCGCCTTCCGCTCGGAAGACGTGGTCGCCGAGCGGCTCGCCATCGAAGACGGCCGCTGGCGGATGGATCTGTTCGCGCCGGAGACGCTGCGCCGCTTCGGGCTGTCCGCGGGCACCGGAGCGGTCAAGGGGGCCGCCGTGGGCGTGGGCATCGATGTCATCACCGGCGGTCTGAGCCTCGGTATGGCGGCCACGCTGGGGGCCACCATCGGCGCGCTGTGGAGCACCGTCGATCGGTTCGGCCGTAGGCTGCTGGATCGGCTGCGCGGCTACGTCGACCTGCGCGTGGACGAGAACACGCTGCGGCTGCTGGCGGCGCGCGAGCTGCAGTTGATCGACGCCTTGCTGCGGCGTGGTCACGCCAGCCTGAGCCAGGTCGAGCTGAAGGGGGATGCGGCACGCGCGCCGTGGCAGGGCGCGGATCTGCCGGCAGCGCTGCGACGCGCGCGCCATCACCCCGAGTGGTCGACGCTGACCGCCCCCGTCGCTCCTGTTCCGGAGGCCGAACGCGCCGCGGCGCTGCATGCGCTACAGGAGGAACTGCTGCAGCGGCTCGGCTGAGGCTGGCGGCCGGCGGCCTGATCTGCGCCCTTGTGGCGGCGGGATTGCGTCCCTATATTCGTGCTCAGCCATGCGATCACCATGACGAGAGGAGGGCGGCGATGAGAATCCGTTTGCTGATGACGTTCGCGCTCGCGACGCTGCTCGGCGGCTGCGGTTACAACAGGCTGCAGTCGCTGGACGAGGGGGTGAAGGGTGCGTGGGCCGAGGTCGTCAACCAGTACCAGCGGCGGGCCGACCTCATCCCCAACCTGGTCAATACGGTGAAGGGCTACGCGGCGCAGGAGAAGGACGTTCTCATCCGCGTCACCGAGGCGCGCGCCAAGGTCGGCAGCATCCAGGCGACCCCGGAGCTGCTGAACGACGAGGGCGCCTTTGCGCAGTTCCAGCAGGCGCAGGGCGAGCTGAGCAGCGCGCTGTCGCGGCTGCTGGTGGTGACGGAGAACTATCCGCAACTCAGATCCGACGCCCTGTTCCAGGATCTGCAGGCCCAGCTCGAAGGCACGGAGAACCGCATCGCCGTCGCCCGCAGGCGTTACATCGAGAGCGTGCGGGAGTACAACACCGCCGTGCGGCAGTTCCCCGTCAATCTGACCGCCATGCTCTTCGGCATGAAGGTGAAGCCGAACTTCACGGTCGAGAACGAGGCGGAGATCTCCACGGCCCCGAAGGTGGACTTCGGCGCCGGGGAAGCCGCGCCCGCGACCTCCCCGGTGGAGGCGCCGGCGGCCCTGCCGGCGCCCGCGCCGGCCCGGTGAGACACGTGCCCGTGGCGCTGAGGTGGATCAGCGCCGTGCTGCTGCTGGCGGCCGGACCGGCGCCTGCCGCGGTGCCGGTGCCGCCGCTCACCGCACACGTCATCGATCAGACTGGCACGCTGGCCGCCGCTGAGGTCGAGACCCTCGAACGGAAGCTCGCCGAGTTCGAGGCGCGCAAGGGCAGCCAGATCGCCGTCCTCATCGTATCGAGCACCGGACCGGAGACCATCGAGCAGTACGCCCTGCGCGTGGCCGAGCAGTGGAAGCTCGGACGCGAGGGGGTGGACGACGGCATCCTGCTGCTGGTGGCGAAGGAGGATCGCGCGCTGCGCATCGAGGTCGGTTACGGTCTGGAGGGCGCCGTGAACGACGCCGTCGCCTCGCGGGTGATCCGCGAGGTGATCGTGCCGCTGTTCAAGCACGGCAGTTATTACGCCGGCATCGACGCCGGCGTGGACCGATTGATGAAGACCATCGACGGTGAGCCCCTGCCCGAACCGGATCCCCGGCGTTACGCCAACGAGCCGCACTGGCAGTCATTCATTCCGATGGCCGTCGTGCTGGCCGTCACCGCCGGGCCCATGCTGCGACGCCTGTTCGGCCGCGTGCCTGGGGCGGCGGCGACCGGGGGCCTGACGGGACTCTTCGTGTGGCTGATCTCGACGATCCTCGGGGTTGCCGTGGGGGCCGGCGTGCTGGCGTTCGTATTCTCGCTGCTGTTCTCCGACATGGGCATGGGCGGGCGCCGGCGCTGGAGCAACCGCGGCCGCTACTCGGATTGGGGCGGAGGCTGGAGTAGCGGCGGAGGCGGTTGGACGGGAGGCGGCGGCTTCGGCAGCGGCGGCGGATCCTTCGGCGGCGGCGGCGCCTCGGGAAGGTGGTGATGCTCGGCCGGCTGCTACGGCACGTCTTCTTCCCGCAGGTGCGCCTGCGCCGCGCGTTTCCGGAGGCGACCCTGAAGGCGATCAAGGCCGCCGAACGGACCCATCTCGGCGAGATCCGCTTCGCGGTGGAGAGCGCGCTGGAGCCCGGCGCGCTCTGGCGGGGCGAGTCGGCGCGCGAGCGTGCCCTGGAGGTGTTCGCCGAGCTGCACGTCTGGGACACCGAGCGCAACAACGGCGTGCTGATCTATGTGCTGCTCGCCGATCGCGACGTGGAGATCGTCGCCGACCGCGGCATCGCGCGGCACGTCGACGACGCGCGTTGGCAGGCCGTGTGCGAGGCCCTGCGGCAGTCGTACGCGCGCGGTGAGTTCCTGGCCGGCTCGCTGGCCGCCGTCGAAGCGGCCTCGGAGCTGTTGGCGCGGCACTTCCCGGCCGACGGCGACAATCCCAACGAGCTGCCCGATCGGCCGCTCGTCCGTTGATGTCGCCCGCGCTCGCACGGGCGCAGTCGGGCGGCGCGCCATCGGCCGGAGGAGAGTCCCGCGCCCGGTCCGCCCGCCGCTACGGCGCCGTCGCTGGCGGCCAGCCCTTCGCCGCGCTTTCGACGTACCAGGCGAGCGCGTCGCGCACGGCATGCACCACGCCGCGCGAGGTGACGGTCGCACCGCTCACGGCGTCGAACGCTCCGCCCTCGCTGCTGACGCTCCAGAGACGCCGCAACGGATTGCCGAGCGCCCGGCCCTCGAATCCGCGCAACCACGCGGCCTCGGGACCGGCGATGCGATCGCCGTAACCGGGCGTCTCCCGGTGCGAGAGCAGGCGCACGGCGGTGACCACGCCGTTGTCTCGCACGCCGATGAGCAGGCGCATCTCGCCGGCATAGCCCGGCGCCCGCACCACCAGCCATGCTCCGACCGGCGCGCCGCCGCGGCGTGCACGGAAGATTCGCTCGATGTAGCTCGCGCCCTCGCGACGCATGACGGCGGCCGCCTCGACAGCCGGGTCGTTGTCATAGGGCGGCATCGGCACCCGCGAGAGCATTGCCCGCACCGCCTCTCCGCGCACCCTGTCTCGGATCGGCTGCAGCCCGCGATCGGTCGCAACCGCCAGGGCCGCGGCGGCGAGCACCACCGCCGCCAGCACCCAGGGGGCCGCACGTGCCGTGAGTGCACTCACCGCGTATGCCCTTCGCCGTACACGCGCGGGCGCGTGTAGCGATCGATGAGCGGCGCGGCGGCGTTCATCAGCAGCACGGCGAAGGCCACCCCGTCGGGATAATGGCCATAGCGGCGTATGAGGACCACACCGGCGCCGATCAGCAGTCCGAACAGGAGGCGGCCGCGCGGGGTCACCGGCGAAGACACCGGGTCGGTGGCGATGAAGAATGCGCCGAGCATGGTCGCCCCGCTCAGCAGATGGAACAGCGGCGAGGCGTGGCGCTGCGCGTCGCCCAGGTGCAGCAGCAGCGAGACGGCGAGCAGGCCCAGGAGGAATCCCGCGGGGATCTGCCAGCGGATCACCCGTGCGGCCAGCAGCGCGAGCCCGCCGCCGAGGAAGGCGAGATTCACCCACGGCGCGCCGCCGCGCAGGAGGCCCGCCGCCTCGCCCGCCCGCAGCTCCGAGAGCATCTTCATGCCCTGCAGGCCGTCGCGCACATAGGACAGTGCGGTAGCGCCGCTCACCGCGTCCACCCTGGCGGCATCCGGGAGGAAGACCGCGCCCAGCACATCGGCGGCCCAGGCCTCCGCACCGGGCGCCGGCCAGGACTTCATTGCATACGGAAAGCACACCAGCAGCAGCGCATAGCCGGCCATCGCCGGGTTGAAGAGGTTGTAGCCGACCCCGCCGTAGGCGTGCTTCACGACGACCATCGCGAATACCGCCGCCAGCGCGGCCAGCCACCAAGGCGCGAGCGGCGGCACGGCCAGCCCGATCAGCACGCCTGCCACGACCGCCGTGCCATCGAACAGGAACGGACGCAGCGGCGCACCGCGCACCGCCAGCATGGCCGCCTCCGCGGCGAGCGCGGCGAGCGCGGCGATGCCTATCTGCAGGAGCACACCCGGCCCGAGGGACCAGGCCGAGACGACCACCCCCGGCAGGAGCGCGATCAGTACCCGGCCCATCACGCCGGCCACGCTCGCGCCGCTGTGCACGTGCGGAGAGCTGATCACGCCGCGCGCGTCGCGCTGCATCAGCGCGTGCCGTTCCCGTCCTTGCCGGTGGCCGCTGGCGTATTCGCCCCCCGGCGCGCCTTCGCGCGCGCGATCGCCGCCGCGATCTCCGCCTGCATGGCCGCGCGATCGGGAGCGGGCGCCGGCGGCTCCGCGGCGTCCGGTTCCACCGGCTCCTCGGCCTCCGCCGCCGCGCCGCCCCGCTGCGCCAGTCGCCGCAAGCGGGCCTCGTACCGCGTCCGCAACTCCGCCGCCCGGCGCTGCGCCGTCTCGAGCGCATCGATCTCGGACTTCGCGTGGCGATAGTAGTGCACCAACGGCAGTCGGCTCGGGCAGACGTACGCGCAGGCGCCGCACTCGATGCAGTCGAAGAGGTGGAGATCGCGCGCGCCGTCCCAGTCCCCCGCACGTGCGATCTCGTAGAGCGCCTGAGGCTGCAGCTGCGCGGGGCAGACCTCGACGCAGTCACCGCATCGTATGCAGGGCATGGCCGCCTGGCCGTCGGCGGCAGGAAGCCGCAGCACGCAGTTCGTGGTCTTGACGACCGGCGCCGATTCGTCGACGAGCCGCGTGCCCATCATCGGACCGCCGACGATGACCCGCGCATCGATCGCGGAGCGCCCGCAGGCATCCAGCAGATGCGCGATCGGCGTGCCGATGCGCGCACGCAGGTTGGCCGGGGTCTGCACCGCGCCGGCAACGGTCAGCAGCCTCTCGGTGAGTGGCAGTCCGCGGACCACGGCGTCGGCGACCGCCACCGTAGTGGCGGCATTCTGCATCACCACGCCGGCGTCGATCGGCAGCCCGTGCCTCGGCACCTCGGCGCCGGTGATCATCCGGATGAGCTGCCTCTCGCTGCCCGCGGGATAGATGGCCGGCACGCGAACGAGCTCCGTGCCGGCGGTATCGCAGGAGGACAACACGTCCCATGCCCGCTGCATGTCCTCCTCCAGTGCGATTACGCATTGCGATGCGCCGAGCGCCCGCTTCAGGATGCGCGCCCCGAGCACCACGTCGGCGGCACGTTCGCGGATCAAGCAATCGTCGCAGGAGATGTAGGGCTCGCACTCCACGGCATTGATGATCAGCAGGCGCACCGCGCTGGTCTGACCCTCGCGCAGCTTCACGTGGCTGGGGAAACCGGCGCCGCCCATGCCGACGATGCCGGCCTCGGCAATCCGCGCCAGCAGCGCCTCCGGCGTGGCGCGCGCGGGATCCAGCGCGGGTGAGGGTTCGAGGCGGCGATCCTCGCCGTCGGCCCGCAGCACGACGCAGGTGTCCCTGAGTCCGCCGGGATGGATGACGGCGCGCTCGCCGATCTCGACGATGACCCCGGAGGTTCCAGCGTGGATCGCCTGGCTGACGTACGAACTCGGAACGGCGAGCAACTCCCCCCGGCAGACCTTCTGGCCGACGTCGACGACCGTGCGCGCCGGCGTCCCGACGTGGGCCTGCAGCGGATATATGAGCAAGGGCGGGAGCGCAACGCCGCGGCTGCCTGCACCCTGCAGGGCCTCCTTGCCGCGCGGAACACGCACGCCGCCGCGAAAGGCGCGCAATACGGCGCTCACGCGCACACTCCGATCGGGGCAGGCCACCTCCACGCGCGCGGCGATGGCGGCGCCGGCACCACGGCAATGCAGTCGACGGGGCACGGGGGCACGCACAGCTCGCAGCCCGTGCACTCCGCGGCGATGACGGTGTGCATCTGCCGGGCCGCGCCGATGATGGCGTCGACCGGACAGGCCTGTATGCACTTGGTGCAGCCTATGCACGCCTCCTCGTCGATGATCACCACGCTCGCCGGCGCCTCCGCGCCGTGCAGCGGATCCAGCGCCATCGGCTCCACGCCGAGCATCTGCGCCAGCCTGGCTATCGTCGCCGCTCCACCCGGCGGACATCGGTTGATGCGCGCCTCTCCGCGCGCAATCGCCTCCGCGTACGGGCGGCAGCCCGCGTAGAGACAGCGGCCGCACTGCGTTTGCGGGAGCAGACGGTCGATACGCGCGGCGAGGTCGTGCGAACCGCGCAAGGATGCCGCGGCGCAGATCCGGGCACGCGCGGCCACCAGCGCCCCCAGGACGAGGACCGCCATCGCGATGGCAATCGACATCTCAGCCGATCCCGCGCAGCCCCGTCAGCGCCAGCGCGAACAGCCCCAGCGTGACGAGCGTGGCCGCGCCGCCGCGCATCGCCGAAGGTAGGGGCGTCAGGGCCAGCCGCTCGCGCAGCGCGGAGAGGATCAGCAACACGATGGCGTAACCGGCCGCCGTCCCGATGGCGAGCCCGATGGCCTGGACGAGGCTCTCGGCGCGTACGGTCGTAAGCAATACTCCGCCCAGCACCAGGCAGTTGAAGCCCAAGAACTGCAGGTAGTCGCCGAGCAGCCGCTGCAGATCGGGCCGAAGGCGCGCGAGCAGCCTTGCGGCCGCCGCCGGCAGGGCGGTCAGCAGGAGGGCCCATGCGATGAGTGTCAGGGACTCCGCGCCCAACGGCCGAAGAACGCCGACCTGAATCGTGTAGCCGAGCAGGATGAGGATCGGCAATGCCATCAGCGTGAGCAGCGCCATGCCGGCAGCGACGTCATGGCGGCGTGATAACGCCAGCGCCGGACATAGGCCCAGCAATCCGTCCAAAACGAGGTTCTGCGCCAGCGCCGCCGCCAGGATGGTCGAGAAGAGCGTGGTCACGCAGTCACCCGTTCATGCAGCCCGAAGTACACGTTGCACGGCTTCTGGGTCGTCGGCGGGCGGCGCATGATTCGCCGTCGAGCGCCGAGCGCGGGTATCTTAACACCACGGCCGAGCTGGTCACCCGGGGTTGTGCACCTTGCCTCGCCGCGCATTCCGGGTCAGTCATCGCCGCATTCGGGAACGCGACTCGTGAACTCGCTGGCATGGCTGCGGGCCTTCGCCGGGGCCGACCCGGTCTTCATCGTCTTGGGCGCGGGCCCTGCGATCGCCATCGTCGTGCTGGCCATCCTCGCGGTCCTGATGTGACGCGCCGGGGTGTCGTTGCGACCCATCGACTTCTGCGACGCGCTTCTCGGGGTGATCCTCCTTCCGCGGGTCCCGGGACATCTGATCCTGGCCGTGCGCCCGCCGGCGGTGACGCCGGCAGCCGAGGGGGCCGCCATGCCGATCCCCGGCTGTGGTTCGGTGCCGACGTCCGGACCGGCCTCGGCCAGGACGCCGTACCGGTCTTCCGGGAGTTCCCCGGCGCCGCAGAGCAGGGGAAGCTCGCCATCTTTCCCCCGGCGGCGACCGTGCTGGCGGCGAGCCTCACGACGGCCGGCGCGGCGGAGCGGGCTGCGCGTGGACTGGCGCTACGCCGACGCCAAACGGATGGCTCACGCGCGCGCCCGCGTCATGCAGCGCACGCACCGGCCGGAGGTCGAGCTGGAGGGGGACGGACACACCGCCCGGGTCAGCGAGTAGTGGGGCGCCATGGATTGGTCGGCGGGTCGACGCGGCGGGGAGATCAAGTGGCATGCCGCGCGCGGGATCCAGTTTTTCAAGTATGCGCGCGAGCGCGTCTTCGGGCTGCAGTTCGGACCGGACGGCCGGCCCTCGGGCGCGCTCAGCCACACCTGCACCTTCGATCTGGAGGAGCTCAAGCAGCCGCTCCTGCGCGCGCTGATCGAGGCAGGCTGGACCTGGCCGCCGGCGATGCTGAACGCGCCGCGGTCCGTGCCGTGGCTGACGGAATAATCGAAGGCCGGCTGCAACCACCTCCATTGGCGCCGGTCTATGCTGTCGTACCCGGCGACGGCAGCGGGCCTGGCCCCGGGGCGACGCCAATCTCGAGGAGAGCGACATGGACACTTCCGCACTGTTGAACCAGATCCTGCAATCCGGACGCGACATGCTCGCCAAGGGCCAGGGGGTGGCCGAGCAGAAGCTCGGCGTCCCCACCGCGGGACCCGAGCGCGAGGCGATGCTCTCCGGCATGGGCAAGGGCGCAGCAGCCGCGGGTTTGCTGGCACTGCTGCTCGGCACCAAGGGTGGGCGGAAGGTCACCGGCTCGGCGCTGAAGCTTGGCAGCCTGGCCGCCGTCGGCACCCTGGCGTACAAGGCCTACCAGGACTGGCAGGCGCAGCAGAAGGCGAGCTCGAGCGCACCGCCCGCCCCGCCGATAGGCCAGTTGAGCGGCCCCCCGGCCGAGCGACGCAGTCGCGCCCTGCTGCGGGCGCTGATCGCGGCGGCGAAGTCCGACGGCCATATCGACGCCGAGGAGCAGGCGGCCATCGACGCGCAGATCCAGAAGCTCAACCTCGACACCGACACGCTCCATTTCATCAAGGAGGAGGTCCACAAGCCCCTGGACGCCCGGGAGGTGGCCGCCGGTGCCGACTCGCAGGAGGCGGCCCTGGAGATCTACGCCACCTCGTTGCTGGTCATCAACAAGGTCAACGACCAGGAGCGCGCCTATCTGAACCAGCTGGCCGCCGCGCTGCAGCTTCCGCCGGCCCTCGTGACCTTGCTCGAGAAACAGGCGACTGCCTGAGCCGGCGGCCGGCAGTGAGCCGACGCGCCCTGCAATGGCCGCCATGACGGCGGCGCGGCGGGCGCCGGACGGGCCGGACCGTCAGATTGGCGGGCCGAGCGCGACCGCTGCGACGATGTCGACGGACTCGGTCTTCGGGTCGAAGACGACCTGGGCCTCGCCGCGTTCGAGCCGGCGCAGCACCTGCGCGACCTTCTGCTCAAGCGTGAACTCGCGTTCGCCGTAGTCGGTGCCCTCGCGCAGCACGAAGGATTCCACGACGCCGCGCAGCGCTGCGGCAGACAGCTCCCGGTAGGGAACCGGGATCGGGGCCTCGTCCTCCCCAGGGACCTCGGTTGTGCTCATGACCGGGCCAGTATACGAGCCCTCCGCTGCCGCGCACCCACGCAAGCTGCCGCCTGGCGCCGGATATCGGCCCGGATGCCGTGGCCGGGCCCCGGGTCATGGTTTATCGTAGCCGCACGAGGCGAACGGCGGGCCTGGCATTGCCCATGCTTGATCCGTATTCGCACCCCACACTACACGGGATCACCGACATGTCACCGCGACTACGACTCCTGCTGCCCCTGGCCGCGCTCTGCACGGGCATGGCCCCCCTACGCAGCGCCGGGAACGACGGCGCCCGGCCGGCGCCGGTGCTGCTCGCGCAATCCACGGGAGGATTCACCGCCGGCCCGGTCACCGAGACCGCGCACGGATCGGAGACGACGGCCACCGAGGCGCCGGCGGCGACGCCAACGGACACGAAGCCCGCGGCTGCCGCGGACAGGCCGGCCTTCGAGGTCGAGTCCAGGCCGGCCGAGACCAGCCAGGGCGGAGGCTGGTCGAACATGATGCGCAGCGTCACCGGCTTCCTCGGCGGCTCGCGTGCCACGACGCAGGAACCGCGGGTGACCGCCACCATCGGGGTCCGCGGCCTCAGCGCGGCGCAGATTGGCTCCGCCAGCCCCGACTACAGCCAGGTGCAGAAACTCGAGCAGCTGGCTGTCAGCCAGGGTGACGCGATGAGCTTCGCGCAGAGCGGGCAGCTGAAGCCGCAGAACGTCCAGTTCCTCGCGCCGCCCGCGCGCTAGCCGTACTCCGACTCCGACTAACCGAACGGGAACACGATCATGAAACCAGGCGCGGCAATCAGCACGGTGGTGATGGCGGCGGGATTCGCGGCCGCGGCATCGGCCGTCGATTTCGGCAACATCAACCTGGGCGACGTCCAGAAGGTGCTGGGCGCAACCCAGAAGGTCGCGACCGCCATGCGCGACATCTCGCCGCAGGAGGAGACCGAGATCGGGCGCGGCATGGCGGCGGGGCTCCTCGGCGCCGCTCCGCTGCTCGATGACGCGGAGGCCCAGCGCTACGTCAATCGGGTCGGCCGCTGGTGCGCCGCCCAGGCCGGCCGCCCCGAGCTGCAGTGGCGGTTCGGGGTACTCGATGACGATGACATCAACGCCTTCGCCGCCCCTGGCGGTTACGTCTTCGTGACCAAGGGACTGCTGGCCGTGGCCGGCAGCGAGGCCGAGCTGGCCGGGGTGTTGTCGCACGAGATCGGGCACGTCATCGCCAAGCACCATCTCAACGCCATCAAGAACCAGGCGATGCAGGGCCTGCTGGGCGATCTCGCCGGCGAGGCCTTGAGCGGCGGCAAGTTCAACGCCGCGCCCTTCATCGCCGGCGGCATGAACCTCTTCGCCAAGGGCCTGGACCGCAAGGACGAGTACGAGGCCGACCGCCTGGGCGTGGTAGTCGCCACCCGCGCGGGCTACGAGCCCTACGGCCTGCCGCGCATGCTGGTCAAGCTCGGCCAGATGAACCCGCAGTCGAGCGGCCTGCAGCTGATGACCAGCACCCACCCGCCGGCCTCGGATCGTCTCGCGCGCCTGCAGCAGCTCATGTCCGGGGGGTTCGAACGCTATGGCGGTCAGCCGTTGCTGGAGCAGCGCTACGCGGAGAATCTGCAGCACCTGTTTCCGCGGTGAAGCGATCGGATCCGCCCCGACCCACTCAGCGGCGACTCGCCTGCCATGAAACCGGTTGCCATCTTTCAGCACGACCATCTGAACTTCCCCGCGTACTTCGGCGAGTTCCTCCGCGCGCGAGGACATGCGATCCGCCATGTGCGCCTGGACCTGGGCGAGCCCGTGCCCACCGACGTCAGCGAATTCTCGGGGCTAGGATTCATGGGCGGTGTGATGAGCGTCAACGACGAGGACGTGCACCCCTTCCTGACCGGGGAGCTGCGCCTCATCCGCGAGGCGCACGGCGCCGGCATACCGGTGATCGGACACTGTCTCGGCGGGCAGTTGATCAGCAAGGCCTTGGGCGGCCGGGTGGACCGCAACCCGGTGCCCGAGATCGGCTGGCATCCGCTGCGCAAGCTTCCTGGCGCCGCGACCGAGCGATGGCTGGCCGAGCTCCCCGAGACCTGCATGGCCCTGCAATGGCATACCGAGACCTTCACCGTGCCGGCTGGCGCCGAGGCGATGCTCACCAGCGAGCACTGCGAGAACCAGGCGTTCGCGATCGGCAACTGCCTGGCCCTGCAGGCCCACGTCGAGGTGACCGCGGACGTCATCGACACCTGGATTGAGGAGAGCGGCGCCGACCTCACGCCTGCCGCCGATCACGTGCAGGGCGTGGAGGACCTGCGCGCGGGCGCGAAGATCCACGCCGGCAGCCTGCGCCGCCTCGCCGACGCGCTCTACGGCCGCTGGGTGTCGCTGCTGCGGCCATGAGGCGGAAGCGGCGCGGGTTCGACTCCGGCGTCAACCACGTCGAGGAGGGCAACGGATGAGAGTCGAGCGGACCGGGTTCGATCGCGCCAAGCAGGAGATCGGCGCGATGCTGGACCGGATGGGGCAAGAGGTCTCGCAGGCCCTCGAAGCGGTGATGACCGCGCTGCGAGATCGCGACCGGGATCGCGCGCACCGGCTCATCGAGGCCGATCGCGGGATCAACCGCCAGTACGACCAGGTGCACGACGCCTGCGTGGTGCTCATCGCCAGGGAACAGCCCGTGGCGAGAGAGCTGCGCCAGGTGGTCGCCGACATACAGATCGCCGCGGAGCTCGAGCGCATGGCCGATCACGTGGCGGATATCGCCAGGACGGTGCTCGACCTCGACCAGCATCCCCTGCCGCCGGTTCTCGAACAGCTGCAGACCATGACGAGCAGGTGCCGGCGGATGCTCGACGCAGTGATGTCGGCGCACCGCGAGCGCGACAGTGGCAAGGCAGCCGCCGTCGCTGCCGAGGACGATCAGGTCGACGCACTGAACGGCGAGATCGTGCAGCGCGCCGTCGCCTTCATGCAGCAGGATGCCGGCACTGTCATGAACGGCACGCGGGCAATCTGGTGCGCGCATCACCTCGAACGGATCGCGGACCGCGTGACCAACATCGCCGAGCAGGTCTACTTCATCGAGAACGGCGAGACGGTGGATCTGAACCGCGCCTGAGGACCGCCAGCGGGGACTCGGTCCTGCCCCTCACCGGCGGGCACGCGCGCCAACTGGCGATGCCCCCGGCTCCGCCCACCGCGCGCCGGCGCTGAGTACGCGCCGCGACCGCGGCCTGCCCGCTTCAGTCAGCTCCCCACAGGCGGGCGTAATCCTCGTAGTCCAGGTGTACCGCACGCTGCAGCATGCCGTCGGCGTGGCGCAGGTAGACGTCCGGCAGATTGTGGCCATTGAAACGGTGCGCCTTCGCCAGACTGTAGGCGCCCACGCCCGCGAAGGTGAGACGCGAGCCGACCGCGAGCGGCTCGGCAAAGGCGTACTCGCCGAAGAGATCGCCCGCCAGGCAGGTCCCGCCCGCGAGCAGGTATCGGAAGGCCCCTCCGGGCTCGGCCTCCAGCACGGGCGGCACCCGCCCGTACTCGAACACCTCCGGCTGGTGATTGACGGAGGTGTCGAGCACGGCGACGGTCTTGCCCGCGCTGTCGAAGACATCGACCACGCTCGCCACCAGGCTGCCGGCCGCCCCGACAACGCCCTTGCCCGGCTCGATGTAGATCTCCAGGCCGTGACGCCGCCGCAGCGCCCGCACGCACGCGGCGAGCTCCTCGGCGTCCGCCGCGTCGGCGTAGTAGCCCCCGCCCATGTTGAGCCAGCGCAGGCGGGCGAACGCCTCCGGCAGCGATTCCTCCAGCAGCCTCAGCGTTTCCACCAGGGGCCGGTACGACACCGACTCGCAGTGGCCATGAAAATGCAGACCGTCCAGCTCCGCGAGCCGGAGCGTGCCGCTGCGCAGGGCGGCTTGCAGCGCCGGCAGCGGCACCCCCAACTTCGAGTGCGGCCGACAGGGATCGTAGCGCTCGTCGGCGACGTGGGACCGCTGCGGGTTGACCCGCAGGCCCGCCTGCACGCCGCTTCTCACGGCGGTGCGCAGGCGCTGCCACTGTCCCAGCGAATTGAAGGTTATCGCGGTGCAGCATTCCTGCGCCGCCGCCAGTTCACGTGCGTCCAATCCCGGACTGGTGAGGTGCACCGCGCCCTTGTCATCCAGGACACTACGCGCTAACCTGCTTTCAAACCATGAACTTACGGAAAAACCATCAACACGTTCGGCAACAAGCTTCAGCAGCGGCGCGAGCGCGCACGCCTTTACGGAAAACAGTACCTTGAGGTCGGCGCGGCGGGCGAGCGCGGCGTACTGCTCCAGGGCCACGCCCACCTGCGCCCCGTCGAACACGAAGGCCGGGGTGGCAAGCGCCGCCGTCCACTCAGCCGCGGGCGAACGCCGTGTCCGCAGGATCGGCATCTTCATGGCTTTTCAGCGGTCGGCGGCGGGCAGCAGCAGACGCGCCCCCGGGCAAGGGGACATGAGCTCATGAACATACGGGACGACGTCTATGCGTGAATTACCGGTCAACATGGCGCTGCTGCGAAGGATACCGATTTTCGCCAACCTGAGCGACGACGAGCTGAAGGGCATACTCGCCTCGCCCCGCAACAGGATCATGGACTTCGGCCCGATGGAAGAGATCATCCGCGAGGGCACCATCGCCGACAGCATGTACATCATCCTCGACGGGTCCGTGGACGTGCGCATCAAGGCGGTGGCGGGCCGCGAGATCACCATCGCGACGCTGCGCACGGGCGAGTATTTCGGCGAGCAGGCGCTCCTGCCCGGCTCCTCCGGCTATCGCAACGCGACCGTGCGTGCGCTGCAGCCGGCGCGGGTCTACCGCATCGAAAGGCGCGACGTCGAGCACGCCTACGGCAGCCAGATCGCCGCCATCGAGGCCAGCCGCGAGGAGGAGCTGCTGCCGATGGACGAGCTGGACATAAACCGGCTCGGCGACGAGGAACGCATCCGGCGCATGCTGCGGTCCAATCGCCTGTTCCGCACGCTGACCGACGAGGACCTCGCCGGCGTGCGCGCCTGGGCGCGGATGCACGACGCCACGGCCGGGGAGATCATCATCCGCGAAGGCGAGCCCGGGGACAGCATGTACATCGTGCTGGACGGCGTGGTCGAGGTGTTCGTCGTCGACGACGACGGCAAGGTGCTGGTGGTCGCCGAGCTGCAGCGCGGCCAGTACTTCGGGGAGCTCGCCATCATTCCGAACGGCCCGGGCAAGCACAACGCCAACGTTCGCGCGCAGACCAACACCAGGCTGATCGAGGTGGGCAAGGACTTCTTCAGGCAACTGCTGAAGCGCGACGACAAGCTCCTCATCGCCCTGAAGACGGTGTCGGATGCCCAGAGCAAGAAGATTGCCGAGATGCTGGGCCGCCCGTACCGCCGCTGACGATCACCGGCCAAGGCCCGCAATCGCGCGCGACCGCACGCCGCCGACATGCACGCGCTGGAGATAAGGCAGCTCACCAAGACCTACAAGAACGGCGTGGTCGCACTGAAGGGCATCGACCTGACGGTCGACGAGGGCGACTTCTTCGCCCTGCTCGGGCCCAACGGTGCCGGCAAGTCCACGACCATCGGAATCGTCAGCGCGCTGGTCAACAAGACCGGCGGCACCGTCCGGGTCTACGGCGTGGACATGGACACGCATCTGGAAGAGGCCAAGTCGTTCATCGGCCTGGTCCCGCAGGAGATCAACTTCTCGCAGTTCGAGACCGTGCTCGATATCGTCGTCAACCACGCCGGCTTCTACGGCGTAAAGCGCCGGCTCGCCCTGGAGCGCGCGGAGAAGTACCTCGGCAAGCTGGGGCTTTGGGAGAAGCGCAATCACCGCTCCCGCACCCTCTCCGGCGGCATGAAGCGGCGGCTGATGATCGCGCGCGCCATGCTGCACGAACCGCGGCTGCTCATACTTGACGAGCCGACCGCCGGCGTCGACATCGAGCTGCGGCGCTCGCTGTGGGACTTCCTGCGCGAGATGAACGCCGGCGGAACCACCATCATCCTGACGACGCACTATCTGGAGGAGGCCGAAAACCTCTGCCGCACCATCGCGATCATCGACAAGGGCGAGATAATCGAACACACCACCATGAAGCGCCTGCTGGCGCAGCTGAACGTCGAGACCTTCATCCTCGATCTGCGCAAACCGCTGGCCGCCCTGCCCGGTCTGGATGGCTTCGGCCTGCACCGTATCGACGAGACCACTCTGTCGGTGGACATCAGCAAGGATCGCAGCGTCAACGAGCTGTTCGCGCAGCTCTCCGCGCGCGGGATCGAGGTCGCGAGCATGCGCAACAAGGCCAACCGGCTGGAGGAGCTGTTCGTGCGACTGCTCGCGGAGAACGGCCCGTCGGAAGCCGGCGCCAGGTCCGCTCCGCGGGCGATGTAGACATGAGCCGATACCGCTACCTGATCGCGTTCGTCACGATCGTCACCAAGGAGATCACGCGCTTCATGCGCATATGGCTGCAGACCATTCTGCCGCCAGCCATCACCATGACGCTCTATTTCGTGATCTTTGGTCGCCTGATCGGGCCGCGGATCGGCGAGATGGGCGGCTTCCAGTATATCCAGTACATCGCGCCCGGCCTCATCATGATGTCGGTCATCACCAACGCATACGCCAATGTCGTCTCGTCGTTCTTCGGCGCCAAGTTCCAAAAGCACATCGAGGAGATGCTGGTGGCGCCGATCCCCAACTGGGTGATCCTCTGCGGCTATATCTGCGGCGGCGTCGCCCGGGGCGTGATCGTCGGGGTCGTGGTGACGATGGTGGCATTGTTCTTCACCGACCTGCGCATGCATTCCCTCTGGATCACCGGCATGGTCGTTCTGCTCACCTCCGTCCTGTTTTCCCTGGGCGGGCTCCTCAACGGCATATTCGCGCGCAGTTTCGACGACATATCCATCATCCCGACTTTCGTACTCACGCCGTTGACCTACCTGGGCGGCGTGTTCTACTCGATAGGAATGCTGCCTCCATTCTGGCAGAAGGTGTCGCTCGCCAACCCGATCCTCTACATGGTCAACGCGTTTCGTTACGGCATACTCGGCGTCTCGGACATCGACGTCGCCACGGCCCTCGTCGTCCTCGCTGTGTTCAGCGCCGCCCTGTTTGCCGTATGCCTCGCCCTGCTCAACCGGGGCGTGGGCATCCGCACCTGAGCATGGCCTGCGCGCCGCGCGCAAATCACTCGTAGCGCAGGCCCACGGTCAGCATCACGGTTCTCTCCGGCGCCGGGAACCGCGCGGTCTCGGTCGCGAACAGCGGCGGCCTGAAGCCGAGCTGGGCGTTGTCGACGTAGTCCTTGTCGAGGAGGTTGCCCACGCGCAGATCGGCCTCCAGGAACCGCCATCGGCAGCGCAGGTTGGCATTGGCGATGACGTAGCCCGGCGCCCCCGGGAACGCCTCCTGAAAGTCGCCGACCGCGCTGCGCTCGCTCGTTCCCAGGGCCTCCAGGTGCAGGGTCACGGCCGGCGCGATGCGGTAATCCGCGCCGACGAGGAAAGTGTGCTCCGCCACAAAGGGCACGTTCAGGTCCTCGAGCGGCCCGCCGACGATCCTCGCATCGACATAGCCGTAATGAGCGCTGAGCGTCAGAGCCTCCAACGGCGACCACGCGGCGTCGATGAACGCGCCGCGCCGGCGCGTCTCGCCGATGTTGGTGTTGATGAACTGGATCGGGTCGAACTCGATCTCGTTGTCCAGATCGAGCTGGTAGATGCCTGCCTGCGCGGAGAGACTGCCGCCCTCCCACGCGGTGCCGAGTTCCGCCGAACGCCCGGTCTGGGTGACCGGCGTGGCCGGCACCGGGAACGCGCCCGCGGCGCTGCCGTACTCATCGGCGTTGACGAAGCGGTAGTTGCGCTCGACGCGGCCGAACAGCCGCCAGTCGGGCGTCAGGTCGAAGGAGAGGCCAAGCTCGCTCGCGGTCGCATCGTCGTCCACTTCGCTGCCCTCCGGCAGCAGGACGCCCTGGAAGACGTTGCTCACGAACAGGTCGTTGTAGACGCGCGCCTGCCGGTGCCCGGTCGTCACGGTCAGGCGCGCGGCGATCGGCCAGACCAGCCGGGCGTAACCCGCGTAGGAGGTCTGCTCGTCGTCGGTCACGCCGATGTCGGAGACCAGGCGGTAGTCCGTCCAGTACACGTCGGCCCCCGCGGCGAACACCGCGGTGCCGTGCGCATTCTGCCACTCGCGCACGATGCGCGGGGTGAACTCGCGGTGATGCCGCTTGGTCAGCACGTCGCTGGGCGTGCCGGCGACGCTCTGCACGCCCTCGCCGTCGCTGTAACGGTTCGTGAACTCGGTTTCGAAGCGCCACGACCGCGGCAGGCGCACCACCAGGCCCGCGCGCGCAGCCTGCGTGTCGGTGTCGATGAAATCGCCCGGGTTCAGGGCCTGTCGCCGATTCACGGCGATCTGGTCGAGAAACAGCGCGCCCGGCGTCTCCAGGTCCTCGCGTACGTCCTGATACTCGAAGAATGCGTCGCCCCAGTCGCGACGGTAGTCGACCTTGCCGGCAACGCTGTGGTACTCCTCGTCGTTCTGGTAGCGGTAGTTGTCCGCATGACGGACTGCCGCGCTCACCCGCATCCCCAGGCCGTTGGCCAGCCGGTCTTCGACGTCGAGGTAGGCGCCGCGGTACTCGTCGGTGCCCGCCGCCGTGCGCACCGAGGCGCGCAGCCGTGTCGGCGTACGGCTAATGATGTTGATGACGCCGCCGACGGCCTGGTCGCCGTAGAGCGTCGCGGCGCTGCCCCGCACGATCTCAATGCGCTCCACGTCCTCGAGCACGATGGTGCTCAGATCCGGCGCGCCCAGATCGTTGTTGTTCAGCCGGCGCCCATCGATAAGGATGAGGGTGTTGTTCGCCGCGTTGCCGCCGAAGCCGCGCAGGCTGATGCTCGCACGGCTGCCGTCACCGAACAGGTCCGAGACCTGCACGCCCCCATGCCCGCGCAGGATGTCGGCCACGTTGGCCGCGCCGCTGGCGTCGATCTGTTCGCGGCTGATGACGCTGATGCTCGTGGCCGTATTGGTCACCGCGGAGGCGGTGCGGGTGGCCGAGACGATCACCGGCTCCAGCGTCTCGGCGTCCTCGGCGGCGGCAGGCGCGGCCGTCCACAGGCAGCTGATTAGAATGACGGAGTAGATGGACTTTTGCATGCGGGCTCCCCGGGCCGGCCGCACCCCGCGCCGGCGACGTAATGAGTTGGCCGCCGTTCGCGGTCAGGGAGAGGTTGCGTGGCTAGAGGGCAACGAGCCCGTGAAATCGCCGCGCCTCGCTGCCCTCCGCAACGGTCGGATACTGATCACAGGCCGGTCTCCGGGCTCGCGAGCGTGCAAGGCGCGTCGCCTTCCCGTACCGCTGGGTACAGTGGCGGTGTGACGCGCTGAAACTCGCTTACCGTTGCGGGGGCAGCGCCGGGTTTGCAGCGGGCCTGAAGGCCCGAGCTCACCGGACTTCCCGTTTCACCCTAGTCAGCGGATGCTTCAAGGGCACCTGTAACGCATTCACTTTAGCCAAGGCGGGAAGGCTTGTCCAACCCCCCTCCCGGGGCCGCGGCGGAGGCCGGGTAAGGATGCCGCCGGCACGGCCGTTGCGGGCCGGCGCCGGCTTCAGCCCCGTTCGCGGCCGACCTGCAGCAACGATTCCTCCAGCGCCCCCAGGAACCGGTCCAGCTGCGGGTATCCGATGGTCAGCGCCGGCTCCACCCGCAGGACGCGGGCGTTGATATAGGTGCCGGAGATGAGGATGTTGCGCGCGAACAGCTGCTTGGCGACCTCGTAGCCGATGTCGTTGTCCACGAACTCCATGCCCAGCATCAGGCCGCGGCCGCGGGCAATTCTCATCACCTGCGGATGCCTCTCGGCCATGGCGTTCATCTCGCGCAGCAGATACTCCCCCTTCTCCGCGGCCTGCCTGCAGAGATCCTCCTCGAGGATGACGTTGATCGTCGCGATCGCCGCGGCGCAGGCGAGCGGATTGCCGCCGAAGGTGGTCGTGTGCAGAAAGGGGTTTTCGATGTACTTCTGCCAGGTCCGCGGCGTGCCGACGCAGCATCCGATCGGCATCACCCCGCCGCCGAACCCCTTGCCGAGCGCCATCAGGTCGGGCGTCACGCCGTCGTGCTCGCAGCAGAACATCCTGCCGCTGCGGCCCATGCCGCTCTGTACCTCGTCGAACACCAGGCAGGCGCCGTAGCGGTCGCACAGCTCGCGCGCCGCCGCGAGGTAGCCGGGCGGCGCGACGTTGATCCCGCCTTCGCCCTGGATCGGCTCGATCACCACCGCCGCCACGCGATCTCCGGAGAAGTCGTTGGACTTCATGATCGTCGCCAGCGCGTCGACGTCGCCGAACGGCACGTGGGACCAGTTCAGCAACGGCAGAAACGGTTCGCGGAACACGGCCTTCGAGGTGCCGCCCAGGGAACCCAGCGTCTTGCCGTGGAAGGCGCCGATCGTGCCGATGAAATGATGCCTCCCCGTGGCCAGCATCGACATCTTCAGGCAGGCCTCGATCGACTCGGTGCCGGAGTTGGTGAAGAAGGAGAACTGGAGATCACCCGGCGTGATCTGCGCCACGAGATGGGCGAGATACGTGCGCAACGGATCGATCAACTCCTGAGAGTGGATCGCCTGCTTGTCGAGCTGGTCACGCACCGCCTTGAGCACCTTCGGATGGCGGTGGCCGGTGACATAGATGCCGAATCCGCCGAGGCAGTCGATGTACTCCTTGCCGTTGATGTCGTAGAAGACCGCGCCCTCGTCGCGCCATTCCACGGACGTGTAGTCCGTCGAAACCGACTTGCGGTACTGCAGGAATCCCTCGTTCACGTGATCGGTCCAGTACCGCACCGACTCCTCTGTCACGCGCCTGCGCTCGTCGGCCGACAGATCCTTCTTGGCGATGAGATCCAGTACGTAGGCCGATTGCTCGGCAGCCCCCTTCAGGTCCTGACCCATGAAAAACCCTCTGTTGTGAACGAACACGACACGCCGCCGGCGGCGGCCCGCGGCGTGTCCGAACGACGGCTTATGGACAGTATAAAGGGGATTTTTCGCGAAATGCCCGACGGCCGCCAGACGACGGCATTCAGTGCCACGGCCCGTCGCGCGGTGGCGAGGCGGCGCGGATGCTTGCGCCGCGCGGGGGCTCTCCGTTAACCTCTGTCCATGCCCGGAGGATTGCGCCTGCACGAGCACCTGCGCCGCTGGCAAGGCGCCGCCATGGCGCTCGCCCTCCTGCTCGCGTTGGCGCAGATTGCGCTCGCGGCGCACGCAGTGAAGCACGTCGTCGCCGCCCCGGACGAGCAGCACCATTGCCCGGCCTGCAGACTCGCGGACCATGTCCCTGTCCTGACCGCGGAACCGCCCTCGATACCCGCAAAACCCACCGGCGCGGAGATTCCGCCTGCCGCCGTCGCCGTCGCCCCCTCCTCGCCCGAGATCGTCGTCCTTCCGCGCGGTCCGCCCGCGTAGTTCCACGGTACGCACCTGCCATGCGATCGGGCCCGGCGTGCGCCGCGCCCGCGGCGTGGCCATGCCTGACCTCGAACATTCCGACGCGGAAGGACCACCATGCATACCAGAACTCTTGCATTGCTTGCCGGGACCGTCGTCAGCACGCTCGCACACGCGGCTGGCTCCGACACCGACACCCTCGACACCGTGACCATCACCGCTTCCCCCCTCGACGAGGACGAGTACCACATGGCGCAGCCGGCCACCGTGCTGTTCGGCGGGGAACTGAAGCGCAAACTGCACCCGACGATCGGCGAGACGCTGGCGCGCGAGCCGGGGATCAGCTCGACCTATTTCGGACCTGGCGCCAGCCGGCCGATCATCCGGGGGCTCGGCGCCTCGCGCGTACGCATCCTCGAGAGCGGCATGAGCTCGATGGACGTCGCCGACCTCAGTCCCGACCATGCCGTGAGCATCGAGCCACTCGCTGCGACACAGATCGAGGTGCTCAAGGGACCGGCTACACTGTTCTACGGCAGCGGCGCGTCCGGCGGTGTGGTCAACGTGGTGACCAACCGCATCGCCTCGACGCTGCCGGAGAAGGTCACCGGCGCCGTCGACAGCCGCTTCGACTACGCGACCTCCGAGCAATCCGGCGCGTTCACGATCGACGCGCCGTTCGCCGACATGTTCAATCTCCACCTCGACGGGTCGGTGCGTGCGACGGACGACTACGACATCCCCGGCTTCGGCAACATCGACCCCGAGCCGGGCGATGAGGATGGAACGCTGAACTTCAGTTCGACGGAGACGAATAACCTCACCGGCGGCCTCTCGTACATCGGCGGCTGGGGTTATCTCGGTTTCGACGCCGGTCACCTGGCGAGCAATTACGATATCCCGGGCGAGGGCGCGCGGATTGACCTGAGGCAGTTGCGCTATGACGTCAAGGGCGAGATCACCAGGCGGTTCCTCCCGGGCATCGTGCGCATAAAGGTTCAGGTCGGACACACCGACTACGAACACCAGGAGCTCGAGCCCTCCGGAGAGGTCGGGACGACCTTCCTCAACGACGAGTTCGAGGGGCGCCTGGAGATGCTGCATGACCCCATCGGCATCGGGAGCGGAGCCGTCGGACTGCAGATCCAGCACCGTGACTTCGAGGCCGTTGGCGAGGAGGCGCTGACTCCGCCATTGACCTCGGATTCCGCCGGCCTGTTCGTATACGAGCATGCCGACATCGGCGACTGGCACGTAGAGATGGGCGGCCGGGTCGAACACCAGAAGCTCCGGACCAGCGATGGTTCGGCACCCGGGGTCGAACATCTCGTTTACAGCCTGTCCGGCGGCGCGATCTGGAGCTTCGCGCCCGGCTACGGCGCTGGCGTGTCCCTGACGCGTGCCGAGCGCGCGCCCAGCCTCGAGGAGCTCTACAACAATGGCCCGCACGAGGCGACGGCGAGCTTCGAGCGGGGCGACATCGACCTGACGGAGGAGACCTCCAACAACGTCGACCTCAGCTTCCGCCGCCTCGAAGGCAACTGGACCTGGACCGTCAACCTGTTTGCCAACTATATCGAGGACTACATCTACGAGACCGAGGTCGATCAGGACGGCGACGGCGTCGCAGACCTCGTCGACGAGGAAGGCCATCTCGTCCCGGCCGGCACCGACGAGGCACTGCTGCTGGTCGACTTCGTCCAGGGCGACGCCGTCTTCTACGGGGCCGAGACGGAAACCACTTTCGGGTTATGGAAGGGATCCTTCGGCGAGCTCGATGGCAGACTGTCGGCCGATCTCGTCCGTGCAACGCTGACCGACGGGGACGATCTGCCGCGCATCCCGCCGTTCCGGCTGGGCGCCGGCCTCGACTACCGGTACGACAGGTGGCTGGCCAACGTCGATCTGCTGCACGTCTTCGATCAGGAGAACACAGCGGCGCTCGAAACGGAGACGGACGGCTATACGCTGCTCGAAGCAGGCGTCAGCTACACGCACGCGACCCGGCCTGCGGACTACACGCTGAGCCTGCGCGGCACCAATCTTCTCGATGAGGAGGCGCGCCTTCACACCTCGTACTTGAAGAATGTCTCGCCGCTGCCGGGACGCAGTGTGATGGCATCGTTGCGGGTGGCATTCTGAGGAAGCTCTGCAAAAGGCCAGAGCCTCCTGCGGTGCATAAATGCACCGCCATGGTCGACGGCCCCAGGCCATCGACCCTGAAGGTCGGCAAGAATCACATATCTTGCCGACGGTGTTCTGAGGAACCCAGGATGGACCCATTCAGAGCTTACCCAGGCCCCTGGGTGGCCCCGGCCAGCACAACCGAGGCGAGAGCAGTCCGCGAACGGCGGCATCGCGGTTTCTCGCGCCCGCACGGGGGCGGGCGGTCAATCGCCGCGGTAGACGCAGCCGGCGGTGCAGGTCTCGCGAACCTCGATGCGGCACAAGGCCGGCAACGCGGGTTTCAGGCGCCTCCAGATCCAGCGCGCGAGATTCTCGCTGGTCGGATTCTCCAGCCCCGGGATCTCGTTCAGATAGTTGTGATCGATCTCCTCGAAGATCGGCTGGAAGGCCGCCTTGACGTCGGCGAAGTCCTGGACCCACCCGAGAGGCTCCTGCAGCGGTCCCTCCACGTACACTCCGATACGGAAAGAATGCCCGTGCAGCCGCGAGCACTTGTGGCTGCCCGGCAGGTTCGGCAACCGGTGTGCGGCCTCGACGCTGAACTCCTTGAAGATCTCCATATCCGCCGGCGACCCTTCAGCGGCTCGATGCCGCGCAGACGTGATTCATGGCGCGGCTCACGCGTCCGAGCCGATCGCGGCGTCGCGAAAGGCCTCGTAGATCCCGACCGCGCGGCGCCATACCGGCCCGGGTTCGCCGGTGCCCACCGGCCGCCGGTCGAGGCTCGTCACCGGCGCAATCTCGCGGCTGGAGCCGGTCACCCAGATCTCGTCGGCGTTATCGAGCTCAGAACGCGCTATCACTCGCTCCTGGCACTCGATCCCGTGCCTGGGCAGCAGCTCCACCAGCAGATCGCGCGTGACCCCGGGCAGCAGACACCTTCCGTGCGGCGGTGTGGCCACGACGCCGTCCTTGACGAGGAACACGTTGCTCGCCGCGCCCTCGTTGACCAGTCCGTCGCGCACCAGCAGGGCCTCGTACGCCCCCTCGTCGGCGGCCTTCATGCGCATCAGTACGTTCGCAAGCAACGCAATCGCCTTTACGTCGCACCACCGCCACCGGATGTCCTCGACCGTCACCGCCGCCACCGGCTTGTGATTGTCGCGCACGACGGGATAGCTCATGGCGAACACGGTCGGAACCACGGGCGGCACGGGAACATGGTCGCGCCTGGCCGCGACCCCGCGGGTCACCTGCATGTACACCACCTGCGCGCCCCCGCCGTTGCGTGCTATGAGCTCACCGACGATCGACTCCCAGCGTGTATTCGAGAGCGGATTCTCTATGCGGACGGCGCGCAGGGAATTCTCGAGCCGGCGCAGATGCTCGGCCATGCGGAAGGTCCTGCCCCGGAAGACCGGCACCACCTCGTAGACGCCGTCGCCGAACAGGAAGCCGCGGTCGAGGACCGAAACCTGCGCCTGCTCGATCGGCAGGAACACTCCGTTGAGATAGGCGATGGTCATCGTGCGGTCGCCGGCGAGCGCCGTGGCGCCCCCGGTCAGTCCTCGAACATCAGCTTGACGCCGTCCACGGTGCGGCCCCAAAGGCCCGCCTCGCTCACGGCCTTGAGCGCCACGACGGCGCGCTGCGCGATCGCCTTGCCGTCCAGGGTCACGCTCAGCCGTCCGACATCCTGGCCGGCGGCGATCGGCGCGATCAACCGCCAGTTGAACTGTATGGCGCTCTGCAGCCGCGCGATCTGTCCGCGCGCGACGGTGACGTAGAGGTCCTGCCGCAGTCCGAGCGGAACCTCCTCGGCGTCCCCCTTCCACACGCGCGCGCCCTTGATGACCTGGTTTGCGCCGAATATCCGTCTGGTCTCGTAGAACTGGAAGCCGTAATTGAGCAGCGCCGCCGCGGCATCGGCGCGGGAGTTCTCGCTGTCCGTCCCGAGCACGATCGCGATCAACCGCATGCCGTCGCGCAGCGCGGAGGCGGCCAGGCAGTAACCGGCGGCCTCGTGATAGCCCGTCTTGATGCCGTCCACGGTCGGGTCGCGCCACAGCAGCTTGTTGCGGTTGGGCTGCGTAATGCCGTGGTGCGTGAACTCCCTGATCGAGAACCAGCGGTATACGTCCGGATGGTCGCGAATCAGCGCCACTGCCAGCCGGGAGAGGTCGCGTGCGGTGGTGTAATGATTCGGATCCGGCAGCCCGGTGCTGTTGACGAAATGCGTCGCGGTCATGCCGAGGGCGGCGGCATTCTGGTTCATCAGTGACGCGAAGACCTCCTCGCTGCCGGCGGCGTACTCGGCCAGCGCGACGCTGGCGTCGTTGCCCGATTGAATGATGTCTCCCTTCATCAACTCCTCCAGCGTCACGACGGCGCCCTGCTCGACGAACATGCGCGAACCGGTCATGCCGCGGGCCTTCGCGCTGATGGGCACCGGGTCCGTCAGCTTGATGCGGCCGGCCTTCAGCAGCTGCGAGACGGAGTAGATGGTCATGATCTTGGTGATGCTGGCCGGCTCGACGCGCGCGTCGGCATTGCCTTCCGCAAGCACCGCCCCGCTGTCGAAGTCCACGAGTATCCAGGCCTTGGCGGCGAGCGCCGGCGGGGCTGGAACGATGATCGCCGGCGCCGCCGGAGGAACGGGGACCGGCGGCGCGGGGCTGGGCGTTGCCGCCGGACTTGCCGCTGGATCGGTGTTTTCCACGGCGCTAACGGGACGCGTCAGTGCAAGGAACAGTGCGAGAAGCAGGGTTACAGGGACCGACAGGTTCATCACATTCGGAGGCCTTTCGACAAAGGGGCATTCTATCAGCCTCTCGCCGCCGGGGAATGCCCGCGCAAAGGTCCGCGACCGATCGATCAGTGTTCGGCGCCCCACCCCGGCCGAGCGCCCGGTTCGCCTGCCGGAGCCGCCGCGAGCGCTCCGCCGCCCGGCATTCAGTCGGTGACGATGCGGTGCTGATCGATGCCCAGTTGCTGCAGCTTCTGAACGACCTCATCCGAGGTGACGACGTCGGTGAACGGCCCGACCCGCACTCGATAGACGGCCTGCCCGTTGCTGTCCGCCGGGCTCACGTGCACGTCGCGCAGGTTCGCCAACAGGCGCGCGCGCAGGCGCTCGGCGTTGTCGAGCTCGACGAACGCACCCACCTGCAGGAAAAACGGCGGCGTGGACTGCGGGTCGCCCGCGTAGGCGCCTGCCACGTCGGGATGCGCCGACGGCGCCGCCGCGATCACCGGCTCCGGCGCAGGCGCCGGTTGCGGGCGCTCCGCGGCAGCGACAGCCACCTTCGCCGGCGGCCCGCTCGCGACGTTCGTGACGATCGGGTGCGCCGCATCGATGAGCCGTACCTCGACCAGGCCGGTGCCCTTCTGCCAGATCCCGAGCTTGCGCGCGGCGACGTAGGACAGGTCGATGACGCGATTGTCCTTGAAGGGTCCCCGGTCGTTCACCTTCAGCACCGCGCGGCGCCCGTTCTGAAGATTCACCACCTCCACATAGCACGGGATCGGCAGGGTCTTGTGCGCTGCCGTCATCTGGTACATGTCGTAGCGCTCGCCGCTCGAGGTGCGCTTGCCGTGAAAGTCCGGTCCGTACCACGAGGCGATGCCGCGCTCCACGAACCCGTAGGCGGAGCGCATCGGATAGTAGCGCTGCCCCATAACCTCGTAGGACTCCGGGTTGCCGTACTTCGAGAGGTGTTCCGGGCGTGGAACCGCGTCCGGCACGCGCTGCGGGTCGATCTCCCGCGGCGCCGCGGGCGGCGGCGCGCGGTCGTAGGCGGGTCCGGCGCAGCCGGCGATCACGATGGGAAAGGTCGCGGCCAGGAACCATCCGGCAGGCGTTCGCGGGCGAACCACGTTCACTGCGATGCGCTCGCCACGGCCACGTGCGCGTCGCGCAGGGCCTGGGCCAGTTGGTAGACCGCCATTGCATACAGCGGGCTGGTGTTGTAGCGGGTGATGACGTAAAAGTTGTTGAAGCCGAGCCAGTATTCCATGGCATATTCCGCCTGCAGCTCCACCAGCGCCGCCTCCGGATCGCCGTCGACCGGCGCGGCCGCCTCCACGCCGAGGTCACGCATCTCGGAGACGCGGATCCGCGGCTTCACGCCCGTTCCCAGCAGCGACTGGTAGCCGCTCCCGGATACACGGGCGGATACCGTGATCGGCGCGCCGGTCATCCAGCCGTGTTCGCGCAGATAGTTGCCGACGCTGCCTATCGCGTCCGTGGGGTTGTTCCAGATATCGATGGTCGTGTCATCGTCGAAATCCACGGCGTAGCTGCGATAGCTGCTCGGCATGAACTGCGGCAGCCCCATGGCGCCCGCGTACGACCCGGTCAACGCCAGGGGATCGAAGTGCTGAGAGCGCGCCAGCAGCAGGTAGTTCTCCAACTCCTTCCGGAAGAAGGTGGCCCGCTTGGGATAGTTGAAGCCCAGCGTCGCAAGCGCGTCGATGACGCGGTACTTGCCGGTGTTGCGCCCGTAGGCGGTCTCCACGCCGATGATGGCGACCACGATCTCCGGCTCGACGCCGAAGCGGCGCAACGCCTCCTCGAGCTTCGGTGCGTTGGCCTTCCAGAACGCGAGTCCGCCGTCGATGCGGTCACGGGTAAGGAAGATGTTGCGGTATTGATACCACGGCTTGCTCTCCGCCGGCTTGGCGATGGCCTGCAGGATGCTCGGCTGCAGCGTCGCCTCGTCGAACAGTCGCTGCAGCTCGGCGCGCGAGAATCCGTGCTTCTGCTCCATGTCGAGAATGAAGGCCCCCAGCCTCCCGGAATCGAACGCTCCGTCGTTTCCGGCGTGCGCGACGCACTGAAACATCAGCAGAAGCGTCGCCGTGAAATTCGCTATGAGCCGCACGCGCTTTATGGGGACAGTGAAAGACGTCGCCTGTGGGTATGGATCGACATCAGGATACCGAATCCAGCCATGAGAGTCACGGCAGCCGTGCCGCCGTAGGAGACGAACGGCAACGGCACGCCAACCACCGGCAGTTGCCCGATGACCATGCCGACGTTCACGAACACGTAGACGAACAACGTCAGGGCGATGCTGCCGGCGAGCAGGCGCCCGAAGTTGTCCTGCGCGGCCAGCGCGATCGCCAGTCCGCGCCAGATCACGGCGCAGTAGACGGCGATGAGCATCGCGGCGCCGATGAATCCGAACTCCTCGCACAGCACCGCGAAGATGAAGTCCGTGTGCCTTTCCGGCAGGAACTCCAGGCGCGACTGCGTGCCCTGCAGCCAGCCCTTGCCGAACAGCCCGCCGGAGCCCACCGCGATCACGGACTGGATGATGTGGTAGCCCGTGCCCAGCGGATCGGCCTCCGGATCGAGCAGCGTGAGTACGCGCTGGCGCTGGTAGTCGTGCATCATCGTCCACAGCGGGACGAGCGAGACCAGGCCGATCGCCGCGATGCCGGCGATGTAGCGCCAACGCAGACCGGCAAGAAAGAGCACCACCGCGCCGGCCACGCCGATGAGCGCGCCGGTTCCAAGGTCAGGCTGCTCGGCGATGAGTACGGCCGGGACGAGTATCAGGATCGCCGCGAGCAGCAACCTCGGCAGCGTCGGCGGCAGCGATCCCGCGGCGATGAAGCGCGCGCACACGAGCGGCACCGCGATCTTCATGATCTCGGAGGGCTGGAAGCGCATGAACCCGAGATCGAGCCAGCGGTGCGCGCCGCGCCCGGTGCCGTGAAAATTGAGGATAACGAGCAGGACGACGCCGACGACGTACAGCAGCGGCGACAGCCGCAAGAAAAAGCCGGGGGGGAGCTGCGCGAAGGTCACCATCACGGCCAACCCCATCAGCATGCGAGTGCCCTGGCGGATGACCATGGCGTGATCCTCGCCGCTCGCGCTGTACAACACGGCCAGGCCGATGGCGCACAGCACCAGCAGCCCGAGCAGCAGCCAGGGATCGATGTGCACCCGCTGCCAGACGGTGCGCGGCTCATCCATTCTGCGCCGCCGCTCTCGAGGGCCCCTTGCGAAGGAAGTACTCGTCGAGCACCTCCCGCGCGACCGGCGCCGCCGACCCGCTGCCGCTGGCACCGTTCTCCACGATCACGGCAAGCGCGATCTCGGGACGATCGAGCGGCGCGAACGCGATGAACAATGCATGATCGCGCAGCCGCTCCTCGATGTTCTCGTTCTCGATCTCCTCGTTCTGGCGAATGCCGAACAGCTGAGAGGTGCCCGTCTTGCCCGCGTACTCGTAACGGGCGCCCTCGGCGGAGCGCCGCGCGGTCCCGGTGGGACCCTGGACCACCGCGTGCATGGCGTCGATCACGCTGTCCCATGCCTTCGCGTCGAGATCGGCGAGCACGCGCCGCGGCTTGCCGGCCGTCGCTGTCGCCTTGCCGTCCGCGGTCTCGATGCGGGAGACGAGGTGCGGCTGCATCAGCGTGCCGCGGCTCGCGATCACGGCGGTGGCCTGCGCGAGCTGCAGCGGCGTCGTGGTGTGGAATCCCTGGCCGATCCCGGCGATCAGCGTCTCACCTGGGAACCACGGCAGCCCACGGGCCTTTCGCTTCCAGGCCCGCGACGGGTTCACGCCCGCGGCCTCCCCGGGCAGATCGATCCTCGTGCGCCGACCCAGCCCGAACAGGTCGAGGAATTCGTGCATCCGGTCGATGCCCAGGTCCAGAGCGAGCTGGTAGAAGTACACATCGCAGGATTGCGCGATGGCCTCGCGCATGGTCATGCGCCCATGACCCCATTTGTTCCAGCAGCGGTAACGATGGGGATCGCTCTCCAGGCTGAACCAGCCGGGACACCAGGTGCCGTCGCCCGGCGAGCGCAGCCCGTAGCGCAGGCCCGCCAGCGCCATCAGCGGCTTCAGGGTGGAACCCGGCGGGTACGCCGCCTGGAGCGCGCGGTTGAACAGCGGCCGGTCCGGCGAGTCGCGCAGATCGCCGTAGAGCGCCGCGCTGATCCCGTTGACGAAGGGGTTCGGGTCGAAGGTCGGCGTGCTGACCAGGGCGAGGACCTCGCCGGTCCGTGGATCGATCGCCACGACCGCGCCGCGACGATCCCCCAGGGCGCGCGTTGCGGCCGCCTGCAGGCGCGTGTCGATCGTCAGGCGTATCGTCGCCCCCGCGCCTGGCGGTTTGCTGTCCAGCACGCGCAGGGTGCGTCCCTGCGAGTTGACCTCGACCTGATCCAGGCCGACGCGCCCGTGCAGCATCGACTCGTAGTACTGCTCCACGCCAATCTTGCCGATGTGCGTGGTCGCGCTGTAGTTGTCCGGATCCAGCCCCTTCAGATCGTCCTCGTCGATACGCCCGACGTAACCGACGACGTGAACCAGCGGCGCCCCGACCGGATAATGCCTGGTGAGCGATGCGGTGACCTCGAAGCCCGGGAACCGATGCCGATCCACCGAAAATCGCGCCACCTCCTCCTCGGTCAGGTTGAACCGCAGCGGCACGGTGTCGAAGCTGCGCTTGCGCTTGCGCAGCCGCTGGAAGCGCTCGACGTCCGACGGCGTCAGGTCGACGAGGTTCGCCACCTTCGCCAGCGCCTCCCGCATGTCCTCGACGCGCTCCGGCACGACCTGAAGACGGAACGATGGACGATTGTCGGCGACCAACACCCCGTCACGACTGAAGATTAGCCCCCGCGTCGGCGCCACGGGAACGATCTTCACGCGATTGTCCTGCGAAAGTGTCGTGTAGTGATCGTGCCTCACGACCTGCAGGTAGGCCAGCCGCGCGAGCAGCGCGACCAGCAGCAGGATCATCAGCGCCGCCGCCACGTACACGCGGCTGCGCGCGATGCGGACCTCGGATTGACGGTCGCGAAAACTCAAGGACTGCAGCATGGGCGGTTTTTAGTTGAGCTGCGCGCGCCGGCGCAGATCGCGCAGCAGTATGAACAGCCAGGGCCAAAGCAGCGTGCTGGTGATGACCGGAAACCAGTGGCTGACAGGATCGGGCTCCTGCAGGGTCGGAAACTGGCGCACCAGGAAGCTGATCAGCTGCAGCAACAGTATCAACAGGCCGACGATGATCGCCTGCTGCCCGACGGGATAGAGGCGAAACCGCTGGTGATTGGCGATGGTTACGAAGCTCACCGTGGTAAGCGCCAGCGCATTCTGGCCCATCGGCGCGCTCAGCATGACGTCGAGCAGGAGCCCGGTCGCGAACGCGACGATGAGGCCGACGTGCTCGGGCATTGCGAGGTTCCAGTAGATGAGCACCATGGCCACCCACGCCGGCCGCCACGGCGCCGCCCACGGCGGCAGCGGCAGTGCCGTCAACATAAGCGCAATCAGGAAGGTTGCGGCGATTACCCACCCGCGGGATGTGCTGGCCATGCGGGAACCGACGCCTATTCGGCGTTGATGGCAGGCCGGTTGAGACCGGCCACGGACCTGGGCTTCTCCTCCGGCCACAGCAGCAGGACCTGTTGGGTACGGGTCAGCCTGGCGCTGGGCATGACTGTGACCTTGGCGAACGGAACGCCGGGCGTGCGCACGACCGCCTTCACCTCGCCCACCGGATAGCCGGCGGGAAACCGCCCGCCCAGACCGGAGGAGATGATCAGATCGCCCACGCGGATGTCCGCATTCGCAGGCACGAAGCTGAGCGAGAGAACGTCCCCCTCGCCACCGGTGGCGATCGCGCGTACGCCGTTGCGGTTCACCTGCACCGGCAACGCGTGCTTGGGGTTGGTGATCAGCATGGCGGTGGAGGTGAACGGCCCCACGTGTGTGATCTGGCCGGTGACGCCGTCTGAGTCGACCACCGGCTGGCCGAGGTAGACACCGTGCCGCGTACCCTTGTTGAGAACTACCTGGCTCGAGGACGGCTCGGTCTCCACGCCCAGCAGGTCCGCGACCAGCGCCCGCTCCCCGACCTCGATCGAGGATTCGAGCAGTTCGCGCAATCGCATGTTCTCGCTCTCGAGCGCGGCAAACTTCTGCAGCCGCGTCTTGAGCAGGAGATTCTGGGCGCGCAGGCGCTCGTTGTCGGCCATCATCTCCTTGCGCGTGGTGACGCTCTGCATGAGCATGCGGCCACCGTTCACCGGAAGGGTCACGACGTACTGGATCGGATAGGCGATTACCGAGATCGCCGAGCGCAGCGACTCCGTCGCGCGGTACCGCTGCTCGGCGATCAACAGCGTCGCCGCCACCAACGCCAGCGCGATGTAGCGGGAAATTGTCGATGAGCGTTTGAGGAAGAGCGGTTTAATGACTGTTTCCCCGTGTGCTTCTTATGCTATCCCCAAGGGCCTTATTATGCGGCCGGCCCGGGATTTACTCCAGCACCAGCACGCCCGGGCCGTGCTCCTCGACCATCTCCAGGACCCGCCCGCCGCCGCGTGCAACGCAGGTGAGCGGGTCCTCGGCGACGATGACGGGCAGCCCCGTCTCCTCCATGAGCAGCCGGTCGATATCCCGCAACAGCGCCCCGCCCCCCGTCAGCACCATTCCGCGCTCGGCCACGTCCGCGCCCAGTTCCGGGGGCGTCTTCTCCAGGGCAGCCTTGACCGCCCGGACGATGGCCGACAAGGGATCCTGCAGGGCCTCCAGTATCTCGTTGCTGTTCAGAGTGAAGCTGCGGGGGAGGCCTTCGGCGAGGTTGCGGCCCTTGATCTCGATCTCCCGCACCTCGTTGCCGGGGTAGGCGCAGCCAATCTCGTGCTTGATGCGCTCGGCGGTCGCATCCCCAATGAGACTGCCGTAATTGCGGCGGACGTAATTGACGATCGCCTCGTCGAACTTGTCGCCGCCGGTGCGCACGGAATCGGAATAAACTATTCCATTCAGTGAGATAACCGCGACCTCGCTGGTGCCGCCGCCGATGTCCAGGACCATGGAACCGCGGGGATCGGACACCGGCATGCCCGCGCCGATCGCCGCCGCCATCGGCTCCTCCAGGAGGTAGACCTGGCGGGCGCCGGCGCCCAGCGCGGCGTCCTTGATCGCGCGGCGCTCGACCTGCGTCGAGCCGCAGGGCACGCACACCAGGATACGGGGGCTGGGCTTGAACAGACGCTCGCCGTGCACCTTGTGAATGAAGTGCTGGAGCATCTTCTCGGTGACGTCGAAGTCGGCGATCACGCCGTCCTTCATCGGCCGGATGGCGTCGATGTGCTCCGGGGTGCGGCCCAGCATGCGCTTGGCCTCGGCACCCACCGCGGCGATGCTTCGATGTCCGGGGGCGCTGCCGCCCTTGCGCACTGCCACCACGGAAGGCTCGTTCAGGACGATGCCCTTGCCGCGGACGTAGATAAGGGTATTGGCTGTTCCAAGGTCTATCGAGAGATCGTTGGAAAACAGTCCTCTGAGCTTTTTGAACATGTTCCTTGGGCGTGAGCGGCCGGTGGCCTACCCGGCTCTCGTTGTAGAGTGTGGTTCGGACCTGCCCGCCATCGGACACGTCGTCTGGGGAGGTGGCCGGCAGTGCAAAATCTCAGCGCTAACCCGCTAAATTTACGCGAGATTAGTGGCGTTTTCGAGGCGAACTTTAGCAGCCGTCACCGTATCCGGCAAGCCATATTTGTGTTATTTTTCCCCGCAGATCAGCGGTCCGTGGCGGCGGTTTACGGGGGGCGGTATCGACTCCGCGCAGGGCCGCCGGGCGGCCAGCGACGGCGCACCGGGAGGGCGGGCGCGCTGGCGCAATTCCACCTACTTCTGGAACGACACCGGGAATCGAGCACCATGTCACTCAGCCGGCGAGACGTGGAGAAGATCGCGCACCTGGCGCGACTGCAGATCACCGAGGAGCAGATCCCCGGATTCGCCACGCAGCTTTCCAACATCCTGGCCTTCGTGGAGCAGATGAACAGCGCCCGGACCGACGGCGTGGAGCCCATGGCCCACCCTTTCGACACCCCCACCCGCATGCGCGAGGACGTCGTCACCGAGACCAACGAACGCGAGCTGATGCAATCCATCGCGCCGGCGGTGGAGGCGGGCCTTTACCTCGTGCCCAAGGTGATCGAGTAGGCATTCCCCTTTTTTCCAGTCACGATATCCGCTTCGAACCGGCGGCAGGCGACTCATGAGCAAGTTTCATACGATGACGGCGGCGCGCATCGCCGCCGGTCTGCGCAAGCGCGAATTCTCCAGCCTCGAGGTCACCCGGTGGTTTCTCGATCGCATCGCCTCCCTCGACGGGCAATTGAACAGCTTCATCACGGTCACGCCGGAGCAGGCGCTGGCGGCGGCGAAGGCCGCCGACGCGCGCATCGCCGATGGCGGGGCGGTGACGGCTCTCACCGGCGTGCCGTACGCGCACAAGGACATCTTCTGCACGAAGGGCGTGCGCACCTCCTGCGGCTCGCGCATGCTCGAGAACTTCATCGCGCCCTACGACGCGACCGTGACGCGGAATTTCCAGGACGCCGGCATGGTCATGCTGGGGAAGACCAACATGGACGAGTTCGCGATGGGCTCGTCCAACGAGACCAGCTACTTCGGGCCGGTCCACAACCCGTGGGATCTGCAGCGCGTGCCGGGCGGGTCCTCGGGCGGCAGCGCCGCGGCGGTCGCGGCCCGCATCGCACCGATGGCGACGGGGACCGATACCGGCGGATCCATACGTCAGCCCGCTGCCCTGTGCGGTATCACGGGGATCAAGCCGACCTACGGCGCGGTGTCGCGGTTCGGGATGATCGCCTTCGCCTCCAGTCTCGATCAGGGCGGGCCGATGACGGTCACCGCCGAGGACGCAGCGCTGATGCTGAACGTGATGGCCGGCAACGATCCCCGCGACTCCACGTCCGTCGAGCGCGAGAAGGAGGACTACACGCGTCTGCTCGGCGAGCCGCTGCACGGCCTGAAGGTCGGGCTGCCCAAGGAGTTCTTCGGGAGCGAGGGGCTGGACCCGAAGGTGGGCGATGCCGTGCACGCGGCGGCGGCGGAGCTCGTCAGGCTGGGCGCCTCGCTCGTCGAGGTGAGCCTGCCCAACAGCCGGCTGTCGATCCCCGCCTACTACGTGGTCGCTCCCGCGGAGTGCTCTTCGAACCTCAGCCGCTATGACGGCGTGCGCTTCGGCTACCGCTGCAAGGACCCGAAGGACCTGATGGACCTGTTCTGCCGCTCGCGCGGCGAGGGCTTCGGCGCGGAGGTCAAGCGACGCATCATGATTGGCACCTACGCACTGTCGGCCGGCTACTACGACGCCTACTACCTGCAGGCCCTGAAGGTCCGCCGGCTGATACGCAATGACTTCGACGCCGCCTTCGGACAATGCGACGTGATCCTGGGGCCGACCTCCCCGACCACGGCGTTCCGGATAGGGGAGAAGACCGACGACCCTGTCACCATGTACCTCTCGGACATCTACACCATCGCCGTGAATCTCGCCGGGCTGCCGGGCATGTCGGTTCCATGCGGATTCGCCGATGGACTGCCGGTCGGCCTGCAGATCATCGGCCGGCACTTCGACGAGGCGCGCATGCTGAACGTCGCCCATCAGTACCAGCAGGCGAGCGACTGGCACGCGCGCCTGCCTGCCCAATTCGCATGAGAGCATCGTCATGAGCTGGGAACCCGTCATCGGTCTGGAGATCCACGCCCAACTGCGGACGAAGAGCAAGATCTTCTCAGGCGCCTCCACCGCCTTTGGTTCGGAGCCGAACACGCAGGCCTGCATCATCGATCTCGGCATGCCCGGGGTCCTGCCGGTGCTCAACAAGGAGGCCGTGCGCATGGCGATCGCCTTCGGTCTGGCCATCGGGGCGCAGGTCGCGCCGCGGTCGATATTCGCACGCAAGAACTACTTTTATCCCGATCTGCCCAAGGGCTACCAGATCAGCCAGTACGAGATCCCGATCGTCGGCAAGGGCAGCGTTCGGATAATCACGGACGACGGCGCCGTCAAGGAGATCGGCGTCACCCGCGCCCATCTGGAGGAGGACGCCGGCAAGTCGCTGCACGAGGATTTTCACGGCATGAGCGGCATCGATCTGAACCGCGCCGGCACGCCGCTGCTGGAGATCGTCTCAGAGCCGGACATGCGCTCGGCGAAGGAGGCCGTCGCCTACATGAAGACAATCCACGCGCTGGTGCGCTACCTCGGCATCTGCGACGGCAACATGCAGGAGGGGTCTTTCCGCTGCGACGCCAACGTCTCCGTGCGCCGCAGGGGCGATCCGAAGTTCGGCACGCGTTGCGAGGTCAAGAACATCAACTCCTTCCGTTTCGTCGAACGCGCCATCAACTTCGAGATCGAGCGCCAGATCGAGGTGATCGAGGGCGGCGGAACGATCGATCAGGAGACGCGCCTTTACGATCCCGACAAGAACGAGACCCGCACCATGCGCAGCAAGGAGGAGGCGAACGACTATCGCTATTTCCCCGATCCCGACCTGCTGCCCGTCGTGGTCGATGATGCCTTCGTCGCCGCGGTGCGCGACTCGCTGCCGGAGCTGCCGGAGGCGAAGCGCGAGCGGTTCATGGCGCAATACGCGCTTTCGGCCTACGACGCCGGCGTGCTGACCGCCAGTCGCGAGCTCGCGGACTACTACGAAAGCACGGTGGCGGCGGCAAACGGGGAAGGCAAGCTCGCCGCCAACTGGGTCATGGGAGACCTGGCGGCCTTCCTTAACAAGGAGGGCCGGGAGATCACCGAAAGTCCGGTCAGCCCGGCGATGCTCGGGTCCCTGGTGAACCGCATCGTCGACAAGACCATCTCGGGCACCATCGCCAAGAAGGTCTTCGAACTGATGTGGAACGGCGAGGGCGATCCGGATGCGGTGATCGCCAGGCACGGGCTGAAGCAGGTGACCGACACCGGCGCCATCGACAAGGCCATCGCCGAGGTCATGGCGGAGAATCCGCAACAGCTCGAACAGTACCGCGCCGGCAAGGACAAGCTCTTCGGCTTCTTCGTCGGGCAGGTGATGAAGAAGATGCAGGGCAAGGCCAGTCCGGAGCAGGTGAACGCGCTCCTCAAGGACAAGCTCGCGCCCTGAGGCGGCGGATGCGGACCCGAGCGCGGTCCGCCTCGCCCCGCTCGGTGTCCCAGCTGGCGATGGCGGAGGCCGCGCGCGAGGTAGGCCCGGTGAACCCGAAACGACGGCCGGGCCGCTGCCGAGGCTGCGGCCCGGCCGGCCGATCACTTGCCCTTCACGTACTCGATCGAGCAGGTCGCGTCGGTGAACGTGCCGCACACCGCGGGGTCCTTGGCGCCCGTACCGATCTTGCCGCCGGCGTACGCGCCGGTGTTGTCGCCGCCATACTCGAAGTTCTCGGGCAGGACGACCTCGTTGCCGGCCATGTCGCGCCCGACCCGCTTCTCTCCGGCCGCCGCCTCGGCGACCATGTAGCCGCCTTTCAGGTCTTGCGCGGCGAACGGATTCTCCTCCGCATGCGCCACGGACATGGATGCGAGCGTGACCGCGATCGCCGAACCCAGGGCTGTCGTCTTCATGTGACTCCTCCTGATGAATGAGTGTTGGGGTGCATGGCATTCGAAAGCGCAGCCGCGCCGCAGTTGCGGGCGGCGGATCCGTTCTGCCTGCGCTACACTTCGATTAATCCGCATCTCGCGCATTCGGACATCGGGCCACGAGGCAGAGTCCGCGACAACCATGAACGCCACGGCACATTGCAGCGCATCGCCACGAACCGGCCGGCCCGGACTGTTCCCCGCACTGTTATTCGTATGTGCCGCCAGCGCAATCGCGCACGCCGACGGCACCGGGGCGAGGACGCCCGCGGAGGCGGTGTCGAAGCTTTACACGGCGCACTTCGCGGGCGACACGGCGTTCACGCACGAGTCGGTCGCGCGCAAGGGGCCCTGGCTGACGCCCGACCTGCAGGCATTGCTCGTGGGGGAGCTGAACAGGCCGCAGCCGGAGGACGAGCCGCCGAGCCTAAACGGCGATCCGTTCACCGACACGCAGGAGTATCCGCTCGCCTGCGGCGTGGGCGGCGAGGAGATCGTGGGTGACACGGCATCGGTGAAGGTGGACTGCGGGCCCGAGGGCGGCCGCACGCGGCGGATCGAGGCCCTGCTGCAAAAGCTGGGCAGCGTCTGGATGCTGAGCGATCTGCGTTACGAGGATGGTCGGACGCTGCGGCACCTGCTGGTTCCTCCCTGAATCGATCGGCGCCGCCCTGGCGCCGTCTCCCGCGAGTTCGGCATCGAGGCTTCTCCCTGCGCCCGCGGCCGGCTGGCGCCTGCGAGGACCGACCTTCCTTCAGGCCGGCAGCACCGGCCTGATGGGGTCACCGATGGCGATGCGGAGGACGTCCGCCGCACGGCCCTGGTTCACCGCGATCTCGACGAGCCCGTTGGAATTCTCGTACCAGAACGCCTCGCCGCGCGCGACGGCCGCGAAGGTGTATGCCGGCCGCACGGCGACGTTGCCTACCAGGATCTCCGCGCCACGATCCAGGTGGCCGGCCCTAAGCCCCGTCAGGGCGTTGCCGTAGTGATCGATGTAGATGACCTCCGCGAGATCGTCGGGCCAGTCCCCCAGTCTCAGGCCATTGGTCGCCTCCAGCCCCTCCAGGATCCCCCGCGCCAGGCGCGCCGCGGTGGGCGCGTAGAGGTCGCGTCCATGAAAGCTTGCGGACAGCTCGGGCGGACGCCACGCGATGCGGAAATCCTCCACTTCGCGCGCTCGGCGCCGTACCAGCTCGAAAAGGCCATTGTCGGGGCCGACGAACCACCGCGAATCGCAGCGCACGGCCGCCGGAGCGTGGGTATGCGAACCGACGCCCGGGTCGACGACGCAGACGAAGACCGTCGCTGGCGGGAAGCCGTGCGTGTACGGCGGAAGCAGGTAGGCGCTCGCCTTCGGGTTCCATACCGGCATGTCCGCGAACAGGGTGACGACCTGCTCGCCCGGGGCCTGCTCGTGGAACACGCGCATGAGCTGCCCGACATACGGTCCTTCCAGGCCGAAATCCGTCGCCAGCACGATCATCATTCAGGGGTCCGCAAAGCAAACGGCCGGGACTCTGCCCGGCCGCATCTCACTGTCTGGCGCAACCGCCTCTATTCGGACGGGGCGCCGGTCGCCGTCGCGGGCTGCGGCCTGTCGACCAGCTCCACCCACGCCATCGGCGCACAATCGCCGTCGCGGAAACCGCACTTCAGGATGCGCAGATAACCGCCTGGACGCTGCGCATAACGCGGCCCCAGCTCGCGGAACAGCTTCGAAACCACCTCCCGATCGCGCAGGCGATCGAAGGCCAGACGGCGGTTGGCGACGCTGTCCTTCTTTGCCAGGGTAATCAGGGGTTCGGCGGCACGCCGCAGCTCCTTGGCCTTCGGCAAGGATGTCTTGATCAGCTCGTAGCGGAACAGCGACTGCGCGAGATTGCGCATCAGCGCTTTGCGCGCCGAGGAGTCCCGGCTCAATTGGCGGCCCGTATTGCGATGACGCATGGCTTAATCCTCTGAAGTTTCTACTACTGGTGCGGACACCCGCGCGCTGCTAGTCACGTCCCGCTAGCTGCGCCGGCGGCCAGTTCTCCAGTCGCATACCCAGCGACAGGCCGCGCGAGGCCAGCACTTCCTTGATCTCCGTCAGCGACTTCTTGCCGAGGTTCGGGGTCTTCAGCAACTCGACCTCGGTGCGCTGTATCAGATCGCCGATGTAATGAATGCTCTCGGCCTTCAGGCAGTTCGCCGAGCGAACCGTGAGTTCCAGATCGTCGATGGGGCGAAGCAGGATGGGATCGACCGCGGGAGACTCCGGCTTGCCAATCACCGGCGTCTCGGCGCCGGAGAGATCGACGAACACCGACAGCTGGTCCTTGAGTATGTGAGCGGCGTCGCGCACCGCCGTTTCCGGATCGATGGCGCCGTTGGTCTCCACCGTCAGAACCAGCTTGTCGAGATCGGTGCGCTGCTCCACACGTGCGTTCTGCACCTCGTAGGCCACCCGGCGGATCGGACTGAAGCTCGCATCGAGCTTCAGCCGCCCTATGGTCTGGGTCTCCTCGGAGGTCTCGCGCGCCGTGGTCGGCTGGTAGCCGCGCCCGCGCACGACCTTCATGGTCATATTGAGCTCGCCGCCCTCGTTCAGCGTGGCGATGTGGTGATCCGGGCTGACAATCTCCACGTCGTGATCCAGCGCGATGTCCCCTGCGGTCACCCGCCCCGGCCCGCGCTTGTTCAGCGTGAGAGTCGCCTCTTTCTTGGCGTGCATGCGGATCGCGAGGCTTTTCAGGTTCAGCAGGATGTCGATGACGTCCTCCTGAACGCCGGCTATGGTGGTGTACTCGTGCAGGACGCCGCCGATCTCCACCTCCGTGATCGCACAGCCGGGTAGCGACGACAGGAGGACGCGCCGCAGGGCATTGCCCAACGTATGGCCGAAGCCGCGGTCCAGCGGCTCGAGCGTGATCTTCGCGCATCGCTGGTTGACGGGTTCGACATGTACCAGGCGCGGCTTAAGCAAATCGATTGCGAGTGCGGGCATCGTATTCCTCTCCGGTTTGATGGCGTTTCACGCCTTACTTGGAGTACAGCGCTACTACGAGCGCCTCGTTGATGTCCGGCGGCAGATCGACGCGTTCCGGGACGGACTTGAACACGCCTTCCATCTTGCCCGCGTTGACGTCCACCCACTCCGGCAATCCCATTTGCTCGGCGACCGCGATCGCGTCCTGTATGCGCTGCTGCTTCCGCGCATGCTCGCGTATGGCGACGACGTCGTTGGGCCGAACGCTGTAGGACGGAATGTTCACCGTCTTTCCGTTCACGCTGACCGCCTTGTGGCGTACCAGCTGGCGCGCCTCCGCGCGCGTGGCGCCGAAACCCATGCGGTAGACGACGTTGTCGAGGCGGCATTCGAGCAGCTTGAGCAGATTCTCGCCGGTGGCGCCCTTCTGCCGCGCGGCCTCCGCGTAGTAGTTGCGGAACTGGCGCTCCAGCACGCCGTACATGTAACGCAACTTCTGCTTTTCGCGCAGCTGCAGCGAATAGTCAGAGGTGCGGCGCTGGCGATTGTCGCCGTGCTGGCCCGGTGGCTTCTCGAGCTGGCACTTGTTCTCTAGCGAACGACCGCGAGCCTTCAGACCCAGGTCCATGCCCTGGGCGCGGCTCTTCTTGCATGTGGGACCGATATACCTCGCCATAAACTGCTCCCGGATCGCGAACTCGTTAAACGCGGCGCTTCTTGGGCGGCCGACAACCGTTGTGGGGGATGGGCGTCACGTCGGTGATGTTCGTGACTTTGAAACCGGCGGCATTCAGGGCGCGGACAGCCGACTCGCGGCCCGGTCCCGGACCCTTCACGTACACCTCGAGGTTCTGGATCCCGTATTCCTTCATCGTCGCCGTCACCTTTTCGGCGGCGACCTGCGCCGCGAAGGGCGTACTCTTGCGTGAACCGCGGAACCCGCTGCCCCCGGAGGTCGCCCAGCAAAGCGTGTTGCCCTGCCGGTCCGTGATGGTGATGATGGTGTTGTTGAACGATGCGTGCACGTGCACGACGCCGTCCACGACATTGCGCTTGATGCGCTTGCGCGCACGGGCTGCGGTTGAGGTATTGTCTGCCATGCCTGTCTGCTTTCCGGTCTAACGGCCTGCCTGCATCTACTTTCTGATTGCCTTGCGCGGTCCCTTGCGGGTGCGCGCGTTGGTGCGCGTGCGCTGCCCGCGGACCGGCAGGCCCCGCCGATGGCGCAGTCCGCGGTAGCACCCGAGATCCATCAGCCGCTTGATGTTCATCGAGATTTCCCGGCGCAGGTCGCCTTCGACGGTAAACTTCGCGACTTCGGCGCGAATGCGGTCGAGCTGATCCTCGCTCAACTCCTTGACCTTGGTCGTGGGCTCGATGCCTGCCGCCTTGCAGATCTCGCGCGCACGGGTGGGTCCGATACCGTATATGTACCGGAGCGCGATGTCCGTGTGCTTCTGCACCGGGATGTTTACGCCTGCTACACGCGCCATACTGAGAACCTCTCTGTTGCCTTCGCGATTGCCCGCGGGCCCGAAGGGCCGCGGATTGTATTAGCTCTCTGGCACTGCCTCAACCTTGGCGCTGCTTGTGCTTGGGGTTCGTGCAAATGACGCGCACGACCCGCTTGCGCCGGATGATTCGGCAGTTGCGGCAAATCGTCTTCACTGATGCTCTGACCTTCATGACACCTTCCTCTTGCTACCCTCGGCCCCGCTGCCCTACCGCCGCGAACTCTTCAGGTTGGCCTTCTTGAGCAGGCCTTCGTATTGATGCGACATCAGGTGCGCCTGCACCTGCGCCATGAAATCCATGACGACGACCACGATGATCAGCAGGGAGGTGCCGCCGAAGTAGAACGGCACGCTCAGCTTCCAGATCATGATCTCCGGCAGCAGGCACACCAGCGTGATGTAGATGGCCCCGACCAGGGTCAGCCGGCTCATGACACCGTCGATGTACTTGGCCGTATGCTCGCCCGGCCGGATGCCTGGCACGAACGCGCCCGACTTCTTGAGATTCTCCGCAGTCTCCTTCGGGTTGAACACGATGGCCGTGTAGAAGAAGCAGAAGAACACGATCGCGAGCGCATAAAGCAGGATGTACAGCGGTTGGCCCGGCGAAAGCGAGTTCGACAGCGTCGCCAGCCACCCCATCCCCTCGGTCGAGCCGAACCAGCTGCCCAGGGTCGACGGGAACAGGATCAGGCTGGAGGCGAAGATCGGCGGGATGACGCCGGACATGTTGATCTTCAGCGGCAGGTGGCTGGCCTGACCGGCATAGACGCGGTTGCCCACCTGGCGCTTGGCGTAGTTCACGGTGATGCGGCGCTGCCCGCGCTCGATGAAGATGACCAGGCCGGTCACGACGAGCACCAGCACGAGGATCATCACCACCAGCAGGAAGTTCAGCTGGCCGGTCCGCGCCAGCTCCAGGGTGCTGCCAACCGCCTGCGGCAAACCGGCGACGATGCCGGCGAAGATCAGGATCGAGATGCCGTTGCCTATGCCTCGTTCGGTGATCTGTTCGCCCAGCCACATCAGGAACATGGTCCCGGTCACCAGGCTCGTGACCGCGGTGATCTTGAAGGCGATGCCCGGATTGACCACGAGGTTGAGGTTGCCCGCGTGCTGGGCCTCGAGCATCACCGCCACGCCGAAGGCCTGGAATGCGGCGAGTATGACGGTACCGACCCGCGCATACTGAGTCAGCTTGCGGCGGCCCTGCTCGCCCTCCTTCTTCAATTGCTCCCAGGGTGGGTAGATGAAGCCCATCAACTGGACGATGATGGAGGCGGAGATGTACGGCATGATTCCCAGCGCGCAGACGGAGAACCGCTGCAGCGCGCCGCCGGAGAACATGTTGAACATGTCCAGGATTCCGCCGCGCTGCGACTCGAACAGCTCCGCCAAGGCGACCGGGTTGATGCCCGGCACCGGTACGTGCGTGCAGATGCGGTAGACGACCAGGGCGCCGAGCAAGAACAGCAGCCGCTCGCGCAGCTCCGTCAGCTTGCCGACGCTGCCCAGTGTGAGTCCGGTGCTGGCGGTCGTGGCGGACAAGTCAGGCCTCAATCTTACCGCCGGCCTTTTCGATGGCCGCGCGGGCACCCTTCGTCAGGATCAGGCCTTTCACGGACACCGCGCTCTTGAGCTCGCCGCGCAGAAATACGCGGACGCGCTTGGCGCCGGAGTGCACCAAGCCGGCGGCCTGCAAGGCCTTGAGGTCTATGACCGGCTCCTTGACCTTGCCGAGGTCGCCGAGGCGCACCTCCGCGGTCTCCGCGGCCGTCATCGACTTGAATCCGAACTTCGGCAGGCGGCGCTGTATCGGCATCTGTCCGCCCTCGAAGCCGACCTTGTGGTAGCCGCCGGCGCGGGCGTACTGGCCCTTGTGGCCGCGCCCCGCGGTCTTGCCCAGGCCGGAGCCGATACCGCGCCCCACACGCGTCCTCTTGGTCTTGGCGCCCGCAGCGGGCTTGATGGTATTCAGTCGCATGATTATTCCTCGACCTTGAGCATGTAGGCGATCTTGCTGATCATGCCGCGGTTGGCCGGGGTGTCCTGGACGTCGACGCTGTGGCCGATGCGGCGCAGGCCGAGCCCGCGCACGCACGCCTTGTGGTTCTCCAGGCGCCCGTTGCTGCTCTTCGTCTGGGTCACCTTGATGGTGCCCCCCTTCTTCGCTGTCTTCGTCGCCATGGGTATCAGCCCGTAATCTCTTCGACCGCCAGGCCGCGCTTCGTCGCGTAGTGCTCGGCGTCATGCATGGAGCGCAAACCCTCGATGGTCGCGCGGACGACGTTGATGGGATTGGAGTTCCCGATGCACTTGGCCAGCACGTCCTGCACTCCGAGCACCTCGAACACCGCGCGCATGGCGCCGCCGGCAATCACGCCGGTGCCTTCGGAGGCCGGCTGCATGTAGACCTTGGCCGATCCGTGCTGGCCGACCACCGCGTAGGGGATGGTCCGGCCGCTCAACGCGACCGCGCGCATGTCGCGGCGCGCCGCCTCCATGGCCTTGGATATCGCCGCCGGCACTTCACGCGCCTTGCCGCGTCCCATGCCGATGCGGCCCTCGCCGTCACCGACCACCGTCAGTGCTGCAAAGCTGAATATGCGGCCGCCCTTGACGACCTTGGCGACGCGGTTCACCGCGACGAGCTTCTCGCGCAAACCATCGGTGTTATCTGCGGTACCTGTGGCGCTCATTCATCAACTCCCAATCGGATCCTGCTCGCTTTTCCTAGAACTCCAGGCCGGACTCGCGCGCGGCATCGGCAAGTGCCTTGATTCGGCCGTGATATTTGAAACCGGAACGGTCAAACGCGACCCGCGAGATGCCGGCGGACTTGGCACGCTCCGCGATGAGCTTGCCCACCGCCGCCGCGGCGGCGACGTTTCCACCGCCCTTGAACTGCTCCCGCATCGCCTTGTCGACCGTCGAGGCGCTCGCCACGACGTCGAAGCTGCCGGGGGCGAAGACCTGCGCGTAGATATGGCGAGGCGTGCGGTGCACCGACAGCCTGTGTATGCCCAGGGACTTGATCTTCGCCCGCCCGCGCGCCGCGCGGCGAATGCGACTGTCTTTCTTGCTGATTGCCATGGCTGCTCTTCACCTCGAGACCGATCAGGTCTTCTTGGCCTCCTTGCGCAGGATGGTTTCGCTCGCGTACTTCACTCCCTTGCCCTTGTAGGGCTCCGGCGGGCGGTACGCACGGATCTTCGCGGCGACCTCGCCGACGAGCTGCTTGTTCATCCCCTTGACGACGATCTCGGTCTGGCTGGGCGTCTCGATGGTTATGCCCTCGGGGATCGTGAAGTTGACCGGGTGCGAGAACCCCAGCGTCAGGCTGAGGCTCCTGCCCGCCACTGCGGCGCGATAGCCCACCCCGTTGATCTCGAGCTTGCGCTCGAACCCCGAAGATACGCCGGTGACTATGTTGTTGAGCAGCGCGCGCGTCGTGCCGGCAAACATGCTGGCGCGCTTGCCCGCCTCGCTCATCTTCACCTGCAGGCTGTCGCCCTCGAGCGCCACGCTCACGCCCGCCGGGATCCGGTGCGTCATGGTGCCTTTGGCGCCCTTCACGGCGACGCCCTGGCCGTCGATCTTCACCTCGACGCCCTTGGGAATCTTGATTGGTCTCTTGGCTACCCGTGACATGTCACCGCACTCTTTTCAGTTAGGAAACGTAACAAATGATCTCGCCGCCTATGCCCTGCGCGCGCGCGGCGCGGTCGGTCATCAGCCCGCGAGAGGTCGAAACTATGGCCACGCCCATGCCGCCGATCACCTTGGGCAGCTCGCTCTTGCCGCGGTAAATTCGCAGTCCCGGCCGGCTCACCCGCCGGAGCGACTCGATCACCGGCCTGCCCTGGTAGTACTTGAGCGTCACGGTAAGCGTCAGCTTTCCGTCCGACGGCGCGACGGAGTAATCGGCTATGTAGCCCTCGTCCTTCAGGACCTTCGCGATCGCCACCTTGCGAGTGGACGAAGGCATGGTGACCGTCTGCTTGGTGGCGGCCTGCGCGTTGCGAATGCGCGTGAGCATATCGCTGATCGGGTCGTGCAAACTCATTATCTGTATCTTCCGTTCCGCCTGGAGTCGGTTTACCAACTGGCCTTCACGAGGCCGGGGACATCTCCGCGCATCGCAGCCTTGCGCAACTTGCTGCGCGACAGTCCGAACTTGCGGTAATAGCCGCGGCTGCGGCCGGTGATGCGGCAGCGGTTGCGCACGCGCGTCGGGCTGGAATCACGCGGCATCTTCTGCAGCGCCAACCGCGCCGCTTCGCGCTCTTCCTCGCTCAGCGACATATCCTTGATCTTGTCGCGCAGCGCGTCGCGCTTGGCTTTCATCTTCTTGACGAGCTCGATGCGCCTCTGCTCGCGGTTCTTCATGGATAGCTTGGCCATGGCTTTGGTCCTGATCCTCTACTGATTGCGCAACGGCAGGTTGAAGGCGGTCAGCAACGCGCGCCCGAGCTCGTCGTTGCGCGCATTGGTGCTGATGCAGATATCCATGCCGCGAATCGCGTCGATCTTGTCGAAATCGATCTCCGGGAAAATGATCTGTTCCTTCACTCCCATCGTGTAGTTTCCGCGGCCATCGAAGGATCTCGGGCTGAGGCCGCGGAAATCCCGGATACGCGGAATCGCCACGTTGATCAGGCGATCGAGAAATTCGTACATGCGCTCGCGGCGCAGCGTGACCATGACGCCCACGGGCCAGTTCTCGCGCACCTTGAAGTTCGCGACGGACTTGCGGGCCTTGGTCACCACCGGCCTCTGGCCCGCGATCTGCGTCATGTTCTCCACCGCGTGCTCGATGATCTTCTTGTCGTTGACCGCCTCGCCGACGCCCATGTTGAGAGTGACCTTGACGATACGCGGAACCTGCACGGGGCTTTTGAAGCCGAATTGCTTCATCAGCGCCGGCACGACCTTCTCACGATAGTGATCCTGCAATCTTGCCATGGGACTGACCCCTTAGATGTCCACGACTTCGCCGCTGGACTTGAAGAAACGCACCTTGCGCCCGTCCTCGAGCGTCTTGAATCCGACTCGATCGGCCTTGCCCGTGGCGGGGTTGTAGATCGCCACTTTCGATACGTGAATCGGGGCCTCCTTCTCGATGATGCCGCCGGCCTGTCCAATCTGCGGGTTCGGACGAGTATGGCGTTTGACGAGGTTCACGCCCTCGACGACCACCCGCTCGTCTCCGAGCACGCGCAGCACCTTGCCGCGGGCGCTCTTGTTGCGGCCCGTCAAAACCATCACCTCGTCGCCTTTTCGGATCTTCTTCATGTTTGCGGTACCTGGGTCACAACACTTCCGGCGCCAGCGAGACGATGCGCATGAACTGCTCGCTGCGCAACTCGCGGGTGACCGGCCCAAAGATGCGCGTGCCGATAGGCTGCATCTGCTTGTCCAGCAGTACGGCCGCGTTGCCGTCGAAGCGGATCACCGAACCGTCTGGGCGACGAACACCCTTGCGGGTACGCACGACCACGGCGTTGAAGACCTCGCCCTTCTTCACCTTCCCCTGGGGCGCGGCTTCCTTCACCGTCACCTTGATGATGTCACCAATGCCTGCATAGCGGGCCTTGGATCCCTTCATCACCTTGATGCACATCAGGCGGCGCGCGCCGCTGTTGTCGGCGGCGTCCAGCATGGTGGTCATCTGTATCATCGGTCGTCTCCCGTAGAACCTCTCTGCCCTGCGCCGCTACCGTCAGGCCGACACCGCGCGCTCTATGATCTTCTGAAGCCGCCAGCTCTTGCGCCTGGACAGCGGACGGCATTCCTCGATCGCGACCGTATCGCCTTCGCGGCATTCGTTCCCCTCGTCATGAGCGAGGAACTTTGTACTCTTGCGAACGTACTTCTTGTAAATCGGGTGCGCCACCATGCGCTCGACCCGAACGGCGATCGTCTTGTCCATCTTGGTGCTGACGACTTCGCCTACAAGCACGCGCCGATTGATCTGGTTCGTGGTTTCGGTCGTCATTTCGCGCCACCCTTGCTGTTCATCTCGTTCTGGATCGTCTTGATGCGTGCGATGTCCTTGCGCAAGGCGCGGATCTGGCTGGGACGCGCCGGCTGCCCGCTGCCTTGCTGCATGCGCAGGCTGAACTGCTCCCGGCGCAGATCGATCAGGAGATCGCTGAGTTCCTTGGCGCTTTTCTGGCGCAATTCGCTGGTACGCATCACAGCACCGTCCGTATCGCAAACGAAGTCTTGACCGGGAGCTTGGCGGCGGCGAGTCGGAACGCCTCTCTCGCCTCGGCCTCCGAAACTCCCTCCAGTTCGTACAGCACCCTGCCGGGCTGGATCTGGGCAACCCAGTACTCCACGCTGCCCTTGCCGTTGCCCATGCGGACCTCCAGCGGCTTGCGCGTGATCGGCTTGTCCGGGAATACGCGGATCCAGACCTTGCCGCCGCGCTTCATCTGGCGTGTGATCACACGCCGTGCCGCTTCGATCTGCCGCGCAGTTATGCGGCCATTCTCGAGCGCCCTCAGCCCGAACTCGCCGAAGCTGACGCGTGCGCCCGCCTGAGCGAGGCCGCGGTTGCGCATCTTGTGCTGTTTTCTGTATTTCGTGTTCTTGGGTTGGAGCACGACGCAATCCTCTCAAATACCCTAGCCCTCGGCCGCGATAGCGGCCTCGGTCTTTTCAGCCTCGCCTGCGCCGCCGCTGTCGAGGATCTCGCCTTTGAAGATCCAGACCTTCACGCCGATGACGCCATAGGTGGTTCGCGCCTCGGCGAAGCCGAAGTCAATGTCCGCGCGCAGGGTGTGCAGGGGCACGCGACCCTCGCGGTACCATTCGGTGCGCGCGATCTCGGCGCCGTTCAGCCGGCCGGCCACCGTGACCTTGATGCCCTGGGCACCCAGTCGCATGGAATTCTGCACCGCGCGCTTCATGGCACGGCGGAACATGATGCGCTTTTCCAGCTGGTGCGCGATACTCTCGGCGACCAGATAAGCATCCAGCTCCGGCTTGCGGATTTCCTCGACGTTGATCGTGACGGGCACGCCCATGATTGCCGAGACCTTCTTGCGCAGGACCTCGATGTCCTCGCCCTTCTTGCCGATGACGATGCCCGGGCGCGCGGTATGGATCACGATGCGCGCGTTGTGGGCCGGGCGCTCGATCTGGATGCGGCTCACCGAGGCATGTGCCAGCTGCTTGCGCAGGAACTCGCGCACCTTGATGTCGTTGTTCAGGTAGTCGGCGTAATGCCTGGAGTCGGCGTACCACGTCGACGTCCAGTCCTTGACGATGCCAAGGCGTATACCAGTCGGATGTACTTTCTGACCCATTGCGTCTTCCGCCTCTTACTTTTCCGACACCGCGATGGTGACGTGCGACATGCGCTTGGTGATGCGATCGGCCCGGCCGCGCGCCCGGCTCATGATGCGCTTCATCGATGGCCCCTCGTCCACGAATATGGTCGTGACCTTGAGCTCGTCGATGTCGGCTGCATCGTTGTGTTCGGCATTGGCGATGGCCGACTCGAGGCACTTCTTGATGATCCCGGCAGCCTTCTTGTTGCTGAAGTTCAGCAGGTTGATGGCGCGCTCGACGGGAAGCCCGCGCACCTGGTCGGCGACCAGGCGCAGCTTCTGCGCGGAGATGCGGGCGTTGCGATACTTTGCCGTGGTTGCCATTTGCAGTTCCCTACTCAGACCTTCGCCTTCTTGTCGGCCGTATGGCCGCGGAAGGTACGCGTTCCGGCGAACTCGCCGAGTTTGTGGCCGACCATGTTCTCCGATACGTACACCGGGATGTGCTGCTTGCCGTTGTGCACCTGTATCGTGAAGCCGACCATGTCGGGCAACACCACCGAACGACGCGACCAGGTCTTGATCGGGCGCTTGTCGTTGTTGGCGCGGGCCTTGTCCACCTTGGCTGCAAGGTGGTGGTCGACGAACGGTCCTTTTTTGACTGAACGTGGCACGGTCTACCCCTTACTTGTCGTTGCGACGGCGGATGATCATGCCCGCGGTACGCTTGTTCTTGCGCGTCTTGTAACCCTTGGTTGGCACGCCGTGCGGCGTCACCGGGTGGCGTCCGCCGGAAGTCTTGCCTTCTCCGCCTCCGTGCGGGTGATCCACGGGGTTCATCACCACGCCCCGCACCGTCGGGCGGATGCCACGCCAGCGGTTGGCGCCGGCCTTGCCGAGGTTGCGCAGCGAGTGCTCGGCGTTTCCGACCTCGCCGACCGTCGCGCGGCAGTCCACGGGAACCTTGCGCATTTCGCCGGAGCGCATCCGCAGCGTCGCGTAGGCGCCCTCGCGAGCCACCAGCTGGATGGCCGCTCCGGCGGCGCGCCCCATCTGCGCCCCGCGGCCGGGCTTCAGCTCGACGCAGTGTACGGTGGTGCCGACCGGGATGTTCCGCAGCGGCATGGCGCTGCCCACAGCGATGGGCGCGTCGATCCCGGACATCACGGCATCGCCCGCCTTCAGACCCTTCGGCGCGATGATGTAGCGTCGCTCGCCGTCGGCGTACAGCAGCAGCGCGATGTGCGAGGTGCGGTTCGGATCATACTCGACGCGCTCAACGCGCGCGGCAATCCCGTCCTTGTCGCGCTTGAAGTCGATCAGGCGGTAGTGCTGCTTGTGACCGCCGCCAATGTGGCGCACGGTCTGTCGGCCGTAGTGGTTGCGCGCGCCGGAGCGGTTCTTGCGCTCCAGCAGCGAGGCCACCGGCTTGCCCTTGTGCAGCTCTGGGCTCACCACTTTCACGACGGCCCGGCGGCCGGGTGACGTCGGTTTGACTTTGATCAGTGCCATACGCAGTCCTCGGGATCGATGCGCAGCGCGCTTCAGGGCGCCGCTCCGAATTGGATGTTGAAGCCGGGCTTCAGCCTGACGTAGGCCTTGCGCACGCCGTTGCGGCGGCCGGGCGATCCGCGGAACGACTTCAGCTTGCCGGCGATGTTCACCATCTGCACGGCGGCCACCTCGACTTTGAACATGAGCTCAACGGCCTTCCTGACATCGTCCTTCGTGGCGCGCGGCTGCACTGCGAAGACGTACTGGTTGTTCTCCATAGCGCGTGCGGTTTTCTCGGACACGAGCGGGGAGACGAGCACGTTGATGAGCTGTTCCTGGTTCATGACAGACGCGCCTCCAGTTGCTGCATCGCCGCCTTGGTGACGAGCACCCTCTCGAAGTTGATGAGACTCACCGGGTCGACCTGCCTCGCCTCCACCACGTCCACGTTCGGCACGTTGCGAGCGGCTAGGTAAAGATTGCGGTCCTCGCTGTCGATGATGATGAGCGCGTTGTTCGTCTTCATCTCGTTCAGGCGAGCGACCAGCGACTTGGTCTTGGGGGCATCGACCGCGAAACTCTCGACCGTCGACAGCCGATCCTGGCGGATCAGTTCGGAGAGTATCGAGCGCATCGCCTGCCGGTACATCTTGCGATTGACCTTCTGCTCATAGCTGCGCGGGCGGGCAGCGAAGGCGCGGCCGCCGGTGCGCCACAACGGACCACGGGTCGTGCCTGCGCGGGCGCGGCCGGTCCCCTTCTGCTTGAAGGGCTTGCTGTTGCCGCCCGACACCTCGGCGCGCGTCTTTTGCGCCTTGGTGCCGGCGCGCGCGGCATTCATGTACGCCACGACCACCTGGTGCACGAGCGGCTCGTTGTACTCGGCGCCGAACACCGCGTCGGACACCGTGAAGCTCCCGGCCTTCTTTCCGCTGCTGGTATGCAGGCTGATATCCATCACGATTTCCTCTTCACCTTCGCCGCCGGCCTGACCAGCACCTTGCCCCCACGAGCGCCGGGGACCGCGCCCTTGACCAGGAGCAGATTGCGGTCCTTGTCGACGCGGACGACCTCGAGGTTGGGCGCCGTACGCTTCGCGTTGCCGAGGTGGCCGTACATTTTCTTGCCCTTGAACACGCGTCCCGGTGTCTGGCGCTGGCCGGTCGAACCGGGCGTGCGATGCGACACCGAGTTGCCGTGCGAGGCGTCGTGGGAGTTGAAGTGGTGGCGCTTGATCGTGCCGGCGAAGCCCTTGCCGATGGTCGTGCCCTGGACGTCCACCTTCTGGCCCGCCTCGAATATCTCCACCGTGATCTGCTGGCCCGGCGCGAAATCCTTGCCCTCGCCCTCCGCCAGGCGAAGCTCAAAGGTGCCCTCTCCGGCCTCGACGTTGGCCTTGGCGAAGACGCCGGCCATCGCCTTGTTCACGTGACTCTGCTTGCGCTTCCCCCAGGTGACCTGCACGGCGCGGTAGCCGTCGGACTCCGGCGACTTCACCTGGGTGATGCGATTCGGCAGCACCTCAATCACCGTCACGGGCACCAGCGCACCGCTCTCGTTGAAGAGGGTTGTCATGCCGCACTTCCGACCGACTACTCCAAGCGTCATGGTGGCTGTCCTGAATCCGTAGTCTTCTTAATTCAACTTGATCTGAACGTCGACGCCGGCGGCGAGCTCGAGCTTCATCAGCGCGTCGACGGTCTTGTCGGTCGGGTTGACGATATCGAGCAGGCGTTTGTGCGTGCGCAGCTCGAACTGGTCACGCGAATCCTTGTCCACGTGCGGCGAGGTGAGAACGGTAAACCGTTCAATCTTCGTCGGCAGCGGGATGGGGCCCTTGACCTGGGCGCCGGTGCGCTTGGCGGTCTCGACGATCTCCTTGGTCGACTGATCGATCAGTCGATGGTCGAAGGCCTTGAGCCGGATACGTATGACTTGCTGATTCATTGTTTCTGTCTGCCTGCCGCTGTTGCCCAATGTCCGGCCCTGGGTTACTCGATGATCTTGGAGACGACGCCGGCGCCCACCGTGCGCCCGCCCTCGCGGATGGCAAAGCGCAGCCCCTCCTCCATCGCTATCGGGTTGATGAGCTTCACCGTCAGCTTCACATTGTCA
>Ga0073934_10001344_pt1 | contig 59708 bp, 63 predicted proteins | sample LarsenN4metaG_FD_76834 | JGI IMG/M metagenome (GOLD analysis project Ga0073934, IMG submission 76834) | Hot spring sediment bacterial and archeal communities from British Columbia, Canada, to study Microbial Dark Matter (Phase II) - Larsen... ...
ATATCGGCCCTTGAAGATTCGCTATGAGCGAAGGGCGGACATCCATCTGGCTTTCCTGTACATCGGCTGTGCGTTAATTTGCTGGAAATTCATCCCAGCCTGGTTTTGTTAGACGCTCTTAATATATAAGCCAGCTCTAGTGAGAGCCTGGCGCGCCCCTCAAGGAGTTCCACAGCTTGTTTAGCCTGTTCCAGAGCGATCTGCTTCTGATTCAAAGCCAGGTAGACATCGCTCAGAGAGCATAATGACAGAACTTCTCCTTGCAGATCCCCTTCTTGTCGGTAAATCGCCAGCGCCTGCGTGAACGCATTGAGCGCCTCTGTCAACGGACGCTGATTGTTGCGATAGATCTCTCCAACAAGGTACAACGCCATCGCTTCGGACTTCTTATCTGTATACTGTTGTCCCATGAGTCGCGCCTGGCTCAGGCATGCTTGGGCTTGAGCCAGATTCCGTTGCCGGGCGTAAACGGACGCTGATTCGATCAAGGCTGAGACCAGGGCCGAAGAATTTTTGCTGCTTCGCGCCAGATTGAGCAATTGCCAATAGTAGTCCAGCGATTGTTCCCACTGATATAGTTGGGCGTAGATCTGAGCAATGGCATTAAGCGCAACCGCTCTGCTTTGCGTCGGGAACGTTTTGTCCTGTAATTGCTTATAATAGTAGATGGCAAGCGGCCAGCGATTGGTCTTTTTATAGTAATCTGCTATCTGGAGGATCGCCTGGCAGACTCGCGCCCTTTCATTCGCCCGGTTCCAGAGATGAATCGCCGCCAGCAGTTTTACCCGCGCTTGCTCGTGCTTTCCGCTTTCAGCTAATGCCCAGGCTTGTTGATACAACGCATCTGCATTATCGGTTCCGTTAGACTCTTGCTTGCCGGCAATCTGCTGTGGCGTCGCTAATAGAAGAGGCGAGAGGATCAATACCGGCATCAATGTCGAGACAATCTTAGGGGCCAACATTTCACTCTCCTTTTGATTGCTGGATTATAACACAGCAACCCTTTAATGAGTTCGTAATAGAGCTCCAAACGGTATAACTTCTCTGTGATCTGTGGTGCGGCGGCGGTGTCTGCTGTGGCTGCGGCAAAGGGCAAAGTCTCAATCAGGAACGGTACAGACGGAACCGGTAAAGATTTCACTGACTGCCCGCCTGTCTTCTGCCTTCTATAAACAGGCGCCCCTCTGGGGCCACAGCAGCTACTATTTTTGAACTGTTTTTTCCGTTATCCGCAGAGGATAGTTGGTTACAGGGACCGGTCTTCCTTCTCGGGGGGCGCCTTCCAGGGCAAGTAGATAATCGCCCGGTCGGAAGTAGTTAGAACGAAAGCCAATCGTTAGCGCATTATCCTTGTCGGGGCGAAGCCCCCTGATCGTCAGCAACGGACGACCGTTTTCCTTCAGCAGTCTGACTTGATAAGTCTTATATTCCGGCTCGTTCTCCAGCGGCAGTGAAAAGACGATCCATGAGGATGAGACGGTTGAAATAATGATCTCGTTATCGCGGCTCCTGGAGGCGCTTCGCGCAGCTTCCCTTACTGCGCTTAGCACGAACACAGGGATGTTGATTTGATATGATTCTGAAGGGGCCACTGATGCTGCCTCTGCTTGTGCGGCCCCTTGTCGCCTGTTAGACTGATCTTCAAGGCGGCGAACCGGGTCGGGCCGGTTTTGCTCTCTTTCCTCGGCCTCCTTTAACTGTGCCAATTGAGCCTGCTGCCGATTATATTCGTTTGATATGCGGTTCAACTCACGGCGCAGATTGCGATTGTCCAGGAACAGGAGGACGACGGACGAAATTACCAGGAGCGCGGATGCGCAGTAGACAAAGGCAGCCAGCGATGGACGAAAGTTGAGCCAGGCGACCGACGCACCTCTTCTGGATTGCTCTTCGGGCGGCGCGATCTCTGCTGCCACAAGCTTCAGAGCGCGGCGGAAATTGGCCGTCACCTCCAATTGCTCCAGACACTGCTCGCAGTCGATGAAATGCTCTTCGAACTGAGCAGCTTCCTGCTCGGTCAGCTTTTTCATTAAATAACGATCGACGATGTTGTTATCTTCAATAAATGTATGATCCATAAAACCCTCCACTAGTAAAGTGCAGTCAAGGAGGTGATTATTTCACTACCGACATCAGATATATTCTTCATGGTTTGTCCACAAGGTTTTTATACAGCTCTTTGAATCGTCCTCGCGCCCGGAAGATCGCTTGATTGAATTGGAGGCTGGTCAGGCCCAGCTTCACGCAAATCTGCTCCTTATCCTCCTCAGCGATGTAGAAGCGGAAGAGGATTTGTCGGTCTCGGGTTGATTTTAACTCGCCGATAAGGCGCCGGACAATTTCGGCCAGTTGCTTGCGGATGAGCTGGTCGAATTGATCTGATGCCGGATCGACGAGATGACCGACTTCATCAAGGCTCATTTGATTCCTTCTCAGTTGCGCGTCTCGCCGGGCATGTTCGATGGCAAGGTTCCTGGCTATGCTGGAGATGAAGCCGGAGAGGCTCTCCGGTCTGCGCAGGTCCCCGTTGCGGATCTTTTCCAGAGCGATTTTAAAAGTTTGCTGTGTGAGGTCTTCGACGGCAGGGCGGTCGCCAATCCGCTGTTTGATTATGTTAGGCACACCTCGATAGTAACGACGAACCAATTCCTCCTCCGCGCGTTCGTCGCCGGATAGTATTCTTCTGACCAGTTCAGCCAAGTTCTCTTCTTTGCCCACTTCTATCTATCCTGCGTTCGTCCAATAAGGAACGTCCGCCGTCCGTCCGATGTCCGACGTCGGTTTTGTTTTTGACGTCGGACGTAGGACGTACTGACGTAGGACGTATATCCGACGTCGGACGTAGGACGTACTGACATCGGACGTTAAAACGTCTCTATCGTCGAGAACGTTAGTTGATAGATCAATTGGCCCCCCAACGATACTCGCTGAAGGTAAGGAAGCTGGAGCCCGTTGACCGAACGATAATCAGCAAATTGCAAAATCTTGTCGCCTATGTCTACTCGAACGATCCGGTGCGAGCGATCCGCATAAATGAATCGCTCGCCAGCTTCTGTTTTGATTACAAACTTATCAAGCGACCTTGATGCGCGTCCCAGGAAAACTGCCTCCACCGCCGGGTCTGAACAAGTCTGTAGAATTGGAACAAGGCCATAAGTGTTAATGCTGAACTTAACAGCTCTCAATCGGTCGCTGTCCATCAAGCGCGGCTGATCTTCAGCAGCTCCTCTCTCCACAATACGATAATGACCGATCTGGCCGTCGAATATCTCGAATCGATCTATCAGACCGAGTGGATCGATCATGTGACGTTTAAACTGAGAGCCAGAAGCGGAGACAATTAGCCTCCGCTCAATATATTCCGGCGGCCTGGTTGATGTCAACCTCACCGCTTCAGCGCGAAAGCCCCTGATTGAACCGATGGCCCATCGCCCACCATGGGCCTGGAGCACCTCTTCAAACAGAGGAGAAGATTTAAGCCGCGCAGTTCTTCCTGAAGAGGCTATCCCCATCCCGGAAATAATCAGTGCGACCGCAATTAAAGCGCAAACAAATCTTTTCATAAAATTTTTCCTTTCTTAAAATCTATAGTTAGCCGGTTGCTAACGGTCGGGGATGAATTACTGAGTGTTAGTCAGGCACAAGTAATTCACCCCTTCAACCGGTTAATTGCTCAAGCAATCTTCCACGCAATCGTCATATTGATGCTGACAGATTGCTTCTGCTATCGGGTTCCCTTGAGCCTGCTGTAGACATTCTTCCAGCCGCCGCTGGCACTCGTCGATACATGCAGTTTGACCCAGGTTAGTCGATCCGTTGGCCGCCAGGCACATTGCCAGGGCCAAAACTAGGACCACAGAACGGAACAAAAATATTCGTTTCATGTAATACCGCCTCCTTAAAGTTTTTCACCTCGATGGGCGAACTCCGCCTCAAGCGAGGTGGTCGGGAAAAGCGGCTGTTCATTTGAATTCAGCTAGCCGCCGTTTCCCCATTCACGTAGATAGTAGGCGCTCGCCGGATCATCTCCTGACCGGTTTTTGGCCGATTATCTTCTTTTGCAGCAGGAGAACTGCCGCGAAGAGAAAGATACGCAGAAGAAAGTGCTGTTGGGGGGTACAGAAAGATTGTCGAAAGATTGTCAGCGCGAACCGGCGCTTTTACCGGATTGGCCTGTGGATGATGCAAGGGCGAGACGGAATTGCCGGAGGATGAAAGAAGCAACGCTTGCCATAGCAGCCACAATCAAGATCGCGCAAGGGGGCCCCGGGAACAATAAACACACGCTAGCGCAGCGCGTGAGCCGAGTATTTTTCTACCAATTTAATCTGCTCTGGATCAATCAAAATGGCGTAGGTCGTATCGCCGTATTTGCGATGAGGCGTTATTTCCAGTTGCGCTGACAGCCCGGCCTCTTTGATCGCTTTGTTGATCCGACTAATATAACTAAGTATATTATCTGAGAGCTTTCCCTTACTTTTGGCGTCTTGAAGCCACTTAGAGAATCTTTCCTCACTGTAAGAGCAGACCTGCCGGTAGAACCAGGCGAACTTCTCCAGATCCAGCTCTCTCGGCAGAACGGCAAGCGCGCCGGGCGGAGCCGGATCGAACCCTTTGGCCTCCATTCTGGCGTAAGCAAAGTAAGCGTAGAGCGCCAGACGTATTGGCGGCAGGTTCACTTCTTTTGCCCCATCGCTGATCGAGCGTTTATTCAGATCGACCGTCAACTGCGGTTGCGCCGAGTTGCGCAGGAGATTCAACTCATATTGAATCGTTTGAATAATCTCTTCAACTGACTTATCGACCAGCGAGAACCATTCGCCAAGCGCCTCGCGCAAGCGGATAAACGGGATTTCGGCCAATTCAATATGAGCGTCTTTGGTCTGAGCTAAATCGAGTTCCATCCCGCGCCGGATCGGGATAGTTCTATTGTGTTTTGGCGGGAAGAAGAATTTGTTGTTGCTTTCAAACTCTTCCGGCACCAGTACGTGAGATAGTGTATCCTGCTTGCGGCCATAGAGAGTGAGGGCCAGCGCCAGGTAGGCCGACATTGTTTTACGCCCGCCGGCAATGGAACAGTGCAGGGCCGTTTGCGGATCGCCGGTGAGGTTTTTAATGATGCTGAGCATCTGTTGCGCGAGATGGCGATTGTCTTCAGAAGAGCGGATGTCGTCCAGCTCAGGCAAAGCGGCGGTCGGTGCGGCTATTGCTTTATTCTTGCCGCGTTGTGGTTTCACGGTTGGTAGGCGCTTCAGTGTTAAGATGTGCTCAGCATCGTCGGCAAACTTGATTTTACCAGGCGGGATGCCATATTCGCGGCAGAATGCGGCCAATTGTCCCCCCAATGGATCGAGCAACGCCCGTTTGACAAACTCTTTTCCTTTGCCGGTCGTGATGACGACGATCTCGCTGATAGGCACAGGCGGCTGACTTTTGATTAGCAGGTAATAGAGCGTCTCGGTGATAATTTGTGGCGTCTGTCCTGCTACGGCTACCAGGATGTGGCGGTACTTATCCTGTTTCTTTTGAGGTCTCTGTCTCATCTTGTTATCAACCCCCCTTTCTGATTGATTGCCAACTACAGCTAAAGTAAGTTGCGGGGCCCTCTTATCATAAGGGGGCCCCTCTCGTTCAATTCCAGGTAATCTCGCATTCGCCGATAATGAGTCGGGCCGGTTTTGGCAGCGGCTCGTCGGCGGAAGAGAAGCTGACCGGCACAACGATCGACTTAATCTCCTCCTGGTTGGTTTTGGGATTAATCCGCCTGGTTTCCATGCGGCCTGCTCCTTTAATCATCCGAGCATAGATACCGCGCGGCGGCCATCGGCTCAACAGTTTCGGCTTGCGACCGATCAGTTCCAGCTCAAACTCTCTTTCGTCCCTGGTCAGTTCCGCGATAAAGATCCCATGCTTCTGACAATTGTCGGTATTGCCGATGTAGAGGACCGATTGATCGATCAGTTCCTGACGCTTGATGAGCGCGCCTTGCTTCTTGACGGTTACGGTCCCATTTATCTTTTCCGGCTTGAACCAGTAGAGATAGCCGGCAAATAATCCTGCCAGCAGGCTTAATCCGATTGCCAGGATCGGCCACCACGGCGCGGCTGCGCGGAGATGTAACTGCTGCTTGCTGTTAGCCGGGGGGTCGTGATTGGAGCTGGTGAAAAAGAAGATGAGCCGCGAGCAATTAGCATCGAGAATATCTCTGAATGCCTGGATCTTGGCGCGGCGGGTGAAAAAGAAGATGAGCCGCGAGCGATTAGCCTCAGGCCGATTCAGATCATCGAGAGCGCGATCGATCGCTTGCCCGAGGTCGGTATTGTTGCCGGTCGGTTTGCCCGGAGCCGGAGTCCGCTCTGTGAATGATTGACGCGCGGCGGTCATTTCCCGCGGCGTCAACAGCTCGTCCGCTCCGGTCTGGAAATAAAGGATCGAGATATGATTGCCTTCGGAGATAGCTTCGATGAACTCTGCCGGAGAGGGTTTTGCCACGGCTCGCCGATGTGGATTTGCCCATCGCAGAGCAACGATAGCCTCGATAAATTCTGCCGGTTGGAATTCGATTGTCGGAAGGAAAAGGAAGCAGAAGATACATTTGTCAGTGACCTCGATAAATTCTGCCGGTTGGAATTCAACTGTCGGCTGATTAGCCAGCGCGGTCAGCGCGTCGGCCAAGTACTCGATAAATTCTGCCGGTTGGAATTCAATTGTCGGAGCGGATGCGGAGCTTAAACATCGCAGAGTAACAATAGCCTGGATGAATTCTGCCGGAGAGAATTTCGCCTGCTCACGGAAGCGACTCATCGCTCCGCTCCGGCAAGGAGTCCGAAGGGGCCCGTGAGGCGGAGAGAATTTCGCCTGCTCACGGAAGCGGCTCATCGAGTCTGATTTATCCGGCGCGAAGAGGCAATTGGGTTTTTGCGCTGATCGGTCGAATTTTTGCATCGGCATAAGAGGGTCATTTTGCTGGGCGATCAGGCGAGCAGCGAGGCACAGCAAAAGGGCGCAGCTTATTGCCAGTTGCCGGATCGGGCGCAATCTCCGGGGTCTATTTTGAAGCAGAATGGGCGTTTTCATCCCGAATAGGTCTCCTGTAAAAAGCGGCTGAGCGAAGCCGGGTGCTTAAAGGCTAACCGGTCCAGAGCAACACACCTTGAGCGAGAGGCACATCAGCTTTACGTCAATTGTGCTTAGAGGCTAACCGGTCCATAGTAAACACACCACTTTAGTGCGCGCAGAGTTTGCCACACTCCATATAGAATTAATCACCCGCCTGGACATCTTGTGAAGACAAGACGGATCTCCGTTTGTCACTCACTGCGCTGACAACCAACCAATTTCACCGATGCCCACACCCGTCTTCGCGCCAGGGTCGAAAATCCTGGTAGTTGTCGCGCCGCACACCGCGCGTAATCAGCCGCTCATAACTTTGGTCACTATGGCGAGCGAGTTCGCACACGCACACCTTGCCATCTTCCTCCTCGAAGAAGAACACCCGCTCATCGCGGTGTCCTTTAGGGAGGACGAGACAGTCGCAGTTGCGCATGCGGTCACTGCCGCCGATGCGTAGCTCCCGTAGCCGTAGCTTCTTGAGCGCGCGGTCGAATAACTGCTGTACCTCCGAGGCAGCAGCATGGTAGGCGTCCCACACCTGCGCCGATAGAAAAATATCCACGGGCTCAGCCTGCGCCAGACGATCACGATAGGCTTCGTAGAATGCCTCGCCCGCAGGGGAAAGTAGCGTAAAGCCTTCCTCTTCTGTCAGCAGCAGGCGAATATCGTTAGGCAGTCCACGCAGCCGCACATCCACTTCCGCTGTCGGGCGCAGATCAGCATTGATCCACTCGAAGAACTCCTCGTAATCTGCCAGCAGCGAATAGTCCCAACTGATAGGTGTAGGTGGCATCTCAATGATATCGCGGAACGCTTCGTGGATGTAATAAACAGGCACGTCAAAAAGCAGTCCCACGAGCGCCGCGTAAGCGATTTCTGCCTTGAAACCTCCTGTCGCATTGATAAGTACCGGGCGTTGCTGCGCTTTCTCGCGACGAATCTGGTCAATGAGTGTTGCCACCAACGACCGCAAGCCCCGCTCACGGAAGCGGCTCTCCTTATAGGCCAGGTCAGGCACTTCTATCACGTGAGTTTCGTATCCAGCATTCTCATAGTGCCGCGCCAGGGCCCCAGCGCACTGCTCGCCCTGATCGGTTTGCGAGCACAGAAACACCACGCGGTCATGCTCTTGTAGTAGCCGCGAGAGTGAGCTCGTTTCCGCGCTGGCTTTGGCTGCGTCTGTGTGACGCAGGTAACTAGCGAGTTGTTGGTCAGTGAGTTGCTTGACTTTCAAGTTGTGCTCGGCATTGGTCAACAACGACGTGCCGACAGTTGCTAAGATTGTACGCATCGCCTCACTCCTTTTGATTCTTTCAAGCTCATCTGATCCAAAAAGTACAGCCCTAACCTTTTCCTACGCTGTCAACGGCCCGCGTGGAGATTTTCATAGGGTTCTTTCCTTATCGAGGTCGTCCTGTCCCTTATGTTTGCAGAGAAATGGTTGCACAATTGCGCCCAAGCCAAGCGGGACAGAATAGAATGATGCTGTGATCTTAATCACCGCCTCTGGTCGTTGTGACAAGACGCGAAACACGTCTGACTCAAGTTCATTCATCATTTCTTTTTTTCAAGCTGCCATGGCCTCCGGCCCGAGACAAACGGAAATAATCATGTGACGCTATAGGTCTATCTACTTCCATCCTTTGAAAGTGGCTCGCTGTGCTTTTCCATCCTGCCGTGTGACATCAGCGCGACAACGCATTTCGGTCATCCCCTGTGGATAGGAAGGGAAGTTACCGCATGATACGATTTCACCATCCTCTGTCCGAACTTTCGCTTTGCCGCCTGCGACATTTTCCACTAGGATCACCCACTCCTTTTTTGTCGTGACCTTAGCTGGTTCCGCTTTCGGTTTTCTGCCCTTTTGTTTTCCAGGTTGCTGCGTTGTTAAGGTGGTGTTGGATACAGCGCTACTGCTTGGGGATGGTTCGGCCAGATTGCTAATACTTGGATTGAATGCACGAGGATCAGGCAGCACAGGGCGGTCACGATATTCATTCCCATAGTTCGGATGCTGGATCAACATATACCGCGTGTTTGGACGCCCCGGCTGTTTGAGATAGCGGCCGCCATTTTCATTCGGTCTAAAGCCGGGCCATTCCATCATTTTGAGCAGCATTCCGATGCGCTCCATCTCAAACAGGTGAGAGCAAGGTCTATTCAGCCTCAGCTCTCCCAGAATGTGCTGCTCAAACTCGCTCGTCCGCGCTTCCAGAGCAGCGCGATTAGCAAGGCTTTCGCCCGCGCCTGTTATTCCAGTCTGCCAGGTGTCGCCGCTAAACAGTGAAGTGTATCGCATCTGGCGATTGGTTAAGTGCAATGTCGCCTCAAGCTTCACTGCGCCCATCCCAAGCGGCTTGCCCATGCCAAGATGATGGCAATATTCTTTACTCGGATCACCTAACGGATGCAGCGTCCAGCAGAGCGCGCCCAGCTCGCGGTCTGATAGGTTCTCGAAATAGATGCGAAACTTGAACTGCACACCGGGTTTTACAGGCTTGAATTGTGTGTGTTGTGTGCTGGTTGCTGCCAATTGGCCAAGCCGCGCTCTCTCGTCCTCGATCAGCTCACGAATTTGATCGAGCGTTAATCCCTCATCTGCGTTCAAACCCTGATGCCAATAGCGTTTGTGCCCGCGAATCACGGTCTCATCCGGCGTCTTGCTATCGTAGTGTTCGAGTGTATTCTTGTCGTCGTTCGTCTGGACGAGATAGTGTTGGAACGCAGTCGGCTTGGGCGATGCAAGTATCTTAGGCACAATGGGGTCTTGTGAAAGCCAGATGTCCGATTGTCCTTCGATTAGCGTTGCATCGGTGACGAACACGCGCCCAGCATAGGCACGCCTTTTGTCTCCCTGTGGGGGTGCCTCCTGGATCACACCACGTTGCCTCATATAATCAAGCTCCTGCCGTGTGCGCACGAAGCCAAATATGGCTTCGGCGTAGTCAATGTCTTCGGGTTGGCGCAATTCTGGTGGAACGAGGTCAAGAGGTCGCTGCGTGTAGGGCAGGCGAAACATTTGAGCGCGACCGAAGAAGGTTAGTTGGCCATTCTCGCGAAGGAAGAAAACGGGATCGCCCTGCCCCTGCAAGTTCTTGCGTACCATTCCGCTGCGCTCTCTGCAGTTCGGGTCAGGTTTGTCTTTGGGAAAGGCTCTCTCTTGCCATTGCGTAATCTGGTCATCGTCGTGGAAGCGTTCAATCAACTCTTCGGACACAGGGATTTCCTCAGCGCCCTCGGCTGGCATCAGGAAGACAAATTCTTTTTTCTTTCCGGGGATATCCCCGGTAATAATCAATAGCCCCTCACGAAATTGGGGCGTCGGCTCATAGCTCACCTCATCAACAAACCTATCCCCCCTGGATAGTCGTACCCAAACACGCTTCCACTGATGCGGCTGTCCGCTCCAGCGCGGCGTTTTATTGGGTGCCTGTCCTTCGTAGGGATTGCCACCAAGTTTATTGCGCTGCACTCGCACTATCTGACAGATCTTGATGACATGGCCATCTGCCTTTCGTCTCAGGAAACCCGCTTCGACTTTGCCTGTCATCCGTGCTCGGTAATGGCGTCCAACCGCTGTATCATCCACTGTCCGAAAGAACAACTTCTTCTCCGTCACCCGCTCCACTTTCCCGTAGCTCACAACCTCCAACACGCTGCGCAGCATCCCACGCAGGCTGCTGCCAGGGATGACAGGTTGACTGGGGTTACGTATGTAGAAGAAATGCGGCGTATTCTTCACCTGTTGGCGAAACGACGCATTTTCGTCCTCGCGGCGTTCCTGTCGGAGAAATTCACTTAATGTGAACGGACATCGCACGTAAAGCGGTGATTTGGTTGTCAGGGTTACTTCAAAGTACCCTGTATGACGATCAGAACAATACCGGTCATGATCGGGCAATTCGTTGGCATTATCAACGGCGGCGACCACCGTTTCCGGCAGGGGAATGAAGTTGTATGGTGCGCTGGCGGTGCGCTCTGGACGGGGATTAACATGCTTGGGCAGATTCAGCATCGGACGGTTACTCATTTTGTTTCCTCCTTATTTGAGTTCAACAAGTCGGCTCGCAACGATGCGGGTGAAGCCGTTATCGTCTTTATGCAAATAATGCCGTACCCATAGGCGCGGCGGAGTGGTCTCGGAGTTTCTTCCCAGAGGCAACTCCATCGGGACGGCGTGGCGCAAACCTTGTGCGCCGTCTCGCAGCAAGGTGAAGCGGTTGCGATATTCACCGTGAGTGCCCCAGAGCATTTGCGGCTCATCTATGGCCTCGGTGAATGTCGGTGTTTCTCCATTGGCAGCCTTGCGAATCAAGCGGGCGTGCCACTGGTTGTCACCGTCGCGCCAGAGCAGCAGCTCAGCATCCTCCGAAAAGAGCCGCGCCTGCTGGAGCGTCGCGGCGCGAAGCGGTGGAGATACTTCGGATGCAACGCTGTCGGACGTGATCAGTTGCCCGTTATCATTTACCTTACCCCAGATTACACCGTCGTCGGCGTGTGCCAGCAGCCACTTCAACTTGTGTTGCCCGGCTTGCCTTTGCAGCCAGCCTTTGACATCGTTGATGTTCTCGGCAGCAATAGTCTCAACGAAAGCGGGATCGGGTCTGATTTCGCGCTTCATGGCTTTGCCTCCTTCAGATACGTGTTGAGCATAACGGTGAATGTTTTCAGCGCGTCGCGATCACCAACGACGGTTAAGCCTTGTCCGCTGGTCACGATTTCCCAGTGTCGAGATGCACCGTCGCTTTGATGAGTTAATATCGCGCGTTTGCCTTTGAGCCGCCCCCTTCCGACGCTGCTCTCGCCGCCTAACGGCAAATCACCCGTCCACAGATCCTTAAGCAGCAGCAGGAGAAGACCGATTTCGTGATCATTTGGGTTAATAAGCCGTATGTCCACCGTCAGGGTTGTGTCGTTGCCGCCAAACGTGGGTTGCTCGCTGAACAATGCAGTTTCTCTCGCGCCGCCTGTGAAACGGTCAATGCTGACGCGGTTCTGCACAAGATCTGTCTTCGCGTTTTGTACAACAGTTTCGGTAACGACAATGCGACTGGCCTTTGGTTGGACACCCGGCCGCATTTCGATGCCGAACATCTCATCAATCAGCGTTTGCACTCGGTCGTTGGTATCCAGCGTGTTGGCAATCTTCAGCGCTCGCGCCCGCAGCGCGCCGCCCAGGCTTGTTCCAGATAGAATCGGCTTTCTAGTCCCGTTCGCCTGTAGCGCGTGCAGGTGCACCATATCAGGTCCTCGGTCATCCTGCCCGCTGCCGGAGCGAATCAGCAGCGAGCCGTCCAGCAAAAATGTGGCGTTGATGTGGAAGAACTCGCGCTGATCGTCCACCAACGCAGTAACACCGAGGGCTGTTCGGATGTCTGATATAGGTGTCACACTTGTCAGCGGCTCGTTACCGTGCTGAATCCAATCCAGCAGCCCATCGGCCTGCGTCAGGTCATAGGTTTTGACGCGCCACCCCGCCACGCTCACCCTTCCGTAGCCGCGCCGCTTACGCGCCCCTAATGTAATGCTACCATCACTGAATCCAGCCAGCGCCGTGGTCAGCGCACGTTTAAGTGCATCGGCATCATCACCCTCGCGAATGGGCAATTCAAATCGAAGCGGGAAGATTGTGCCCACTTGCCACAGTTGTAGGTCAAATAACCTATCCTCTCTTGCTGTGCGGCTCTTGGAGTCAATCCCAACGCCATCGCGCATCTCGATGCCAGATGTTCCCAGTCTACCCAGCGAGTCGTCAACAATAAGTGGGCTCTGTTCCCCTTCTTCATCTCCCCTCAAGCTGCCGAAGAGCAGCACACTAGCTGAACTTCTATTGACTGGTTGACCGTATCCGCATTCGCGCTCGCGCAGATGACTGCGCATCGCTCCAGCAATCGAAGCGCCTGTCAACAGCGGCATCTTGCCGTCGAGCGGATCAACTAGAAGCGGCATGTCTGTTAACTCATCGGTGTCGCCGTTACCGAAGTGCGCCGGAGTTTGCAATACAAGATCGCCTTCAATAACAATGTGAGCGATGATTTTCCGTGATGTCTCTTTGGACCAAAGTGTTGTGGGCATTTTAACTCCCCCCCTTTCGTCGCCCTTTTATGGCGTGGGCAAGCGTAGCGTCGATCAGGCGCAGGAGATATTCCGCACGTAGGGCGTCTGTAAGAGCCGCTGTCAGGCCACCAACTCTGCGTACATCTCCTGTCTGAAAACCTAGTAGTACCTTCCAGGCATCTTCTTCTGTTCTCTGAAGGGTATCCTCCAACCACTCCAACAACGACGTGCCACCAATCCGTGCACGCTCAAACTGCTTTCGTGCCGTGTTACGTTCTTTGATCCGGTGCAGGAAATCACGCACACGTTGCAGATCGGGCTGTTCTTTCATCATCTCATCGTGCAGGATATTACGTAGTCGTGATAGTTGAGAATTATGGGGTGGGTTGACAATATTGATTTCGTTGGCTCTGGCGACTAGCCGTTCGTCCAACCGCTGGCGCCGCAGTCGTTCCGTCATGCGCTTCAGAAGCGTCTCGCTGTCTGATCCCGGTGGAATTGTCACAGCCGCGATTTCAGGCGTTGGCCTGGTAAGATCAACCTCTAACTCTGCTTCCGTATGCCAGTTGACGGCCACTCGCCCGAAGCCCTCGGCGCGGCGCTCGCCGATGCCCTGCGCTTCCAATTGGCGCAAATTACTTTCGTCACAGTTTGGCTTATCAAATACGAAGACGCTGCCCATCTGAACAGCAAGAGCCTGCGGCAGCGGCAAGCCCCACTTGCGGTTGAACCCGCCGATGGCTTCACCGCGCAGGAAAGCTTGCTGTAACTGAAGCGATGTACCTAACTTTGCGCAAAGTGTTATTGTCACAACGTTGGGATCAACAGCAAACTGGCCATTATCATCGCGCAGGAGGGCATCGCTTAACAGGGTGACGATCAGTTTTCCATCAACGTCGGCTACAAAGTCATTGCCAGTCTCGCGCCAGTTGTCTACTTCTTTTACTTCATGAAACGACACACGCCCATACCCGCCACTACGCGAACCGCCTAACGTCACCCCATCCATAAGCAACGGAAGAAGCGTAGTCACGTCTGCATCGTTGTCACAGACAATCACCGCCTCAAACGTTTGCCCTGCTGCCAGTGTGTCATAGCGATAGACCGCTCCCTGCACATCGCCTTTTGATGGATCGATTTTGTTAGCGTGCATAGCTCGACCGAACCGTCGTGTGCGCGCCGTATGCACGGCGATGTGGCGATCAGGCTGAACGAGGCGAACCTTTTGCCTACCTCCATTCTCATCTTCCCGTCCAGCCAGCGAACAGAACGGCTTATTAACACCTTGCCACTGTTTATCACCTGCATCCGGTAGCTCCACTGCGAAATCGAATATTTCGACTTCATTTCCTTTCTCGCGTTGCCAGGAGTAGGGTGTCGGCAAAGTGCGCTTGCTAAGACGATCAAGCGGATAGCCATTGAGATAGCGCGTGGTTCCGTCAAGAAACAGTCGTCGTGTGTTGACATTAGCGGCATCTAGGTCAGTCAGGTTGTTGGCGCGCAGATACTTGCTGATGACTGCACCGCGCAGGACGCTGCCCGGAAGGTAATCGAACGACACACTCTCGTTCGGATCGCCTTCGAGCGCCGTCACTAGCGTTGGCTCAAGCAGCGTGATGCGATAGGTGATAACTTTCATTGTGCACCTCCTTTCACGAGTTGCTGGAAGTGCTTGAAGCAGCCATCCGTGATGTCGTTGCCGCGTTCATCGCACAATCGCGCCGTCAGCCGCCCGCGCCCGCGATTGCGCCCCGTGCCCGCGCGACGCAGTGACAGCACGCACACCGCCAGCAACGCCTTTGCTATCTCATCGGGGTCTCTATCAAAATCTAGTCGTGCGATGAAAGGCGTATCGCGCAGCACCACGCGCATAGACCGCAGGCTATCCTCTTCTGGTGCACCTGTTTTTTCATCAACCGCGGTTTGACGTCGGATGGCTGTCAGCGATTCGAGAACATCAGCTGGTTTTAGACGAAGCGGGTTTGCTTTCACATCCGCTTCGACGGCCTTCCGTAATGCTTCGGGCAGGAGCGCCGGGCTCACATGCATGTGGGCATCGTCCTCAAGCGTGCTGCCTGCTTGCCCGAAAAGGAACTTCGCTGCGCGTTCACACTGACCATGAGCTGGGGAATTTTGTCGGCTCAACGCGAACAGGATATTAGCGCACTCTTCTGCCAGCAATCCTTTGAGCGTGCGCCCGCGCAGGAACGGCAAGCCCGTCGCCGCGTCGTGTTCGACCTCCTCGTCAACTAACCCCGCCACGCCGTCGCCGCGCCCGAAAGTAGCGTCGGTCTTGAGTTTCATATGTATTTGCAGCCTCATAGCCGAACCTCCTTACAGCGGGATAAACCAGTCTGTCAATTCAAGGGCATCGAAATAACCACAGTGGTCGCCCTGCCAACCCCTACTGGGCCAGTCGTTCAAAGATGGTTCTATAACTGGAAGCGGCTTGCCTCCGTTGTACTTTGTGAGGAAGTGCTCGACCGAATCAGGGCCATCACGCAATGCGTCGCGTAGTGCTTTGAGCTTGTTTCGGCGTCCTACCCAACTGTTCCCCCGGAACTCAGCGATGCCATTTTCCACGACTCTCCAGGTTCGGTGCGATTCCTTTGGATTGTTCTCCAGCGCCACAGGACGCAGGGTCAGCGAACCAGCGCTCACCGTGTATTCCCGCCTTCGGATCTCCTCTATGTCACCCGCTAACCCGCTCAAGGCAAAGTGCCAGTCCAGGCATGAGCCGTCCCATTCGCGATGATGGCTCAGTATTTCCTTCCTATATTTCTTAGCTTTCCTGCACAATTCGTCCGCCAGTGCGTATGCCCGCGCGAACGGGTAATGAGCTTTGACAATGGCGACTGCAGCGGATGCTGTCAACTGGCCCTTCCCATCGGGCAGGTTCGTGGTGTGCTCCTCAAGTTGCCGCATATATTCAATTGCCAGCGATAGTCCCAACCGTCCGTCGGAGACGAACGTTACGTCGTCGCCGCCGAATACGATGGGTCGAAAAGGCAAGAACCATTGATCACCCTCACGGTGAAGTTCGATTCTTACGAGTTCCTTTCCGCTTGCGTTTGTATGAATAATGATCCTCTTGCCTTTCTCATTTTGAATTTTGGCCACCAACTTGTTCAGTGTTTCCCGGAGCGCGGCTTGTGCGGCTTGGGTTACGGTTTCTGAAAAGGAACGCAGTGCCTCGATATATTCTCTGTTCTGGGATGGGTTCGGAAAAGCCTTGCCGATATCCATGATACGCTGCCCCATGCCGTTTCCGTCGGCGTGAACGACCGCAATGAAATTGTGCTCCCCTTTAGTACCGCCAAGGTGATCAAGTTGTGCAGGGTAATCGTAACCATCGGGGGGTGGGAGAAGCTCTCTCAAGCGCCGGTCTGCCTCAGTCGGGCTATTCCCCTTTTTCTCAACAACGCGAAGCTTTGCAAGGATCTCAGCAGACACTGGGCGAGCAGGATCATCACCGATCTGCGGCGCCATATCAATGGCAGGCAACCCCGTTGACTGGCACATCGCCGTCACACCCAGTCCCAGCAGCGGCGCAGACAATGTGCGGGCGCGTTTCTCTTCAGCCAATTTCTTGAACGTGGCTTTGACCTTCTCAGAGAGCGACTCGGTACTCCAATCAAATGCGTTTTGAGCAATGACCAGTTGCAGGTTCGGTGCTTGGGTCATTGCCCTCAGCGACAGCTCGCGAGTGAAAGCTTTAGCCTGAGGTTCATCGCGGAACAGAACGACGAAGTTCCCACCGGATGGAGGTAGCGGAAGAGGAGAAGCGCAAGCGGGGCCAAGAGGTTCATCGCGGAACAGAACGACGAAGTTCCCACCGCCTGCGTAAAGCACCTCGGCATCGAGTTTGTCCGCCGCGTTCTCAATGCGTTTAGTGTCATCCAACATCCCATCTGATCTGACATTACTGTTCTGGGCAACCTGTTGTACTGCCTCCTTAGCACAATCGCCAGTTATCTGCGCAACGAGATAGGACGCTCCGATGTTCTCCCGGAGTCGGTTACTACCGAAGATGTATGGTTGGATCTGTGCCGTATCGACAATGACCAGGTGCATGGGTCTATCCCTCCTCTCTACTTTGGGATTGAATCCAGGTCTTGATATGTTCAGTTAAGTTGCCTAAATGCTTACGTCCAAAGACATGGATGCGCCCTCCAGGGTCAACATCTCGCCGCATTTCGTTTTCTAATCCATCCGAGTCGTTGCTACAGCAGACCAAGGCGATACGTGCTTCATCGCCACCCAACTGTCGAGCGCGGACATAGGCTTCGAAGAGTTTCAATTTGAGCCGACCCTTCTGAGTGTCCGTTGAACAAGAGAAAGCAAAGAGTTGGTAGCCCCTTAGTGCCATCACATCTACATCAAACTCTACTTCGTTAGGTACTATATTCTGTGCGCATTCGTGCAGATAGAGTTGAGTCACTAAATCATTATCATTCAGTATGTCCAGAACATAGTGTTCCAGCCATTTACCGAAGAGCCACTCACAAAACCGCTTTGGCTCGTTCCCAAAAGCGCCATGTACAAGCCCCAAGTTACCTCCAGATACTCTGAGTTCAGAGTGCAGAGATTGGACAACCTCTCTAAGAGAGCTGCTTGTGGGCAGGGTCAAAGAAACAGCTTGCAGTTGAGTTTTATTTTTCCAGTCCTCTTTACCCGAACGCCGACATTTGGAGCGAAATTCATCGTCAATCCACTTCTTCCAGTCTTCGAACCCTTCGTCGTTCGCGCATGCTGTTGCCAAAGCGCGAGCTGTGGTAGGAAACAGAGGGGTCTGTGTTGGCTCGCACTTGAGTGCCCACCCATGCAGGGCCAGTAAGTCTCTTAATTTTAATTCCAGGGCTCGCCCCACATATTCCCTCCATTCCCCACTACCACCATTAGGGTCGAAGACCATTTGCAACGTGCGGGCATCCAGGTAACTGAACACTGGGGTGGTGTTTTTTTCTTTCGCCCACTGTTCCACCGCGCGATAGGCGTGCACTGACATGGCCTTCGTGCCGCCTGTATAATTGAGACCGACGCGGTGAGCACCGACAGAGTTGAGACGTTCTTGTACACCACTAAAAATGGAAGTCGGGTTCGATTCTTCGACCTCTTTTAACCCCACAGATCGCACAACCCCTTGTTTGTTCAACCATGCACACAACCTTTGTGCGACATCGCCTGTGCCAGCAGCGCCCCTTGAGTGGAAAAGGGTAATCGTCCCTTCTCGCGCAGTGAGCAGTTTCCCTGCAACCGCGTTGGGCAGCGGGTTGCCGCCAACGAGTAGGAGTAAGTGATCAGACCTCACATCTTCTAAAGCCTCCGCATGTATCTGCTTCTGTTCCATCAGCTTCTATCCCCCTTTATATTATTAAGCACACCCTCACTCTCGCTGGGCATCGCACCGGGGGCAGCAGGCGTGACTGCTTGGCCTCTGGGTGAGCAGCTAATACTGTTTGAAGTTCGATTACTTAGAGTTCGATTATGAACTCATTTCGGTCCAAGCCCAAATCAATCAAAGGTGCCCGGGGCTGCTTCCCCGATAGTCCGATCTCAAATCAAAAAACGGTATGATACGCCCTTTGACAAAAGCGATTGTCCGGGCTCGCTGTTCCATACTTCTTGATGAAATTCTTGAACGCTTGCTTCCCTTGCCGCCGCTTGTCGCTGCGCAAACGAGCGGCTCGCTCCTGCAAATCACAGCGAGCATCAGCAATGTCAACATCCGTATGAAAGCCCACCAGAGCATCGAATGGATTTCCACCGCCAACCTTGATCTCCCGACCGCTCGCCATGATATAGGCGCGCTCAACGCTCATCATCACACCTGCGACTCTGCCTGTCCCCTTCAGGTTCAAGGCGCGCGTTGATCATCCCACAAATTTTTCCTCCCGATCTACCCATTCGTCACCCTGCTCGCGGCATCTCCCCAGAGCGCCCAAGTCGTTGAGCAACTGCTCGATCAATTCAGTAGCCTCATGTGTGGTATTGGGGCCCTACCGCACAATTTCTGCCGCTGCTATAGACATCAAGAGAAGATCACACCAAGTTCGGGCGCCAAGCGCCCTCAAAACAGTTCTGTTTTTAAGGCGGTTTTGAGCATTCGATCTCTGCTTGCGCAAGTTGCGCCTCAAGCGCCTTCAAAACAGGACTGTTTTTAAGACAGTTTTGAGGACGCGCCATAGCCCGTTCTAGCAATCAAGCCATTGCCCTCAAAACAGGACTGTTTTTAAGACAGTTCTGAGGGCGCTCTCGCGCTCGAACTGGAAAATATTTTTCTTAAGAGCTATACATCTTTTGCCCCTCTTACCTTATTACCTCATAACCCCCGGTATTTGCCGTTCCCCAAAGGTTGTCCTTGCTCCAAAAGGCACTATCCCCTCCGCTAATATAAGTGAGAGGAACTTATCAATTATTTCACCTCCATGCTCAATTTCCTCAATTTCGTCGATTATTTCACCTCTATACTCAATTTCTCCGACAAATCCTCCCAATTCCATCCCGGCCCCCCCTGGCGATTGGAGAACAGATCATTGCAGGAGCGTGTCTCGGTCCTGGAGAACCGGCCCCCCTGGCGATTGGAGAACAGTAAGTATTAACAGTAAGTATTAAAGGTCGCGGATCTTTCGCATCCCCAATTCCATCCCGGATGGACGGCGATTGGCCGTCCGGCGCCACCTCGATCTCCGCGCGCTCTCTTCCGGCGCATCCCCAATTCCATCCCGGATGGACGGCGATTGGGGAACCGCTTCAGCTCCCACCATCTCAGCCCAGCAGAGCGCGTCCTTGCTAAATCGACGCGCATAACAGACGCGCGGTAGTCTAATGGCGATCTCTTTCTTAAGCCCCTATAGTCGCTGCTTTCTATTTGACAAAGGCAGCGGCCTCTGATGGCGATCTCTTTCTTAAGCCCTATAGTCGCTGCTTTCTATTTGACAAAGGCAGCAGCGTAAGTTATCCTGAAGACCCGTGAGCAAAGGGAACGTTGTAGCTATAATTCCTGCGCGTTACACCTCGACCCGATTGCCGGGAAAACCTCTCGTCGAAATTGCCCGTCGCCCAATGGTTATTCATGTCTACGAGCGCGCGCAAGCTGCGCAATCTGTCTCTCGCGTAATTGTCGCTACCGATGATACTCGTGTGCTTGAGGCAGTGCAGAGCTATGGCGGCGAGGCAGTGATGACTTCGCCTGAACATAGAAGCGGAACAGATCGTCTGGCGGAGGTCGCAGCCAGCTTGAGCGCAGAGATTATCGTCAATGTCCAGGGAGATGAACCGCTCATCGAGCCATCTACGATTGATGCGGCTGTTGCCCCCCTCATCGAAGATCCGCGCATTCTGATGAGCACAACTCGCGAGCCGATAGAATCGGTCGAGGATGCCTTCAATCCTAATGTCGTCAAAGTCGTGACTGACAGCGAAGGCTTTGCTCTGTACTTTTCCCGCTCGCCAATTCCTTATCCTCGCACCGCCGGCATTGGAGATATTGATTGGCGCAAGAGTTTGCCCGAAGAGCTACAACAAGCGGCGCTCAAACAGTATTTCAAGCACACAGGAATGTATGCCTACAGGCGACAGTTCCTGCTTAAATACGCGAGCCTGCCATCGACGCCGCTGGAGAAGCTGGAGGCGCTTGAGCAACTGCGCGCGCTCGAACATGGCTTTCGCATCAAGGTTGTAACCGTTCCTCATCGCTCTATCGGCGTGGACACGCCGGAGGATCTGGAACGGGTTCGACGGATTATCGAGGGCGGAGCCGAGAGCTCCGCCAATAAATTTTTATCTTGAATGGAGGCCGCTATGCCAAAATACATCTTTGTCACGGGAGGAGTTGTTTCATCTTTAGGAAAAGGGATCGCTGCTGCTTCAATAGGCTGTCTGCTGGAATCGCGCGGATTGCGCGTGACGCTGCAAAAGTTCGATCCTTACATCAATGTCGATCCGGGGACGATGTCGCCGTTTCAGCACGGAGAGGTATTCGTGACCGATGACGGCGCCGAGACCGACCTGGATCTGGGCCACTACGAGCGATTCACCAGCGCGCCGCTCTCTCAGAAGAACAACTGGACTACCGGGCGCATCTACCTGTCTGTGATCGAAAAAGAGAGGCGCGGCGATTACCTGGGAAAAACTATTCAGGTGATCCCGCATATCACCAACGAAATTAAAGAGGCCATCAGAAGCGTCTCCGATGGCGTGGATGTAGTCATCGTAGAGATCGGCGGAACAGTTGGCGACATCGAATCGCTGCCGTTTCTAGAGGCCATCCGCCAGATGCGCATAGACGTTGGACGCGAGAATGCTATCTTCATCCATCTTACTCTTGTGCCTTATATAACGGCAGCAGGCGAACTCAAGACCAAACCGACTCAGCATTCGGTCAAAGAGCTGCGCGAGATCGGCATCCAGCCTGACATTTTGCTGTGCCGTTCGGAGCACCCACTGCCGCGCGAGATGAAGGCCAAGATCGGCCTCTTCTGCAATGTCCATGAGACAGATGTTATTACTGCACTGGATGTCGATACCGTTTACGAAGTGCCACTTATGTTTGCCCGCGAGCAGTTGGATGATCGCATAATCAAGCTGCTGAGGCTTCAAGCGGGCGAGCGCGATCTGAGCCGCTGGGAAGAGCTTGTTGACACCATCAAGAACGCAAAAGAGAGCGTCACCGTAGGCATTGTAGGCAAGTATGTCGAGCTTAGCGATTCCTATAAGAGTTTGATTGAAGCTCTGCATCACGGCGGCGCGGCTAACGGACTGCGCGTTAATATTCGCTGGATCGAATCGGAAGATTTGATGACCGATGAGGATACGGAAGATAAGTTGAGGGACACGGATGCCATACTGGTGCCGGGGGGCTTTGGCAGGCGCGGCATCTCAGGCATGATCCGAGCCATCAGCTATGCGCGGCGCGAGGGCACACCATTCTTCGGCATCTGTTTGGGGATGCAGTGCGCCTGCATTGAATTCGCGCGTAACGTCTGCGGATTGACAGGGGCCGATAGCACAGAGTTCGATGCTGATACGCCCTACAAAATCTTTTATAAGTTGCGCGAGCTGATCGGCGACGAGACGATGGGCGGCAACATGAGATTGGGGGCCTACGTCTGCAAACTCAGACCGGGGAGCCTGGCCGAGCGCATCTATAATGCCAGCGAAATCTCAGAGCGTCATCGCCATCGCTATGAATTCAATCCTGATTATGAAGAGATTCTGAGCCGGCATGGCCTGGTCATCGCCGGCAAATCCGCCGATGGCCGATTCATTGAGATGATCGAGCTGCCTGATCATCCCTGGTTCCTTGGCTGCCAATTTCATCCCGAATTGAAATCGAAGCCGCTCTCGGCGCACCCGCTATTTGCCAGTTTCATCCGCGCTGCCTACGAGCACCGCATGCGAGATGAAGTCAGCAATGAGTCTGAATCGGTCTCGGTAGTAGAGAGCCTGTCTCATGCAACGACGATGTCGGGAGACGATTGATCACTGTCGTTGAGAGAGGTCTATGCCTACGCTCTGCTCAGTTGGCGCGGCTATCGCATTCCCGCGCACAAGAAACGCGCAAGCGTTGCTCAGATCGCGGATGACAGGTGCTCCCTGAGCCTGAAGCTGATTCGCGCCCGCCGCCCGGAGCATTAGCGAATCCTGGGAACTGCACCCTCTCCGGCGAAGAAGTTTGCAAGACGGGCAAATTCAGCCAGGCTAAGGGTCTCGGCGCGCCGACCAGGATCGATGCCAATCTCGCGCAGCCCCTGTTGCGCCCGTTTGAGATTAATCCTTCTACTCAGCCCCTTCAAATTGTTGAGAAGGGTCTTCCTGCGCTGCGCAAAAGCGGATTTGATCACCAGGAAAAATATCTCTTCATCTATAACATCCACTGCCGCCCTTTCTCTCACCGCCAATCTCACAACGCTGGAGTAGACCTTCGGCGCGGGGCGAAAGGCCCCCGGAGGCACGTCAAACAGTTTTTCAACCGCGCAGTAGTACTGAACTATGACCGAAAGCAAGCCGTACTCTTTGCCCCCTGGACGAGCGACTATCCTCTGCACAACCTCTTTTTGCAACATCAATGTCATATCAGAGATGTAATTGCGGAAATTGATCAGATGTTGAATTGCCGGTGTAGATATGTTGTAAGGGAGATTGGCGATAATGCGAAATCGGCTCTCTCCGGCAGCTCCCAGTTCTCGCGCAAGCTCTTCAATATCGACCTTCAAGATGTCAGCCTCGATAATCTGCAACTGTTCCGACGGAAACTTCTCGCGCAGCTTTTCTGCCAGCGCCCGGTCAAGCTCGACGCCGATGACCCGCCGCGCTCGACCGATGAGCAGCTCTGTCAGGGCCCCCAGGCCGGGGCCAATCTCAATGACTATATCTTCTCTGGCAAATCCGGCCGAATCTACAATCTTCCGCGCAATATTGCCATCCGTCAGGAAGTGCTGCCCTAAACTCTTTTTTGCCGGAACTCTCTCCAAAGCGGATATCCTGTCACTTCAATATCTCTGCCTCGCCGAACGAAGGTGACATCTTCAAGCTCTATTGCTTCCTCTAACGAAACAATTCCTTCGCCGCCAATTGCCGGGACAGCGTTGCGCCCGCCTATTATCTTAGGCGCGATGAAGAAAGTCACTTTATCGACAAGGCGCGCTTCCAGAAAAGCCGCGCTCACCTCTGCGCCGCCTTCGACAATGAGGCTGGTAATCTGGCGATTGCCCAGATAATCGAGCACACTGCGAATATCAAGCCGTCCGGCTCTATCGGGCATAGTAATCACAGCCGCGCCGCTCTCTTCCAGTTGCCTCTTTTTCTCTTGCGAAGACTTCTCTCCTGAGAATATCAACAGAGGGGCCCTACGGGCAGTTTGAACCAGTTTCGATTGAAGTGGGATGCGCAAGTTTGAATCCAGTATAACGCGCGCCAGCGGCCTGTGTTTTTGTCTGTCCAGTCGCATGAGAAGTTCCGGATCGTCTTTGAGTACCGTCTCGATGCCAACCAGAATAGCGTCATATTCATAGCGCATCTCCTGTGAAGCCAGGCGCGCCTGCTCGCCTGTGATCCACCGCGAATGGCGCGCGCGCGTGGCGATGCGGCCATCGAGCGATGAGGCCACTTTGAGCAGAACAAATGGTCTGGCAGTGGTAATGAACTTGATGAACTTTTCGTTGAGCCGCCGCGCTTCTTTTTCCAGGAGGCCAACTTCTACTTGAATGTGAGCGCGCCGCAGCAGCTCAAAGCCTCGTCCGGCAACCAGCGGATTGGGATCTTGCATGGCAGCAACGACCCGCGCTACGCCGCTTTCGACAAGCGCCTCTGCGCAAGGGGGGGTGCGACCGTAATGGCTGCAAGGCTCAAGGTTGATGTAAAGGCTTGCGCCGCTCGCTCGCTCGCCTGCTTCTTCGAGGGCAAGAATCTCTGCGTGCTTGCGCTCGTTGTAGCGATGGAACCCCTTGCCTACGATCTCTCCATCTTTGACCAGAACTGCGCCAACCAGCGGATTGGGGCTGACAAGTCCCCTGCCTCGCTCTGCCAGATCAAGAGCCATTTGCATGTATTCTTGTTCCACCGCCTGATCCTGCTCGTTACGCTTTGGCGAGAACCGCCAAAGCATAGTTACTCAAAAAGGCTGTTGATATATTGCTCAGGAGAGAACTCAACCAGATCATCTATTCCCTCGCCTATTCCGACGTAGCGAATAGGGATGCCCAGCTCTTTGGCAATAGCGACCACTATGCCGCCTTTGGCCGTCCCATCAAGCTTCGTGAGCACCAGCCCGGTGACATTAATAGATTTGGTAAACTGCCTTGCCTGCTCAAGCCCGTTCTGCCCGGTCACAGCATCGATCACCAGCAAGACCTCGTGTGGGGCCCCTTCGACCTCGCGGCTGGCGACGCGGCGCATCTTCTCAAGCTCTTGCATCAGATTCAGCTTGGTGTGAAGTCGGCCTGCGGTATCTACTATGAGAACATCGATGCCGCGCGCTCTGGCGGCAGCGAGGCTGTCGAAGATCACAGCCGAAGGGTCTGTGCCCACTTTCTGCTGAATGATAGGGACGCCGGTACGCTCGGCCCAGATGGCCAGTTGATCGTTAGCGGCGGCGCGGAAGGTATCAGCAGCGCAGATGAGCACATTATTGCCATCGCTCTTGATTCGATGAGCCAGTTTGCCAATAGTCGTAGTTTTGCCTACGCCATTGACTCCGACAATCATCATCACATAGGGACGGATATTTTCCGGTATCGCAGTCTCCGATGCGACCACTCCGTCGCCGCTTTTGCGCAGCGAAGCGGTTAAGATATTAAGCAGCTCCTGCTTGATGAGTCTTATCAGCTCATCGGTATCGTTGATGAGTTTGCGATCAACTTGCTGGCGGACTTTTTCAATAATCTCCAATGTTGTTTGCACGCCGATGTCGGCTCCGATCAGTATCTCCTCCAGCTCCTCCAGCGTCTGCGCATCGATCACCTTCTTGCCATGAACTACCGTCTCTATGCGCTCCACCAGATTCTGCTTTGTGGCCGAGACGGCGCGTTTGAATCGCTGATAAAAGCTCCGTTTCTCCTCCGCTTCTGCCGTCTCAGCTTGCGTCTGCCCGACAGGCGGTTGATCTTGCATCTGCTCAGTCTCTTGTTTGCTCTTCCTCTTCCAGAATAGCGCCATATTTCAGTACTCAGATCCTGCTTCTGTGACTTGATTTAGAATTATCATTTGCAGCTATCATCTTACCATTTCGGCCCGCATTTATCACGGTTGAGTTGCCTCTCGGCTATAATTGAACTTTCCAGACTTTATAACTTTCGCCGGACTCTAACGCACATGAAGATTCGGTATGATAATCTGAGACGCTCTGATGGGGGTAGCCGGCAGCGCCATAGACAAGAGAAAGATTGAGCCGGGTCTATGGTTTGACTTATGGAGTTGACCGATAATGAATTGATTGAGCAGACACTGCATGGCGAGACGGAGGCCTTTGGAATCCTGGTGCGCCGCTGGGAGCGCCAGATATACAGCCTCGCCTTGCGGGTGCTCGGACACGAAGAGGATGCGCGAGATGTTTGCCAGGAGACATTCCTGTCGGCCTTTCGCCATCTGAAGAAATTTCGCGGCGATGCTCAATTCTCTTCCTGGATCTATCGAATTGCGCTCAATCTGTGCAACACAAAAATGAGGCGAGCGCAATCTCGACCGGATGTGCCGCTAGAGCAACATCTGGAGACGACGGGCGCGGAGCCTGTGGCAGAGACCGAAGAATTAGGCGCTAACATTCAACAGCAGGAAGTGGCCCAGTATGTCAGGAAGGCGCTTGCCGGTCTGCCGCCGGAGATGCGCCAGGTAATAATAATGAAGGAATATGAAGGGCTGAAGTTTGTCGAGATTGCCGAGATACTCAATATCCCTGTGAGCACAGTAAAGACGCGGCTCTACACCGGGCTGGCGCAACTGAAAAAACGGCTGGCTCATTTGCAAAATGCAATTCGATAGTTTTGCCGGCGCTGGCAATGCCAGCGCCGTAGCGAGAGGTTATTATGAATAACGAAATGGCAAATACCTGCAAGTGGCATCAACAACTGGTCACCTACCTTTATGGAGAAGCTTCGCAAGAAGAGGCAAGACAGTTCGAGAATCATCTGCAAAGCTGCGCTGATTGCCGCAATGAATTTGAAGAGTTCTCGCTGCTTCGCGGAGTGCTGCAAAAATGGCAGATAACCGATGCGCCGCGCGTTGTAATTGAGCCGAAGCGGAGCGCCTTTGATGCTTTGAGAGAGCTGTTCCAGGCGCTCCCTGTGTGGGCTAAGCTTGCTACTGCGGCAGCGGCTGGGTTGCTCGTTTTGGCGATAATCAATACCGATGTCAGTATCGGCAACGGCGGAATCTCCTTCCGCGCCAGTATAATTCCGCGGGCGGAGCAGCCTTCACCATCTCAGATTGCCCGGCAGATCGACCGCGAAGCGGTGCTGGCGTTGATAAGCGAAGCAATTGCGGCGAGCGAGAAGCGCCAGCAGCGCGAGCTTGCCGCGAAGCTAACCGAACTGGCCGATGAAATAAGAGCAAGACAGGATGTTGACCTCAGTAAGTTTGCTGCTGAACTTAGACGCGAGCAGAGATTACAACTGGCTGAGATTCGTCGGGACCTGGATGAACAGAGTGATACGTTGTCCTTATCCGAGATACTCTTCAAGGAAGGCGATTCTCGATAATTTCAGATTTTGGATCTCAGATTGACCGGAGGCCGTTTCTTCTTGTTCCCCCGGCGAGAAGGGGAAACAGCCAGTAGCGCCGGTCTATCAAGTGCTGGGGGAAATGTTCCCCCCCGGCGAGAGGGGAAACGATCTTCGCCCACAACATCGGCTCATCAGAAGTAAAATGTTCCCCCGGCGAGAGGGGAAACGGCCCGTCTTGATTCTCGCGCCGAACAATTAAGCAATTTGACTGCACTAGGTTGATCAGCTTGTCTCGTGTCACTCCCACATCGGTGAAAAAATGTCTTTCACCTTTGCTATAGCTTTAAGAAAAACACTCTTTCGGTTCGGGTGCTGCGGCGCCCTCAAAACAGTTTTAAATTTAATCTGTTTTGAGGGTGCAAGAGCTTCGGGTGGTTTTGCGGGCGCGAGAACTTTGGGCGTCGGGCGCCCTCAAAACCGCCCGAATTTGTTGCAATTCAACCTCTATAGCTTGTTACCATCGAGCAGCCGCCTGAGATCGTTCAACTCGACTCTCCCGCCGGATCTTCGGGCGGGATATACTGCGCCGCGTCGGCTGCCAACACACTACAACGAAAAACAATCCCAATTACCAAACGGGCGAGATTGTCAAGTAGGGGCCTGGCATCAGTCAGAAATCTAGAATTCGACAACCTGCCGGATTTCCCTTTCATCACAAAGGACGTTTTGGTATAAGCTAAGTGCGATGCGCTATAAATAAGCAGCAGGTTGATTCGGACGTTCAGTTCCCGAATAGACCGGCAAAGCAATTACGGCGCGCAAGCACTAAGCAACAGGAATCATAGCTGTTGAAGCTTGCTCCCCCCGGAGAAGCAATTTCAATTCGATTGTATTTTGAAGGGAGAGGATCATGAAACGAGAGGATCTACTACGCGCAATTTCGCTCTTTATGCTCTTTACATTTCTACTGACTGCGCTTCCGGCTCAAGCGAACACTCAGCGGAGCCGCCGCACTGCTGGAAACTCACAAAATGTCAATGTAACGCTGCCGGCAGACAAGTATTTTCTGCTGCGTATGAATAACGATCTCAGCTCAGAAGAGGCCCGCGTTGGAGACAAGTTCACGGCAACGGTCGTCGATCCCGTTTACCACCGGGGCAGAGAGGTTGTTCCGGCGGGCAGCATTGTTGGGGGCCATGTCACCTCAGTCGAACCGGCGCGTCGTAAAAGTCAGGCGGGGACCCTGGGCGTGAGATTCGACTACATCAAGCTGCCTAATGGAACGCGGCGGGCCATAGACGGCTCGCTCAGCGAAGTTCTGGAAAAGGGCTCAGGCAAGGTCGATGAAGAAGGCCGCATCAAAGGCGGATCCTCAAAGAAACGTAACATCGTCTTCATCGGCGGCGGCGCGGGCACGGGCGCTCTAATAGGAGCTATTGCCGGAGGCGGCAAAGGAACGGCAATCGGCGCTGGCGCCGGAGCAGCCGCTGGAGTGGTAGGATCGCTTCTATCAAAGGGCAAAGAGGCCAAGGTGAACAAGGGCCAGGAGATCGGGATGGTGCTGAATCGCCCGGTGACGCTTCCAGCACGAAGGTGATAACTCGTCCTATGAATTAGTATAGCGATCTGTCAGGTTGCTGCCTCTTGTGCGCTATCAGCAACCTGACAGGTTGCTGTACATCGCGGTGCGCTTCTATCATTTTCGGGCGTCATCACCGATGCTCAAGAGACAGTAGGCAGTAAGCTCCGCACCCTACCTTCGACGCTCTACGTTTTCGCGTCGAACATCGAACGTAATAAATGTGCCCATTTCCGGCACTTGACCTCTCCGCGCAGTCTCAGGTATCTTTCTACCTTTTGTTACTGGGCGTCGGCGATCTTTGTGTCCTTTACATCGCCAAATCCCGGTTCTGTTATACCTAGACTAAGGAGAGTATTTTAATGGCAAGCATTCAAGCATCATCGATACGGCGCGGTGTGATCATCGTTTACAATGGGGTCCCACACCGCGTGCTCGATTTCCAGCACCGCACGCCGGGCAATCTGCGCGCATTCGTGCAGGTCAAGATGAGAAATCTTCGCACAGGGGCCTCAACCGAGCAGCGATTCAGCGCCACCGAGATGGTCGAGCGAGCTACACTTGAGCAGCACGAAATGGAATATCTCTATAGCGATGGCGAGATGCACCACTTCATGAACTCTGAGACTTACGAACAGATCGCTCTCGATAATGAGATGTTGGGAGATGCAGTCAACTATTTAGTGCCTAATCTGAAGATCCAGGTGGAATTCTTTGAAGGCCAGCCCATTGGTATTGAGCTGCCTCCGGTAGTTGAATTGAAGGTGATTGAAACTGAGCCGAGTCTGAAAGGCGCGACAGTCAGCAACGTCAACAAGCCTGCCAAGCTTGAAACAGGCGTAACAATCCAGGTTCCGCCGTTCATTGAAGAGGGTGACCTGATCCGCGTCGATCCATCTGAGGGCAGGTATATTGAAAGAGCTAAGTAAACTCGTAGTGCGTAATGCGTAAAAAGCAGAGCGCAGAGTGTAATGTATGAAGAGCAAAGCGCGATGTGTGATGCGTGAAAAGCAAAGCGCAAAGCGTGACCTGTGAAGAACAAAATGTGATGTGTGATGCGCGAAAGGCAAAACATTGTGAGGTCTAAAAACAAACCATAAAGCGCATCGAACCACGCATTACGCATTACGCATTACGTTTCCCCATGTACCTCATCTACAGTCTCCTTCTTTTTCTCGCCTTTGTGCTTCTGTTTCCCTATTTCACTTTCCAGGCGCTTTTGCGCAACAAATACAGAGCAAACTTCTGGCAGCGGTTGGGGCTGGTGCCCGGCGAGCTTGCAGGCGATAGCCGTCCGACTATCTGGCTCCACTGCGTCTCGGTGGGCGAGGCACTGGCGGCTCAGCCGCTTGTCCAGGAGCTGCGCCGGCGCCTGACTGATTGGCGCATAGTTGTTTCAACAACCACCATCACCGGGCAGAAGATCGCGCGTGAGCGATTTGCCGGACTCGATGGCATTTTCTACTTTCCTTTTGATTGGCAACTGTGCGCGCGCCGCTCGCTCAAGCGGATCGCGCCGCAGATGGTCATCATCATGGAGACAGAGTTATGGCCCAACTTCTTGCGCGAAACTCGCAAGCAGAAGATTCCGGTCATCGTTGCCAACGGGCGCATCTCGCCTAAATCGTTCAGGCGATACTTTCGCGTGCGCTCACTGATCAAGCGCGTCTTGCAAAATGTCACACTCTTCTGCATGCAGTCAAAAGAAGATGCCAGCCGGATCGCAACATTAGGAGAATGCCAGGATAAAATTGTTGTCACGGGCAATCTTAAATACGACGTTGGGCCAGGTCAGCAAGAGCGATACGATGCTGTTGCCGAGCATTTGAACGGCCTTCTGGCTCTATCAGGAACAAGACAATTGATAGTGGCGGGAAGCACGGCCGCGGGAGAAGAAGAGATGTTGCTCGATTCATTGAGAGCCATTCGCAAGCACCCTTCGCTTTCGCAAGTTCGATTGCTCATAGCTCCGCGCCACCCTGAGCGATTTGAGGAAGTAGCGCGCATCATCAAGCGATCAGGCTTCTCACTGGCGCGCCGCTCTCAGCTTGAATCCAATAGTTCTGATGCAGACGTGATTCTGCTCGATTCAATAGGCGAGCTTGCTGCTGTTTACCGTTTTGCCGGCGTTGTATTCGTAGGCGGGAGCCTGGCCCCCAAAGGAGGCCATAATATCCTCGAACCTGCTATCTACGGCAAGCCGATAATAGTGGGGCCATATACGGATAACTTTCGCCAGATCATCTCAGATTTCGCAAACCAGCAAGCGGCAGTGCAATTGCCTTTGACAACTGCTGATGAATTGGGAAAACTTTTGACAGAGCGGTTGATCGAGCTTCTGAGCAGTGATGCAGGACAAATGATAGGCGAGAGGGCGCGCGCCGTAATCGACCGGAACCGCGGCGCCGCGGCTAGAACGGTGGATGAGATAGTGAAAATCATTGAAGTCAACAGGAGGCGCGGAGACTAACAGCCTATCTCTAAACCTTGATCCTCTCCTTTATCCACGCTGGTCCGGGGAGATTTAGAGATAGGTTCCTGAAAAGCAATGGCTGTGTCTCGCTGTCCTGGATCTAGCGGTGAATGTGAATACCAGTTCAAAATTGACTCGCGCTTTGCTTTACATCCCTGGCAAGCTCTACCAGTTCGCCGTCATAGTGCGCAACGCGCTGTATGAGACAGGCTACTTGAAACAGCACTCGCTGGAAGGCGCTACTATCAGCGTTGGCAATATCACACTGGGCGGCACAGGAAAAACTACGCTCGTTGAGTATATTGCTCGTTACCTGAGCGCGGAAGGGTACACTACATCTATTCTGAGCCGGGGATATGCACGCAAGAGCAAAGGCCAGCGCATTGTGTCCGACGGCGAGCAGATATTCTCCGACCATCTTGAAGCAGGCGATGAGCCTGCGCTGCTGGCAAGCCGTTTGCCCGGCGTTGTAGTTATAGTTGACGAAGACAAGCGCGCTGCGGGCAAAACAGCAGAGCAACGATACCAGTGCGAAGTGCACATCCTGGATGACGGCTTTCAGCACCTCAAACTCAAACGCGATTTGAATCTTCTGGTTATTGATGCTACCGATCCATTTGGCGGCGGCGAAATGGTTCCACTGGGCCGCTTGCGCGAGCCTCTTTATGGAATACATCGCGCCGATGCAATTATAGTCACTCGCGCTGACAGGCCGTTCGACGAGGAGTATATACTCAACGTCGTGCGCAAAGTCTGCGGCGAAGATGTCCCGGTGCTCTACTTCTATCACAGCGTGACAGGTTTGCGAGATTTAAAGACAGACGAGATTGCGCTTCCCCAGCAGTTTTATCAAAAGAAAGTCGTCGCCTTTTCTGCCCTGGGCAATCCGGAAGTCTTTATCCAGGATCTACTCCATTACGGAATGGATGTTGTGCTTGAGCACCGCTTCCCTGACCATCATTATTATACTCAACAGGAAATAGACGCAATCATACAATCGGCATCAAGAGTGGGGGCGCAAGCTATTGTCACGACAGAAAAAGATGCAGTGAAGCTTATCGGCATCAATTTCGCCGAGATCCCCGTTTACAGCCTGCAAATAGAGATTGAGAGCGATGACGAGATAAGACTTAAGAGCCTGCTTCTGCGAGCCATTACAAAGAAGAAGAGAGAAAAGAAGCGATAGAATAAGCGCGTGGATTGTCAATGCGCTCAGTCAATGGCTGGCGATTGGGCCGGCCGCGCGCCTAAAAATATCAATCAGGCGGCATTTGGCCTCTGACCGGCGAAAAGATGATCCGGTGAGATACGTGAACGATTGGGCTGGGTCAAAGAGTATTAATTCACTCTCAGCTCACCGGCTCGGTTGAGCTAATTCTGTCAACCGTCTCTGGAGCGTTGCTTCGTCCTGGATCTCGATTACTTCGACACAGAGTTGCTGCAACAGCGATGCATCGCGGATGCGGTCAATTGCTTCATCGACCTGCAAGTTGGGAAACCGCTTGGCAATAAGCATCCGCAACGCTGTTGCCGCGCCTTTTATTTCACCCTCTTCACGTCCTTCTTTAAGGCCTTCCTGGACAATCCACCGGTAAAAGCTCGACTCTTTCAATTGCTCCAACGGAATCATACTATACCTCCCAAGCAGGTCTAATAATTCTTCTGGATTATAGCGCAACCCTCCCAACAGCAAAAAGTGCAAGCTCAAATCGCGTCGCCGTTGCTCGTCAGCTATTGCATTCAACTGGCGAATGCATTCCGCCAGCTCTTTTCGACCACCGCGCCTCAACGGCACGAACGGCAACAGACTCTCTCGCTTGAGCGCCGGCAGCAAACGAGCCAATAGCCTCCATAACTTCACTATCCGAAGTCGCACCTTGATCTCTACATCGCCAACTACAATCCGCCCAACCGTAGGCACTCGTTTAGGGCAACCGCGCGGAGTCAGCAAGAGAATGAAACTGATGACCGGCAATCGGTACCCCAGACACAGCCGCGCGCCGTAATCGGCTTCTCGCTGCGGCAGTTGTTTCTCCCAGTTGAGTTGCGCTTCGATATGAATGATGTAGCGGTCGTGATCGGTTGTTACTCGATAAGGCTGGTCGGGCAATCGAGTGGAGACAGACAGTTCACGAGGCAGCAGCTCGATCTGAGCCGCTTGGCCCGGTTTCAGCCAGCCGAGCAGAATGAGCAGTGACTGCGGATCTTGCTCGGCCAGGAACTTGAATGCTTGATCGTAAGGTTTGGCGCTCATAGCTTCAACCGGCCCTCCTCCAGGCATGCTCTTTCAGAATGCAGCGATCCATCACCACCAGGAGTCCCGCGTCCAGAGCGCGTTTGGCGGCCTCTTCGTCAATAACGCCTTCTTGCATCCACACTGCTCGCGCGCCAATCTTTATCGCCTCATCAACCGCCTTGCCTGCTTCTTCTGGACGACGGAATATGTTAACCAGATCTATCTTCTCAGGCACAGCGAAAAGCGATGGATAGGCCCTCTCGCCCAGGACACTCACCTCGTTGGGATTGACCGGGATGATCCGGTAACCGTGCGATTGCATATATTGCGAAACGCCGTGGCTCGGCCTCATAGGATTTGAAGACAAGCCAACAACAGCGATAATCCGGCAAGTATCAAGTATCTCTTTTATTGCTTCTGAACTATTGATCTGCACTGTTGCTCTCCTTATGCAAAGAACTCGCTCTCTCTATTTCAAGATCAACCCGCTCAATAATACCATCACCTCTGATAGCTCAACGTTTGAGCCGATAGTATCGCCTGTGACCCCGCCTATTCGGCGATGAAAGTAGAGACCAGTTATCGTGGTCAATGCGGCAACAACGGCGAGGCAGATCGCGCCTCTTGTCCCGGCCAGGTACATGCAGATTGTCAGCGCAAAAGCAGTAGCTCCCAAAAGCTCAACCCACCGCACCTGTTTGACGAAAGCAGACGCCATGCCTTCTTGACGAGCATAGGGCAGAAAATAGGCCAGCAAAACAGCGGACCAGCGACCAAGAGAAGGAGCAATGATCAGATAGATTCCAATCTGGGCTGCATTCATGTTGACCAGCGCCGCATATTTCGCAAGCACGACAAAAATCAGTGCCAGGGCCCCGTAGCTGCCTATCTGGTGATCGCGCATGATGCGCAGCACATCCGCCTTTGTCCGTCCGCCTCCAAATCCATCGAAAGTATCAGCCAGGCCATCAAGGTGCAGCGCGCCTGTCATCAGCGCCAACAGCGCCAGCACAAGGACCAGAGCCACATTATGAGGGAGTATCTTTATCAATAGATAATAGGCAGCAAAACCAGTCAGCCCGATTAGAGCGCCTACCAGAGGGAAAAAGAGCATCGAGCGTTTTACATCTTCAACTGCCAGCTCGATCCTTGAGGCGATGGGAATGCGCGTGAGAAAGGCAATTGCGGCAATTAGAGCTTTCATTGCTGGCGATTCTGCTATTGATTATTCATCTTCATCTTTCTTCGTCTTCGTCGAGGGGCCCCGAACGGTGAACGTCTCGGTTATTAAAGCCGCCAGGGCCTGACGATCCAGGAGCTTCTGTTCCTCATCTGATCCAATACGGAATTCATCAGCATTGCTCAGAACTTCTCCGACGCTGTATGAAGGAATATCTTTCCACGACTTCAGCGCCCGACCGGGTTTACGAAGCACGCCATCTTTTGATACTTCCCAGGCGTTTCCTGTTCTGGAGTCTTTGAAGACGATACTGACGCGCTTCTCTATAGCCAGTTTCTTTATATCCACCAGTTTCACTTCCGGCTGCATGCAGTTTCTCTCCTCCTGGTCGCCCAATCTCTCAAGCAGAGCGCAGATTATACGGCCAGGGCGGAGCTATCTTCAAGCTCATCGTTGATTTTAGGTGCGACAATTGAAATGCCGAGCTTGATTAGCTGCGATAAGTTAAATACACTGACCATTGTTGTCCCTTTTGCCGGGCAGAGTATAATCGTCTGGCGACGACATTGCACAGAAAAGAGGAGGAGACTATGGCAGGTCAGATGGTTCAATTTCCCAGCAATGGTAGCACCTCAACCGGGTATCTCTCCGTTCCCGCATCGGGCAAAGGGCCCGGAGTGATTGTCATTCAAGAGTGGTGGGGCCTCGTGCCGCATATTAAAGAAACGGCCGACCGCTTCGCCGCGGCAGGCTACACGGCGCTTGCGCCGGATCTCTATCACGGCGAAACCACTACCTCTCCTGATAAGGCGGGCAAACTGATGATGGCTTTGCGCATTGATGAAACAGAAAAGGAGTTGCGCGGCGCAATTCAGTATCTGCTGAGCCACGAGGCGACCAGTTCAGCGAAAGTGGGGACGGTAGGTTTCTGCATGGGCGGAGCGTTATCGCTATTTGCTGCCTGCAAGAATCCGCAAGTCGGCGCATGCGTGATCTTCTATGGTGGGCATCCTAATGTCAAGCCGGAGCTGGAGAACTTGCAAGCGCCTGTGCTCGGCCTCTACGCCGGCAAAGATAGCTTTGTCACCCCTGAATCGGTGCGCCAGCTTGAGCGGCGATTGAAGGAGCTGGGCAAACAGGCTGAGATAATAATCTACCCGGACGCCGATCATGGCTTCTTCAATGACACGCGGCCTGAAGTTTACAACAGGAAGGACGCTGAGGATGCCTGGCGGCGCGTGTTGGACTTTTACGCTAAGCATTTGAAGTAATCAACGGGGCTGCATGATCTTTATTGAGGCCACAAAGGTTATGCAGCCTCTCATACTTATTCTCTCTATGCAGCAGACATTTTCCTTGCGCGACCTGCTTGACTTCGCTGTTGATATAGCCTGGCAAGCGGGTAAGATAACGCTGGAATATTTTCAGACAAATTTAGCTATAACCAGCAAAGCGGATCTTTCGCCCGTCACCGTTGCTGATAGACGCGCTGAAGAGAGATTGCGCGAGCTGATCTCAGCGCGGTTCCCCGATCACCTCATCCTCGGAGAAGAGTTCGGCGAGCAAGGGGGCCCATCGCGTTACCGATGGATCATCGATCCAATAGATGGGACCCGCTCATTCATTCACGGAGTCGGATTTTACGGCGTGCTCATCGGGCTTGAGCTGGACGGCGAATGCGTGATTGGAGTGGCCAATTTTCCTGCCCTTAATGAGATCGTCTACGCGGCAGAGGGACTGGGGTGTTACTGGAACGGTCGCCGGGCGCAGGTCTCGCAAGTGTCGAGCTTGAAAGACGCTCTGCTGCTGATGACAGACATTCCATTTCTCTACCGGCTTGGCCGAGGGAAAGCTTACGAGCAGCTTGCTGCCGCAACTCTGTTGCAGCGCACCTGGGGCGATTGTTACGGACATATTCTGGTCGCTACGGGCCGCGCCGAGATTATGCTCGACCCGGTAATGAATATATGGGACTGCGCTGCGCTGCTGCCCATAGTGCAAGAAGCAGGGGGCACCTTCACCGATTGGAATGGTAATGCCACCATTCGAGGTGGCAACGCGATTTCAACCAATAGGCTTCTGTTCGATAAGGTTATGGAGATTGTCAGTTGAAAGCGGGCGCTGGCAGCTATCTGTTGTCGTTAAATAGTCGCGCTACCGGTTTGCCAGCCTGCGGATTATTCTCGCTGTAATCTAGATTGAGAAAGCGACACAGGGTCGCGGCGATCTGGTTCTGATAGATCGTCTCCGCGTTAGTCCATTCTCCGCGCAACGGGCTATCGGGGCTCACAATTGCCAGCCAGATATATTGCGCTTCCTTGACCTTCTTCCCATGATCCTTCCAATCCTTCGGGGTCCTCCCTCGGCCATGATCGACCGTGATAAGGATCGTCGTTTTATCTCTATAGCGATCGTGATTCTGAAGAAACTCCCACAACTCTTTCAAGTAAGCGTCAGTGCGCTCAAGTGCCGCTAGCACTCGATCGTAGCGCCCATCATGCGCCCAGTCATCCGTCTCGCCCAGCGAAAGGTATAGCACGCGGGGCTGATAGGTTTTCAGGTGAGCCATAGCAAAGCGAAAAGTGTAGACGTCGTGGCGGACGCTATCCCAGGGAGTGACAGTTTCAAACTGAAGCTTGCTCAGCTCGCGGACACTACTGTCAGGATGCTCATACTCTTCAAATCCGGCATTTGAACTGATAGCGCCAGCCTGATGCTCAACGATCCAATCCATTGTGTCCCACGAGGCAAAGGCAGCAACTTCTTTAGTATCGAGTCGCAGCTTGCGTTTCAGGAACTCAAGGACGGTAGTGTAAGGATTGCGTCTTTTGTCATTGCTGTTGATTACATCATCGTGAGCTTGCCCGGTCAGAATCTCTGAGTAGCCGGGATAAGAGAAGCGATGCCCGTTGGTCACCTCAACTGCGCTGCCGAGATTGCGATTGCCGGCAATCGAGCCCTGATGCTTCATTAAGGTCCCCCAGAAGAACGGCATCAGCTTTTCTCTGCGCTGCTGAGGTGTCGCAGCCCAATATCGCTTATAGAGAGGGGCATCTTCGACCGGCCCCTTTTTGATAAGGGATCTCAGGATAGCGAGGTCGAGCCCACCGAATATCTCTTGAGTGCGGGCCCCATCAAGAGTGATCAAGATAACATTTTCTGTCTTATGCTGTGCGCTGGCGCTCGCCGCCGGTGTAAGAAGCAGAGCTAAAATCAGAATCGGTCTCATCATAATCATAATCTTTCAGATCTATTTGCTACTGTTGCTATCTTTCTTGGCCTGGCTGAAGCTGAACGGCAAAATATCGGGAACCACACTTACTTCGGTTGTGAACTTAAAGGGGAACTTGCCGCCGCTGTCGTAAACCAGCTCGACGAAGAAGGCGGTAAATCCTTGCGCGGGTCTTTCAACGCGCCCGATGTAGACGCCCGGCTTATGTTCCTTCAGCGGCCTGCTGGTATATGCATTGCCGATGGTGTCTACGCGGAAATCGCGCGCTTTAGGATTTGTTGCTTGCCAGAGATTGACCTCTCTCGGTTTGTCTTTGACGGTAACAACCAATGAACCATCCTTCTCCTTTTTCCACGAGAATTGCGGGCGACGCCTGCCGGTCAAGACCGCCTGGTAAAACGCCAGCATGCTTTCACGCGCATCAGTACCGGCCAAATTGTGTCTGGCGTTAGGGACATACCGCAGATACTTCTCTCCTTGAAGGCCCCCAAAATAGAATTGCGAGTTATCGGGCAGGAAGAATTGATCTCCCGAAGCGTTGACCAGGTACTTGGGGATTTTGAGCCGGTCGCGGTTGCGATAGTTGTAGGGGTCCTCGATAGCCAGCACGCGCCGGTACTCAGGGGTCCCAATCTTATCGGGAAATAGCTTGTGGTTGACGTAATCTCTCAGCGCCGGAGAGAAGAAGCCATAAGCCTCGAAATGGTGTCTGGTGATGGCTTCAGAGTTCAGCGCGTCGATTACTACCGGAATAATCGCAATCACCCGTTTATCCACTGCCGCTACCAGCCACGTGGTCCAGCCTCGTTTTGAGCCTCCGGAGACAACGAACTCATCGATCTTCAGTCGCCCGCCTACATCGCTTGCCATGAACTCTTGAACGGCATCCAGCGCGCGGACTCCGCTCTTGACCATTGCCAGCCGCACCAGCCAGGTGTCATCGCCGGTTTGCATCTGCTTAACTCTGCTGTAGGCAATCAAATCATCTTCAGATCGGCCCCGGTCTCTGGAATCAGAGAAGAAGAGCGGCTGATTGGGGACCATTCCCAGCTCGGCCACCACAGTGTTTGTCTCCATAGCAAATTGCAGCGTTCGTTCAGGGACCGACGCAGGCGCAGGATCCCTGTTGCTGCCGCCGCCAATCAGGAGCAACGCCTTATTGCCGGTGGCCCCATCTGGTTTAACTATTGTGAGCCAGTGCTTCCAGACCGGTCGATCCACTTCATCTGCGGTTCGCCAGGTCTGCGAAGTCAGGTCGAGGACGTAACCCCTATAGCCTTCTCCTGAGATTGTGTTTACCAGCTTCCAGGAGTATGTCGGGTCCGGTTTTGCAATGTACCGATCGAGCGCGGTCTCTTGAGAAGAGGTCGCCAGCGCGAGCGCAGCGAGAAACAGAACTGCGCAGGGGGCCAAACGCACGCTTCTTCTCAGCGCAGCAGCCAATTGATGATTCATGATCAGTCTCCTTTACTGTTCTTCATAGAGAGCCCATCGGCACACTTCTCGTCCTGGAGTCGGTTCCGAATCAGATGCGCTATATTGTAAAACAGAGAAGGCCGATATTGCTATGAAGTCTTTCCAGGCTCTGCCTGTCAGATCAACGTGACTGGGATAAAAGTGTTTGCGCCAGGGACTCCCATTCGGCATCCAGGGGGCCCGTTATCATGGGGCGATTGGCACGGCGATACCAGTAAGCAGCATTTGATGTATCGCCCTCTTTACGATGCAAATAGGCGTGAATCAAGGCTGCTATTTGATCATCCCGGTCCTGGATGAGTTTATGCGCAATATCCCAGTTTCCTTTGGCGTCGTGCCACAGAGCCTGCAAAGCGCGGCTAAGGTTTGGCGGCGGCGCTTCTTCCGCAAGCGAATTTTTAAAGCTGTCCAGATCCATTACTGCCTCGCATCCTTATCCGAAATACACGGTCTGGGATGAATTGGATCGACCCAGAAGACCTCTTCCGGCTCTTCCACTGCCGGTATGTCCAGATTCACCACTACCGTCTGCTGGTCGCTGCGCACTACGACGCACACCAGAGGTTCATCCGCACTGGCGTTAATCTCTTGATGGGGCGCGTAGGGCGGAACGTAGATAAAATCGCCCGGCCCGGCTTCGGCAAAGAACTCCAACTGTTCTCCCCAACGCATGCGCGCTCTCCCGCTGACTATATAAATCACGCTCTCCAGCTCGCCGTGATGATGGGGGCCCGTCTTGGCATTGGGATGAACTGTGACTGTGCCTGCCCAGAGTTTCTTAGCGCCTGCGGTCGCATAATTGATGGCAGCGGCGCGAGTCATACCGGGCGTTTGTGGGGTATTCAAATCAAGCTGATCACTGCGCACAATACGCACGCCGTTGTCACGCCAGTTAACTCTATCTTGGCTCATCTATCTCCTCCTGATAAAAACGGTAGGCATCATTCAAATCCGCGCAGAGGCATCTGGGGGCCTCGTTGCAGCCAGTTGTCCGGCGGATAGCGCGAGATTCCGTCAATAACATGCAATGTATAAGCATGGCGCGATTTCATTGAGACGTTTGCCTTGCTCATGTGAGGCAGAAGGCCGTGCAATATGATCAGCGTCCCCGTTTGAACTTCGAGCGGCGCGGCTCTGTCCAGCGGCCAGGGGCTGCGGTCAAAAGTCTCAAAGCGTGTCCCACCGCCGGGGGCGCGCACAAACCGCGATTTAAGCCCGATTCTATGCCCGCCGGGAATCGCCCACAGACAGCCGTTCTCCACCGTCGCATCTTCAAGAGCAAACCACAGACCGACAACGGTCAACGGCTCAGTATACAGGAAAGAGGCGTCTTGATGGCAATTGACTTCTCCGCCTATGTTGGGTTGTTTGAAGATATACATTGATTGCAGCAACAGCGGTTGAACATATCCGAGATCGGCGATTAGAGAAGCTAGCTCAGGAGTCCGGGAGAAGCTGTCAAATAGCGGATCCAGGTCATGCAGCGCATGTCCGATCTTGTTAATGGAAAGCTCTTTGGGTTGCAGCAATTCTCCATTGGGGCCAAAGGCATTCTCTTCAAAGAAGAAGCGAATCTTATCGCCCGACTCCAGGAAGTAATCATCTGAGGTGCGAGTCTGTTCATTGGTAGAGAAGATGGAGACCAGGCCCTGAGGATCGAACTCGGCAACCAGTTCCTGCGCCCGCTGTCGCAGGGCATCGCAGGCTGCTCGGCTGACAAATTGCTCAAGAACAAGGAAGCCGTCCTCTTCATATTGAGCCAGTTGTTTAGGGCTGAGTTTCGGCATCGCTATAAGATTAAATCACTTGCTGGCTCTGAGGCAATCGCCTTAAGCTCGCAACCAGAATCCCGATTTATATTTATCGCAACTCATCTTCATTTACCACTTCTATTCTAGATGATGGCAACAGATTGTCAGGAAACACATTCAGGTTCTTGCCTTTTGTTTGGGCAGAGGGGACGAGGATCGCTTCAAATCCAGACTCTTTGGCAAATCTGCCGATCTGTTGAGTAATGGCTTCCTGGTTCCTTACGTTCTGAATATGCCTCCAGTCAGTCTCGGTTAAGACGGATTTACTGACGCCGATCGTCCGTCGTGTCTTTTTGTCGGTTAAATCTAAAACTTTCGATAGTTTCACCTTGATCCCGACAATTGTCCTAGGCAACCTTCGGGCTATATCGAATCCGAGGGCTTTATTAGCTTGTGTTGTTTCTTCTAGACAGGTATGTAAATCGCAGGCTAGGTAGAGAACTCCGAAACTGCCTTTGAAGTTATATCTCCCGCCGGTTATCCTACTTCCTTCGGGAGAGAGAATATCCCATCGATTGGCGAATCGTTGTGATACGTTTCTGAAACAGAAACCGTCGAATTCTACAGCAAGCTCAAGAGCCTTATGAATTCTTTGATCGAGGGTTAATGGGGGCATTAACCGGGGATTCCTTCTTCGAGCCGGATGAGCTCCTGCAGTATAAGCTCTACTTCACCTGCGGCCATTGCTTCGATGGGGGTCCTATCATCGAACATTGGACTGGGTGCATGCAGCCAGCGATCTATCTCTTCTTTCTCAAATTGAGCTTCTAATGATTCTTTGATCAAGCGCAAGTTTTCTACAGTCTGTTTTGAGCGTTGGGAAATAGGACGATCAATCTCTCCAGATGCGCTGCCTATTAATCGGGCAAACTCTTCTGCGCTTAGATTGAAGAATTCCCGCAACTCTTCATTAGAGTCGGATACCTTATTAACTTGATTTTGCCGGAAAGTGAGCTTTCGCATAAGATTGCCTATGCTCCCCACTTAAATCTCATAAGATTAGTGGCTGAAGTCATTATATCGTATGAAGAGGGATTAACTCAACTAAAGGAAATAAGAGGGGGTCACGCATGACAACCGACTTCTCCGCCTATGCTGGGCTGCTTGAAGGTATACATCGATTTCCTGCGCCCGCCGCTCGCAGGGCATCGCAGGCTGCTCGGCTGACAAATTGCTCAAGAACAAGGAAGCCGTCCTCTTCATATTGAGCCAGTTGTTTAGGACGGAATATGGGAAGCGCATGTGTAATGTAATGGCTTCTGTCAATACATCTCCGAAACGATTCTTCAAATTCTTACCAAAGGGCTGTAAGGTTGCAGCGAGTTCGGGCGCCAAGCGCCCTCAAAACAGATTAGATTTAAAACTGTTTTGAGGGCGCTTGGCGCCCGAACTCGCCGTAATCTTTTTCTTAAGATTTATAGCTTCAGACGGTTCGATCTTTAACATTCCCCCTCCCAGAGCATGCCCTTCAATCTCGGCGCTCAGACGGGTTAGCAAAGTCTGCCACAGGGCCGCTAACATGTCTCCTGTTGTCCTCCGCCAGCAGCAGCAGAGTCCCTTCGCTCAGATCAGCGAATAGTTTCTTGCGAAACGTTAAAAATGTGATGTTGCCGAAAGACTTGGCGATTCTACCAATCGCAACACTGCTAGTCCCTTGTTCTGCGACAGTTGTCACCTTGTTGCCCCCCCGATCCCCACATTCTCCGAAAACAGGCTATCGGCAAAAAATATCCTACTCCAACCGGCAGGCGAAAGGCTATACTGAATAGCCATCCGATGAAAATCGGCATTTTAATCTATGGAAGGAGAATGCATGGAAGAGGTAGAGATCACCTGTTTGAACAATGGTCCCCTTAGAATAAAAGGAAAGTTCGTAATCAAAGACGCTCAGGGAAATAGCTTCGATCTATCGGGCCGCGAGATGATCTCTTTATGTCGCTGCGGCCAATCCGGTAACAAGCCATTCTGCGATGGAACTCACAACCGAGTTGGCTTCCAATCTACTGTTGAGGCGCGTAAATTGCCGCCTCCGGCGCCCAGGCCTACTGCATAGAGGCGCTTCGATCTGTACAATGCGCGTCGATGTGGTCGAGAGCGAGCGCCGCGCTCCGCCACCGACCGGCGGCAATTTCGCCAGGATGGCTGAAGTCAATCGGCGATTCTAAATTGGAGCACACAAGAATGGGACGAAGAATTCAGACGCCGCCGTAGCACAGAGAAACCGTCTTGAGTTTGCTCCTCTTTGGTGTCCTCTGTGTGAGGCGGCGGTGGATCTTATCTGTCCCTATCTATGTTGGTTCGATTTAGTAGAAGATCGGATTCTACTTGACTGCGCCGACCAATCCGGCAGCGTAGAGACGCTCATCGGTCCGGCAAAGACTTCTTGCCATTTCCGGAGTGAGGATATTCCTGTGGGGGATGGCGCACAGATACCTGCCAATCTCCCATAGATCCTCTTCGGAAGTCATCCAGTTGATAGAGTCAAATCGGCTCAAATCAACCGGGCGGGAGTATGCTCGCAATGTCTTTTCACCTTCCAGGTTGTAGTAATGCTCAAAGTATGACATCACAAGCTCGCGTATTGTGCGGTAGACAGGTTCCCGGAACCGCAGGCCGGAATAGTTAGACTTGGCAATGGCCCCCCAGTGGCCATGTCGCTTGAAGACTGCCAGTATATGATCATCATCGCGCACTGCTTCCAGGTCTATGATCAGCGGTCTGTGGCCGTGCACGCGAAGCACGGCAGCGGCAAATAGCGCTCCTTCCATACAGTGAGCGGTCCGGTCGCGCATCACCCGGCGCGGAGAGCGGCACGTCTCTCCATCCAGCTCTTTGTTGTATTTGAGATCGTTGTCGAGATAGTACTGGATCTTCTCAGGGCTCGACAACCGGCGCAGTATTGATAGCTCTTCTTTAGTGAAAGCGAAATTATTCCCTGTCCTCACAGCCCATTCAGTGGTATTGGATTAGGTTGATTAAATATGCCGTGACAATATACACTGGCAGAAGAATGGTTGCAACTGGCGAAACTGGCAATTTTTCATTACCGAAACAGGCGGCGAGGAGGCTCCGGTGAAGCAAATCTTGGCATTATTGATTGCTGGCGCGGTGGTGATGCAATTGACCGGCCTGGCGCACGAAACAGCTCAGGCGCAAGCGCCGATAGACGCTCCGGTAGAGATAGCAATCCCCATCGCGCCCACTCCGGTCAAAGCCGATGGCAAAGCGCATCTTGTCTACGAGCTGCACATCACAAACTTCAGCCCAAACGAGCTGACTCTGACGCGAGTTGAAGTGCTCAGCGGCGAGCGCGACAGCTCGCCGCTTGCTCAATATGAAGAATCAGAGCTGGCCGAACGGCTCGTGCGCCCTGGCCTGCTGCGCACTGCCCCGGACAGACAACGCATCGGCGGCGGGCTGCGAGCAATTATGTTTATGTGGCTGACGATGGACGGGAGCGCCTCTGTTCCCGCTACATTGAGGCACCGGCTCACATTCGCCATGAAGAGCGCGACCGACAGCAGTGGGGCCCCCGGCGGCGACAGCGCGACGGGAAATAGCGTCGAGTTGAGAGGAGAGGGCGGGCAAGTTGCTGTTCGCAGCGGCGCGCCGCTAGCCATCGGGCCGCCACTGCGCGGCGGTGAATGGCTGGCTGCCAATGGGCCATCCAACGTTTCTCTCCATCGCCGCGCTCTGATCCCGATTGCAGGGAAACCCTGTATTGCGCAACGCTTCGCCATTGACTGGGTACAACTGCGCGAAGACGGTCGAACATGGACAGGCGATCAGTTGAAGAATTCGAGCTATCGCGCTTATGGAGCCGAGATACTGGCTGTTGCTGACGGCGTTGTATCAGCGATCAAGGACGGTATCCCTGAAAACGTCCCCGGCATTACCTCGCGCGCGGTGACTATCACGCTCGAAACCGTAGGCGGCAATTATGTGATTCTCGATCTGGGCAGCAACCGATATGCTTTCTATGCGCACATACAGCCGGGCAGCATCCGCGTCAAGCCGGGCGACAAAGTGCGCCGCGGCCAGGTTCTCGGCCTGGTAGGAAACTCAGGGAATTCGACTGAGCCTCATCTTCATTTTCATATTAGCGACGGGAATTCGCCGATTGGGTCTGAAGGCATACCTTATGTGTTCGAGTCATTCACAGTTCAAGGAAAGGGCTGGGGATGGAAAGCGTCGGCCTCTAATGCCGTGCCAGAAGAGCGCCGGATGGAGATTCCACTTCAGAATGCAGTTGTCCGATTTCCTGATGCGCGCTGAATCCGCTCTATGCCAGCCTCTTTGAACAAGAGTCGTATTCAGGATGCCAGTTTGTGATAGAAACCCGGAGGAACTTGTAATCTACATCATTGATTCCCTATCATTGAGATTGATGTACGATGAACGGGAGTTATTGGACAGAATCAAAAGCCTGATTGGTGAGAAGAGATATCGCATTCGTATTCACACCGTTCGTCACATGATTGAAGAAGGGGATTCAGTGAAAAGAATATGGTGGAGGCATTGACAGAAAAGAGCAGAATCCTGGAGAGCTACCCGACTGAGTCGCATTGCCTGGTGGTCGGCTACTTTTCAATGAGCGAAAAAGTGAAATCTCCGCTGCACATCGTTTGCGATTACTCCAGTGAGGAATTGATTGATATTGTGACGGCCTATATTCCTCAGAAGACATGGTGGGTTACTGCGACGAAAAGAGGGAAGATATTATGAAGGAATTAATGAGGTCCGGTTGCTCCGAATGTGGGGGGCAGGTGAAGAGGAGGGCGATCTCTCAGGAGTTTGAGAGGGAGGGAGTCAAAGTGAAACTGTCCGGTTTCAAAGCCTGGGTATGTGCACAATGTGGCGAAATCTATTTTGAACCGGGCGCGGCTTAGCAACGGGTCACCCACCGGAGCCAAAGCGCGACCTGTGCTGTCAATTTCAAGCTGACAGAGAAGGACATGAATCCCAATAGGTAACCACGCCCTGCATCGCGGGAGGCGGACGATGGCCTGGCAGACGCGGATAACCAACGAGAGCGGGCGGCTTATTGCCATCGTCACACAGACTCAGATGATGCTCAAACCTCAGAGCGCCGACTAACTTGCGCCTGCGCCTGACCATCGCGTCATGGAGCGCCCCAGGGCATCGGAGCTTTGGCCAAAACGGTTTGAACGCATTTAACAGGAAGATGCAGTCCGAGGTTATTATACAGGAGCCCCTCTGCTGATCGGGGATGGCGGTTCGTAAGACTCGCTTCAGGCGTAGACATTACCCGATCAGCGCATTTTGGGAAGCTGATCTGCTACCTCTTGAAATGAAACAGTGGTACAAACAAGATCTCGCCTTCATTCACGACATTGGCCACAGTGGCTTCGCCCTCAAGTCCGCTCCCGGCATACTGGAGATCCTGCGCCGAAGCAAAATACGAGAGGGCCTGGTTGTGGATCTTGGATGCGGAAGCGGCCTGTGGGCAAAAGAACTCAGGAAAGCTTATTATCGTGTTCTCGGAGTCGATATCTCCGACGCAATGATAAAGATTGCGCAAAGAAAAGTGCCCGATGCCGAGTTCCGAGTTGGATCATTGTTCAAGTTTGATATCCCGATGTGCAACGCTGTCACTTCGATTGGAGAATGCCTCAACTATCTCTTCGATTCAGACAATAACAACGAAACACTGGCTCAGTTGTTCCACCGCATATATAATGCTCTGGCTTGCGGTGGCGTCTTCATTTTCGACATCTTAGAACCAGGACAGATCACGACTGGAACAAAAGCCAGGTGGTTTTCTGAAGGAGAGGGTTGGGTAGTGACAGTCGAGAAGGAGGAGGATCGAGAACAATCGATCTTGACGCGACGGATCACCAGCTTTAGGAGAGTGGGGAGATACTACAGGCGAGCAGAGGAAGTACACCGACAGCGATTGTACAAAGCGACTGATATTGCAAGAGAACTGCGCAAAGTGGGCTTTCGGGTTCGCACAACGCGAAGTTATGGTGAGTACCATTTGCCAAAAGCCCATGTTGCGTTCATTGCTCGCAAACCCATTTAAGCGTGGGGGACTAACCCCCAGGTGGTTGTCGACATGCTAGGGATTGAGTTCATTTCATCTGCTATACTGTAAACATAAAGAAGGAAACATGAATAGCAACTGACTATTCAGACTGTTTTAGACAGATAGCAAGACTCTTGTGAGGGCGTTGGCCAGAGTAGACATCTGCTTTGAGTTTGAGCGCAAATATCATGCCAGTTTACGACTTCTATCATGACATGGTTAAAAACGCGCTGGTCAAAGATGGCTGGACAATCACTGATGATCCATTCATTATCGAGTTCAAGGGCTTGCGCTTGTACGCAGAACTTGGAGCAGAAAAGACCATTGCCGCTGAACGGAGCGGACGCAGAATTGTGGTTGAAATCAAAGTGTTCAGCAGCCCTTCGCTCATCAGCGAGCTAGAAAAGACAGTTGGGCAATACAGTATCTACCGCACCTTTCTTAAACGAATCAGCCCTGATCGAGAACTCTATCTTGCGATTGCGCAGGATGTCTATCAAGACTTCTTTCGGCGGCCTGCCATCCAGGAGATTATTTCTGACCAGCAGATCAGCTTGCTGGTTTTCGAGCCTGAGGCAGAGGAGGTGGTTAAATGGATAAGCTAGAGAACTATCGGTATATCATCAATCAGATTGTAGCACGGCATGCGCAGTATCATCCGAGTCACGGACATATTGAGCCTATCCCAGTGTGCGACGAAACCCATGATAATTACTTATTGCTGGATGTTGGATGGGATCGGACAGGTCGCGTGCATGCGGTGGTTTTCCATCTGCGCCTGAAGGACAATAAAGTTTGGGTAGAGTGGGATGGTACTGAGCCCGGTGTTACACAAGAACTGCTGGATGCAGGCATCCCCAAAGATGATATTGTTTTAGCCTTCTATCGTCCTGAAAGACGCTCACTCACAGAATTTGCTCAGGTATAGTAGACTATCGGAGCGGGCGCTCCATAATTTGCTTGGAGGGTGTTCAGCGAATCAGCAATTCAAGAGTTTCCAGAAACACCGATCAAATAGCCAACAGTGCGGTTGTCCTGATTCAGATAGCGGCGCACCACGCGCTGTATATCTTCAGGAGAGACTGCTTTGATATAGTCCAGATATGTCTGCAAGTATTCAAACCGGTATATAGTCTCAAATAGGCCGAGCATCATAGCCTGATTGAAGACCTCTTCGCTGCCCAGTATGAAGCGCGCTTCAATGAGCCGCTTGGCCTTGTCCAACTCCTCTGCTGATACCTGCTCCTCTTTGAGAGCGTCGATCTCCTCGGTAATTGCTCGCTCAACGTCTTCAAGTTTGCGGCCGGGCTTGACCTCTGCGCGAATCAGGAACAGAGTTGGATCTATCGCTTCGTCATAACTGGAGACGGCAAAGGTCACAGACTGCTCCCTCTCTTGCAATCGCCGGTAGAAGCGCGAAGTCTTCCCTGTTGATAGCAGAGTTGAGACGACCTGCAATGGATAAGAATCGGCGTGAGCGACTTCCGGCGCATGATAGCCGATCATCATCCGCTCCAGCAGCGTCTCTTTGCGCACAATGACGCGCCGCTCGCCGCGCTGGGGTTCCTCTTTAATCATCATCTCAGGCGGTTCGGGCCCGCCGGGAATCGGACCGAACAGTTCGCGGACATAAGAGAGAGTCCGGTCAGATTCGATATCGCCGACAATAACCAGTATAGCGTTGCGCGGGTGATACCACTGATCGTAGTAACGCTTCAGGTCCTCGGCGCTGGCTCGCACTAGATCATCGAGCCAGCCTATGGTCGGATTATGATAAGGATGCTGTTTGAAACTGGTGGCCCAGACCTCTTGCGACAGGGCCTCCCAGGGCTCGTCCATATCGCGCAATAGCTCTTCAATTACTACTTGCTTCTCCGAGTTGAATTCTTCTTCAATGAATATGTTATTGCGCATGCGGCTGGCTTCGATCTCAAGCGCGGCTCGCCAGCGATCGGAGGCGAAATTGAAGTAGTAAGCGGTAAAATCATTGCTCGTGAATGCGTTGTTTGCGCCGCCATTCTTGAGAGTGATTAAATCTATCTCGCCTTTGTGGTATCGGTCGGTGCCCTTGAAGAGTATATGTTCGAGGAAATGCGATTTGCCTGTTTGCCCCAGCTCTTCATTACGTGAACCGACGCGATACCAGATGAAACAGCTTACGATCGGCCTATCGTGGACCTCTTTTGTAAGCACGGTCAGTCGGTTCTCAAGGATAGTGCGCTGCACTCCGACAGTAATCCCTGAACTTTGCGTGTGCAATTTCTGCTCCTCTATCATCTCTGCTGCAAAATTGTCAGTTGCTCAGTCAATTCTTATTCTTCTCGGCAAATTCCATGACAGTCTGTTTAAGGGAAGGATTCTTGAGACCGGCTTTCTCGGCTTCCTCAATAGCTTGCTCTATCGAGCAGCTTTCATTCATCACTCTGTGCAAGAACCACATTCCGCCGACTCGATTTGAGCTTGCGCAATGAATCAGGATCCGACCGCTGGACTCATCATTGATGACTTCGGCGAGCTGCTTGACTTTCTCCTGAGTTATAGTCTGAGGCGTGATGGGAATGTTTATATAACGCAGACCTAACTTCTCCACGATCTCTTTCTCTTTATCAGCGCCTTCTTCAGCCGTCCTTAAGTTGATAATGGTCTTGTAGCCCATCTTCTTGAGTTGCTCGAATGCCTGCTGGCTCGGCTGCCCGGCGGCGCTGATTCGATCATTGACTCGTGAGAAATTAGGGATAGCTAGCTCAACGCTTTCGGCGCTTGATTGGCCGGGCGATTTTTGAGCATTTTGAGTTTGGCAATCACCGGCTTCTACCAGCGCAATGGCGATAACGACGAACAGATTTATAAGCTTCACTAAATTCTTCATACCGGTATCTCCGTCTCCTCAGAAAATGTACAGCAAGATGGTTAGGTTGCTGGTGGTGTGCGCTATCAACAAGGCTGACCGCCTTGCTGTACATCGCGTTTTCATCATTTCAGGGCGTCGCTCAAGGCGACATGAAAAACTCCTGAGAATATTTTCGCATGCTAAAGAACCAAGATCATATTAGAGCTAAATATTACCTCTTCCCGAACCTAAATCCAACTGAAGTAATAACTCCAGAATCTGCGCCTCTGGTATTAGGCAGCGGCTTGCTGTCAAAACGATTATAATAGCGCACGCCAAATACTATGCCATCGGTCAGAGGCGTCTGTAATCCAACATCGAGTTGCGAGCGGTAATTGCCTCGTTGAGTAAAATTTGGAAGCAGCTCATACTTCTGGCTGATCTTTGTCTTCTCAGAAGGAGAGAAATTGATCTCCTGGCCAACACGCCCTTCCATTGCCAGCGTCGAAGGCGCATTGGAGAATATCTGTTTGATTGTTCCTAATCCGCCGAAAGTCGAGAGATTCAAGCGATCGCTCTTTATAACCTGCCAGCCGAAACCGCCTCCATAAGCATTGCGCAATCTGAGTCGCTTCGGTCTGTTGGTCTCTGCTTCTGTTGTCACGTAGATGAACCCCTTATTAGAGATGGAGTAATCATATCTGAGGTCGGCTCTGGCAGAGTTGCGCGATTGAATTCCGTTCTGCACCCCGTAGAGAGTGTTGGCATTGAATACTATCTTGTTATGTCCAAACTTCTTTTGACTGGCGAGTACAAGGGTGAACTGGCCGGTATTGCTATTGCCGCGAGTTAAACTGAACCCGAAATCGATTCCGCCTACCCAATCTGCTAGAAATCCCAGTCTGAAAGGCGCTCGCCGTTTCTGCCGCGAAGGAACTTGAGCCGGTGTTTGCCTGGCTGCTTGAGCAGCTTTCAACTCCCTGGCGCGCTCTTCGACGGAGATAAGAGACCCTATCTGCGCTAGCTCGATTGCCAAGACGTTATTTGAAGCATCAACAAGTTGCATCTGCCGGGATTGAATACCTGTTATTGTGCCTGACACTTCGGCGCCATCGGTGAGCTTCACAAACACTTCCGAGTCAGTCGTCAAATCGGCAATGATTGTCCAATTGATCTTGATCTCGCCGGCATAATCGGTAGCAATCGACAGCTTGCCGCCGGCAAGCTGTCGGACGACGCCTGTAATTCTGTCGCCATTAGCGAGAGAGACTGTATCTGCTCTGACTGCGCCGGTCAGTAGCAGCGCGCATAAGATTGATAAAAATGCTTGTCGCACTCTGGAGAACACTTGTTGTAATTTCCTTCCGCAAAAGATCGAAGCCTCTCTAGCTTCATCGGCAGGGCGCTTCCTTCACCCAGCATGAATTATAAGGTTTGGATTGAAGAAACAAGATCCAACCGTCATTTATGCGTTAACTACCTGGCGGCTTGCCTCTGCCGCTGAGAATTGCTTTGACCTGATCTACTGAATCACCTCTCGGCGCCAGTCGAAGATATTCTTTGAATTGAGTGTTAGCTTCGCTGATTTTGCCTGCATTGTAGAGAGCGTATCCATAGAAGGCGTAGAGTTCCGGATCTTGATTGCCGGCTAAGCCTATTGCCTTTTGGAAGTCATTCGCCGCTTCCTGGAACCTCCTGGCGCTGTAGTAAGCCAGGCCGCGATTGTAATAAGGTTGAGCTTTACTCTCTTGGAACTGATTTATGGCTATGCTAAATTCGCGGACGGCATTTTCCAGATCATTCTTCTCGAAGAACGCCGCGCCGAGATTTTCATGAGCTTCAGGGTAGTCGTTGCGTATCTCGACCGCTTTCTGAAACTCTCTGATTGCCTCTTCCCATCTCTTTTGCTTGTGATATTCAACGCCCTGCTTATAGCGCCTTTCGGCCTCGGCCAAATCAGGCTCGGATGACAGGGATGGCGCATCGGTCGCGCTCTTCGATAGGCCTTTTATTTCGCCTCCTTGCGAAGCTCCTCCATCTTTGTCGAGCAAGAAGAAGGCCACGCCTGCTAATGCCAGTAGAAGAACCCCCGCGACAGCAACTAAGAGCAATTTGCTTGATGATCTTTCCGACGCGGCTTGCGCCTGCGGCGGGTATGCGGCTGAAGCGTCGGCTTGCGCCGGCGCAGCAGAAACGGCGCCAGGCGCAGCAGGAGCGGCCGGAGCAGCAGGGGATATATAAGTAGCCCGCTCTGTGGGCAGGACCTCTGGAACTTCCACCTGATCAATAGGTTTAGTTACGAAACTTTCAGGATGTGCCAGTTCAGATGTTGGCAAAGCGGCTGCTTGATTGAATGCGGTCTGGTTAGACCGGCTCGGAGCGACCGATCTGATTGGCGACTGCGCCGCCGCTTCCAGGTGCTTGATGAATTCATTTGCGCTCGGCGTGCGCCGGTTACGCTCGCGCGCGAGCGCAGCCATCAAAACGCGCTCCACTTCCTGCGAAATATACACCTGAGGATTGGCCTGCCTGATAGGCAGCGGATCATCCGTCAATCGCTTGATCATCTGAGCCTGAGTGTTCTCGCCTGCAAATGGCAGCGCCCCGGTCAGCATCTGGTAGACGATGATAGCCAGGCTGTAAACATCCGAGCGAGCATCGAGCCGCTCGCCGCTCAGTTGTTCAGGCGACATATAAAGCGGGGTCCCAATAACCAACCCGGTCTTTGTCAGATCATACCTCTCATCATCGGCGAATATCTTCGCTATTCCAAAATCAAGCACCTTCACATAGTCCCCCTCTTCGCTGCGGCTGAGCATGATATTGTCAGGTTTGAGGTCGCGGTGGACTATATTGAGTTTGTGCGCCGCCGTAAGAGCATCGGCTATCTGGCGGGCAATCCTGACCGTTCTGTCAAGCGGCAGTGGCCCCTCGCGTTTGAGGAGCGAGGTCAACGTCTCACCCTCAACGAACTCCATAGCAAGATAGATCAAGCCGTTTTCTGCCTCGCCGAAATCATAAATGGTAACTGCATGGGGATGAGCGATGCGGCTTGACATCTGCGCTTCGCGATTGAACCGCGCCAGCGCGTCAGCCTCTCGCGCCATCTGCTGGCTCAGGATTTTGATCGCGCAGATGCGATTCATTCGAATATGCTCAGCTTTGTAGACGGCCCCCATGCCGCCTTCGCCGAGTTTGCTCAGGATGCGAAATCTGGAGGCAATTGTCCTGCCAATAAGAGAATCCGAGGCGGTAACGGAATCGATCAGCGGCTGCCCATCATTTAAACAAACACTTACTGTGTCTGCATACTCAACGCCACATTGCACACACTTTTTCATCAGCATCTCCCGGCCATAACGTCCTTCCTGCTGCCTTTCTTGCAGAAAGTTTCAGCAGCAAAAAACAGCAATTATCAGGGGCAGTTTTAATCCTTGACGGCAAAGGTGTAACAATTTGAAGGATAAAAGTCAAGTTTCCCTGCCAGCTCACCGATAGTCATTAAGCTTGCAGGTGGTGAGGTGTTCCGGCTCCACATCGGTATAGAATCGCTCATCTTCTGCGCCGTTTCGGCTGTGAGCCCAGGACAATGTGATCTTGCCTATGGAAGTGAAAGGGATCAGCATCAGCACTGATGGGTTGGCGCCGATGCCGGTAGAATGTCCGTACACCTGAATGTAATCCCGTCCAACGAAGTTAATCTTTGCTCTGGTGCAGATAGCTTCTCCCGACTGGCTGTAAACATTTATGTTGCTGTGACGATTCTGCAACGATCGCAATGCATCAAAAAGCCACTTTGCTTGAGCCAATGCCAACCCCCAAGTGGAATGCGCAAGATTTTGAGTGAGCTTACGGGCTAAATATCGGCAAGCGCAGTTAGAGCTACAGTTATTTCTGTTGGCGGAGGAATGACTTTATGTGACTATTCCTTATAGTCGCCCATATCCTCCTCCTCCAGGAGTCTCTACTATTATGCTATCGCCGGCGCGAATATTAATAGAATATTTGCTGGCAATACTCTTTTTGCCATTTTCGGTTTTGACATAATTTCTGCCGGGCTTGCCGGGCAGGCCCCCTTGCAGTCCATAGGGGGCAAAAGCGCGCCTATCGGAGAGCACCGACAGCCGGGCATCGGCCAGCGCCTGAATCTCGCGCACTATTCCATCGCCTCCGCGCCATTTCCCTCTCCCGCCCGAATTGCGGCGGATCTGATAGCGCAACACTCTGAGAGGATAAGAATATTCAAGCGCCTCAGCAGGAGTATTCAGCGAGTTTGTCATGTGAGTGTGAATGGCGCTGATGCCGTCTCTCCCCGGACGGGCCCCCATTCCACCGGCCACAGTCTCATAATAAGCAAACAGTCTCCCTGTCCTGGGATCTATCCCTCCAAGCGCCAGATTGTTCATCGTGCCCTGACTGGCAGCAGGAACTCGATCAGGTATAGCCTCGGCTAACGCTTTGAAGAGCGCATCGACAATTCGCTGCGATGTTTCTACATTCCCTCCCGCTACGGCAGCAGGGGGCGCGGCATTTACTACGGTCCCCGGCGGAGCAATGACCGTGAGCGGCTCCAACACTCCTGAGCTTGCCGGCACATCAGAAGGGATCAAGCAGCGAAAGACATAATAGACGGCAGAGATGGTAATAGCTTCAACGGCATTGATTGCGCCGGCGACCTGCCGCGAGCTTCCAGTGAAATCTACTATCGCGCGTTCGCCTTTGATCTTTATAGCCACTGCGATCTTAATGGGATCGTCAGTGATGCCGTCATTATCAAGGAAGTCCTCTGCATAGTATGTCCCATCAGGAATGCCTTTGATTACGCTGCGCATCATTCGCGCCGTATAAGCGATCAGGTGCCCGGCGTATCTATCCGCCTCGGCAAAGCCATAACGCTCTACAATCTCAAGCAGCCGATTCTCTCCCGTGCGAATCGCGCCAAGCTGCGCCGTCAAATCGCCTTCGCGCTCTTCAGGGACGCGCATATTATTCAACATCAGATTGAGCACATCTCGGTTGATCTGCCCCGCTGACCTCAACCGCACCGGAGGGATGCGCAAGCCCTCTTGAAAAATCTCGGTCGCCGCGCCCATTGATCCGGGCGTCGCGCCGCCAATATCCGCGTGATGCGCCCGGTTGGCAACGTAGAAAAGAAGTTTATCGCTATTAAATACCGGGGCCACCATCGTCACATCAGGCAGATGGGTCCCACCGGCATAAGGATCATTGAGCACCACAACGTCGCCCTGACGCAGCTCAAAAGCGGAGAGCGCCGCGCTCACAGACATAGGCATTGAGCCCAGATGCACCGGCATGTGATCGCCCTGGGCAATGAGCCGCCCCCGACGATCAAACACAGCGCAAGAGTAATCGCGCCGCTCCTTGATGTTTGGCGAGAAGGCAGTCCGGCGCATAGTCACTCCCATCTCCTCGGCAACCGAAGAGTAGAGAGATTTGAATATCTCCAGCTTTACTGAATCCATAGTCTAAAAGGCAAAGGTGAAATAAGGCGCTGTCCCGGTTCTTTCCCTTTACCTCTTTCCTTCCTCTGCAATGTGTATTATGTCTTTGAGCAATGTGGCGGCAACAGGCGTCCTCCCTGATGCGCCTCCGATCAGGCTAATCATACCGAATGTATCTGTGCGGAAGGTTATCGCTTTGCTGGCGCCGCGCACGTTGAAGAACGGGCTATCGGGCCCGACAACTTCAGGGGCCACACTCAAATGAACTCTGTCTTCAGAACGCACTACGCGCCCGATCAGGCGAATGGCGCGGGAACTTTTTCGCGCCTCTCGGATTAGAAGCTCCGGCATCCCATCTATGCCCTCGCAGATGACATCCTTCAAGCTTGCCTGACAATGCATGAGAGCATTGGCGATGATAACCAGCTTGCAGGCAGTGTCCCATCCCTTGACGTCAAAACTGGGATCAGGCTCAGCTATGCCAGCAAGCTTCGCTTCAGACAGTGCTTGCCAGTAATCTTTGCCCTCTTCGCTCATGCGCGTCAGGATGTAGTTTGTTGTGCCGTTGAGCACTCCGGCAATCTCATCAATCCTGGCTCCGGCAAGCTCGCGCCTGGCAAACGAGAGAGTAGGAAGCGCCGCTCCTGTCGCTCCACTATAGGCGAACTTCACTCTGTTTTGCGCCGCCAGTTTCTCAAGCCGACACAGCCCGTAAAGCAGGGGGCCCTTGTTGGCCGTCACCACATGCATCCTGCTATTGAGAGCTTCTTCAATCAGGCTGAGAGATGGTTGGCCATCTTTAAGGTTGGTCGGCAACGCCTCAATGATGATATTAACGCCGACATTCTTAAATGCCTTTATCAATTCATCTTCTTTAAGTGGGCGGGCATTGCCGCAGCCGGTCAGCCTTTTGGTTTTCGTCTTATGGCTAACGATCCCCTCTGCATCAAGCCCGTCAGGATCGATGATCAGATCCGAACTATCACAGACTGCGCAGAACTGTAATTGAATATTATGCTCTTTCTCAAGCCTTTCGGCCATGCGAAGGCAATGTGAAACCAGAGCGCGTCCGACATTGCCCAGACCGATGACGGCCAATTTCAACTTCTTCATTACAACTACTTTCCTTCTTTGATGACGAAGTACTTCTCCTCGTGGATCTGTTCACGACTGAACCTGGCGCGAGCTAAGATATCTTTTGCATTCTCTATCATCTGTGGATGGCCGCAAAGATAGGCAACTGCGCGCTGATAGTCAAAGTTAAGCCCATCCGTATACTTTCTCACAATGTCCTCAACTCGTCCAAGCTCGCCCCTCCACCCGGTATCTTCCCACCATCGACTGATTGTCGGCACATAAGATACCCATTCAACCAGTTTCATCAACGTATAAAACTCTTCCTGATAATAGCTGAGTTCCCAGGAGCGGCTCGCTCCGTGAATTACGGCAAAACGCAGCCCTTCGTCTTTGCCGTTTTTGAAATCCCTGTAGTAGGTTCTTATCATGCTCACAAAAGGAGCAATGCCGGTCACAGTAGCAATCATCAGGTGACTGTTCAACCGGCTCTTGCGATCAAGGGTGAACCGGCCGGCTACTCTATTTCTGATGTAAATGCTTGCGCCGGGCTTGAGCTGCCACAGCCTCGGAGTCAAGTCCCCGTTGGGGACCAGCTCGATGAAGAACTCAAGGTAATAATCATAAGGAGACGATGCAATAGAATACGGGCGCTGGATCAGCTTATCTCCATCTGTCAGAGCTAAAGTCGCGTACTGACCGGGAATGAAATTAAACTGCCCTGGATATTCCAGTTTGAAGATGGCCAATTCATCGGACAGGTCTATCCTATCAACCAATTTCACGCTGCGAAAATCTGATCCGGCCATAATAACTCTTTCCAGCCTTTGCTGTGATGCGGTCTACTTAAGCGCCAAAGTATCATAAAACTCTGAATGTTCCAATGGTTTTGCCGGACTCCAGCGATTTTTGCTATGGAGCTATAATCAAACTGATTTAGTTGCGAGAGTTGAGATAATTATGGTCGAGCTGGTCAGTCGGAGCAGATAGCAGATCCGGTTCTGTTCCTGGCTTCGTGGATCACCGGCGCAACTTACAGCATTGATGGCGGTCGTGCATTGACCTGCTCGCGCCGGCGCAACTGAGGATTGCAATATGCCTATGCAGCTTGGTTTTCTGGCAAGTCCGGCAGCCCGGCAAGAGCTGCTCAATTACATCGCCGGGGCAATTCCACCTCTGCCTTCGGTCAATGAGTGGCTCTCATCGATACCTCTGCCTCCAGTAGAAGAACTCCTCAGCAAGGAGAAGATAATCGCTATTTACCGGCGGCGGCGCAAGCGCCAGAAATCGCTTCGCAACAAAGCGCGGACGGCCAGGGGCCCCAGATGCCAGCGGTGCGGCAGCCGCCAGCGCGTCGAGCAACATCACATTGTCCCGCTGGCTCTGGCGCAGCGCCTCCCGGAGTTGAATATCAAAGACCCCGATAATCTAATCGATCTGTGCGCTGTTTGCCACAAGTATCTAGAAGAGGCCACAGAGACTCTGGTGCCGGCATTGCACGAAGCCGATCGCTGGGCGCAACGCCACCCGCTTCTGGTTGCGGAATTCAGCAATGGATCTCGATTGCGAGCAAGAGACCTTCAACAATCGCTGGTCGAATGGGCAATGGAACAGGTTGTGCGCTTGCCCAATCTGGTTGACGCTTACAGAACGGTGGTCGAGCGTTTCCTCGGTTATCAACCTCCGCTCAACGACCGCAAATCGCTTGTCCGGTTCCTACAAACATTCCGCGCCGATAACTGCCAGCGGTGCGGGGCGACAGAGGCGCAGAACTTGAGGGTCTATTCGATCGTCCCTCCAAAAGCATTGGTCAGGCTGGTCGGCGATGGATATGATCCGCTGAAGATAGACCGGGCGACCATCTGCCTCGATTGCGCAAACGAGTTAGAACTGTTGCGCGGCGATTACCAGGGCTGGGCCGTCGATCCACCGGACGAAGTTATCTCTCGCTACCAGCAGATATGGAATAAGTGGATGAGCAAGAATTGACTGACGAATCCTATTTGCTAATGGCTCTTCTTACCGATATTATCTTATGGAATCGTTTTAGCTTGAATGACGGGAAGCTGCCGAGTAACCGGCGGTGAGGAAATTTCAGCGCCTGGCAGTCTTCTACAACTTTGAGCAGGCGCAGCGCATCACTTTTACGATCTGCGAAGCTGTGACCAATTGATAGTTAAAGGTGTAAGCATTGGAATACGTAGTTAATCTCATCAAAGAAATCTTCAACCTCCTGACGTCATTCGGCGCGACAGGAATGTTCATAATCGCTATTCTTGATTCGTCGTTGCTCTCTATACCTGAAGTCAACGACATTCTCGTGGTAGGGCAGTGCATAAAATATCCCAGCGCGGTTCTCTACTATCCGCTCATTGCCGCCACCGGCTCAGTCATCGGCTGTTTGATACTATTTCACATTGCCAGGCGCGGCGGGCGCGTGCTGCTGCACCGGCGGTTCTCTTCTAAAAATGTAGAGAAGGTGGAAGCGTTCTATGCCCGATACGGCGTCTTTGCTCTCATCGTCCCGGCATTGATGCCCCCACCCACGCCATTCAAGATATTCGTGGCTTCGGCAGGCGCATTGCAATACCCGCGCGCCCGTTTCATTGCTGCCGTGCTCTTTGGCCGCTTCGCTCGCTACTTCTCCGAAGGCATCCTGGCAGTTCTCTACGGGGAGATCGTCCTCCAGTATATGAGAGAGCATCCCCATATTATTGGCGCAATCGTGCTCGGCGCCTTCATTATCGGCTTCTTGCTCTATAAGCTCCTGGTAAAGCTAGCTCTCAAGCGGGCGCCGGTATCATCCTTCGGCGACAGGCCATTTGCCAAGATGGCCAAAGATGAAAACTGCTAGTCGTATGTGTTTAGCGTGGCCAGAAGCAGCGGCGCAGCCGCTAAAAGATATAAGAAGCAGGTGCCCCGGCGAGTCGGAGACTCGCCGCACATCAGCGCGGCACAGCCGCAAAAGCTACTGCGG
>Ga0073934_10001345_pt1 | contig 59703 bp, 52 predicted proteins | sample LarsenN4metaG_FD_76834 | JGI IMG/M metagenome (GOLD analysis project Ga0073934, IMG submission 76834) | Hot spring sediment bacterial and archeal communities from British Columbia, Canada, to study Microbial Dark Matter (Phase II) - Larsen... ...
AATTTTTAGAACAAAAATACTATCGGATAACAACCTGTCATAATAAGCACTATGCCGCTATCTGGCAAAGCCTGATAGCGGTTCGAGTCTCTTTCCGGTTGCCGTGAATGCGGCAGTAAAGCGGTGTTGGTTGCCGGCGGCGGCAGTGTCGCAGGTGCAATTATCCGAGATTCCAGGAAATCCGGCTTTTCAGGCGCATAACCGTGCGTTCCAGGCCGAGGATTTCAAATACGCTCAACATTGAAGGGCCGACGGCGACGCCTGTCAGCAGCGTGCGGGCGCCGTTATCCGAATTGCTCGCCTGATGCCTGTATCCACTCACGAACATTCTGATGTCGAACACCAACATCAGCCAGTTCACAGACGGCCGGGATCTTGTAATTTTTTTTCTTACGATTTGGATCGAAAGGCTGTCGCGATTCTTGAGTCAACAAGACGTCTGCTTCGATCTTTGCTGACGCAATAATTATTAGATCATTCTCGTCAACACCTGATCCGTAGTGCTCTTCTTCTATTTTAAGAAGATCTTGTATCGCGCTCGCTATAGTGAGGATTTCGTCATTCAGGCCAATTCGTCTTATCTTTTTGTCACTCAACCAGTTCGCACATTCATTGTATTTGTGTTTTACCTCCTCAAATGCAACTTCAGAAATTGCACATTTCCCATCTATAATTTGTACGGCGATCCATTCCCAGAACTTCGGGAAATTTGCGATCGGATACTCATCCCACGCATAAATGATTCCGGAGGCGTCAAAGTGCATTAAATCGATTGAAATCCTTCTCGAGTTTGTGAACGTCGGTAATCTTAATATTGTCAAGAAATCGGCTTGCTTTTGTGATGGTTATTTGCTTCGCCCATAAAGCTTCCAAAACAGTCCCAACGAAAGTCTTCCCAAAAACGCTTACTGGTTCTCGATATCTGTAACTTCTCGGTGCAGAACCAGTTTGCGAGGAAACCCTTTTTTTCTTCCACTCTCGATAGGCTTCATAGTCATCTTTTTTCAGACGCCGTTCATCAAGTAGGCGACGCAGAAGAACCTCAACGCTTACACCCAAATCTCTAGCTGGATTCCTGAGCCAAACGTCGAAATATTGAGGATTTTGTGGCCGTTGCGAGTCGTCTATTCGGGAGAGCGCGTCATCGGAAACCAGTAAATGACCAGCAAAAGCGTTCACTTCCCGTTCTCGACTCTTAACTGAAAATATATTCTCTTCGCTGTCAATTGAACCTTCTCGATGCAGAATTAAATGACCTAGCTCATGCGCAAGTGTAAAAAGTTCGCGCTGTCTGGCTTCACGTTTTCGAACAAAAATGATCGGATAATTATCGTGATAAATCGAAAAACCTTCAATCTCACTTTCAGAGGGCACTCGCCATGGACCGATATAGGGATTGCTCCTAAAAACAAGTATCCCTTTTTGTTCGATCAATCGTCTGTAAGAATCAAAGGAGCGATCGTCATTCACGTTCAACCATTCGCGAACTACATTTGCGGCGGCCTTCGGATCCTCCATATCAATGGTAGGTGGTCGAAAAATTTGCATTTCATCTTCGCCAAGTTCTTCTCGAAGGCTCAAGAAAATTTGACGTTGCCGCTCGGCGCGCTCCATCAATGCCTTTATCTTTGCATCAAGGTCCGGATACTCATTTGTAAGAGTTCTGAAACCAGACGTTCGTAACTTTTTTTCATTGACTTCGCCTCGCGCAATGAAAAAGAGCAGTCCTCGATTAAAATACTTGGCGATTTTTTTGAGTTGTGTAAGTGAAAGAGCGGCTTCCCCCTTAAGAATTGCGTCAATCTTCTCATCTTTGACACCTATCACAGCGGCAAGTTCTTTCGCAGTGATATTACGGTCGGCCATGCACCAACGAATTCGGTCAATATTTGCAGATTTGATCGCCGCCATTTTTCACTCAGATTCTAACACTATCCAATTCTTCATTACTACGAAAGCTATTAGCAATCAAGAATTAAATTCCAAGCAACCCGGCTGCGAAGCCTTAGTATAGAACGTTCCAGGCCGAGGATTTCAAATACGCTCAACATTGAAGGGCCGACGGCGACGCCGGTCAGCAGCGTGCGTGCGCCGTTCATGATTACGCCGGGTTTTGTGCCTTTTTCTTCCGCAAAGGCCCTGACTACTTTTTCTATATTTTCCTCGACATAAGGCACTTCGGTGAATGCGGCTTCGAATCTATCGGCCAGCTCCGGCAGCCATTTTTCCAATTCTGGAAACTTTTTCAGATTTTTTTCGATTGCGGCGGGATCAAAGTCATAATCTTCGCTGAAATAGGCGCGGCCCTGCGATGAAAAATCCTTGAGTGTAAAAAAGCGCGCGCGGATTATGTCAATCGTATGTTCAAACCATTCACGTTCTGATTCTCCGTATTCTTCGCGCCAAAGTTTTGCGGATTTCAGCTCTGCTTTTACATATGGCAAGAGGTCGGCAATCGGCATTGTGCGGATGTATTCGGCGTTCATCCATATTGCTTTATCGTCCGTCCAATGTTTCGGGTCGCCCTCGCGAAAATTGAAGATGGCATTAGATCTGTGAATTCCTTCGAGCGTGAATTTTTCTATCAATTCCTCCATGGAATAAATCTCGCGTTCTTCGCCGGCGGACCAGCCAAGCAAAGCAAGGAAATTACGAAATGCCTCGGGTAAAAATCCGGCGTCGCGATATGTCGTCAGCGAGACGATCTCGCCGTGTTTGCGTTTTGAGAGTTTGCCTTTGTTTGGTGCAAGGATCAGCGGCAGATGGGCAAATTCCGGCACTTTTGCCCCGAGTGCCTGATAGATCAGAATCTGTTTATGCGTATTGGTCAGGTGATCCTGGCCGCGGATTACGTGTGTAATGCCCATCTCGATATCGTCGCAAACGACTGCCAGATTATAAAGCGGGTGACCATCCGAACGAAGCAGGACCAGATCCTCAATGTCTTTGTAATCACGCTCCTGAAGGCCGTAAACTTTATCTTCGAATGAAGTCTTGCCCGTTTCCGGCACTTTTAGCCTGATGGCAAATGGTTCGCCGGCTGCGGCCCGGCGGTCGGATTCTTCGCGCGTAAGATTTCGATATGGATTATCGCGCATTCCTTTATCTGCCATTTCGCGTGCGCGCTCGGCAATGGATTGTTTGACGTCGCCGGTTTTTTCTTCACGCGGCGTAAAATCGCGATAGGCTTTTCCTTCTTCAAGAAGCCTGTGGGCCGCCTGCCGATGTTTTTCTGCATTGTCAGACTGAAAAACGATTTCCTCGTCCGGCCGCAAGCCTATCCATTCAAGGCCTTCAAGAATTGAGCGTGTAGATTCCTCGGTAGAGCGGGCGATGTCCGTATCTTCGATCCGAAGAAGAAACTTTCCTCCGGTGTGGCGGGCAAAAAGATAATTGAAAAGTGCCGTTCGTGCAGATCCGATATGCAGATAACCGGTCGGCGATGGTGCAAACCTGACGCGTGTAGTCATAATTAATCAACTCTTGTCCGGCGATGCCGTAAGTGTTTCAAGGCGTTTTTCGATTGCTGCGAGTTTCCTTAAAACTTCGTGTTTGAAGCGTGCATCCCGAATTTCATTTTTTCCGTAAACTAAAAAAGTGCCGTTTGTGTCGAGCACGAGCTTGTCAATCTCCGAAGCGTTTTCCAATCCGTGTTCATGGGCAATAATTTCGAGATCGGCATCGGAGATCAGCTCCCGCCGGAGAGCCTCGTGGTTTTTCCTGCCATCTTCAATCAGTACGAGCGGGCCGCCTTCGGCAAATTTTTCTATCGGCTTTGAACTGAACTTGAGCCGCGAAAAAATATAGTTTACCAAAAGAAGTGCCGTTGCACCGATTACGCCGCCGATCAATGAATTATCGGCGCCGATTATTGCATTTTGAACGGTGTTTGAAATCGAAAGTATAACAACCAGATCGAGCGGATTCAGCTGCGCCAATTCCCTGCGGCCAAAGACCCGCAGCATAATAACCAGTGCAAGGTAAACAATTACCGGGCGGAGAATCTTTTCCAGCAGGGAAACGCCCTCGTCAAGCGTAAACATTCTTGCAATGGTCGAATCAGCGGCAAAAAGAAGCAGGCGGACTGCATAATCCATAATTTTTATCCCCGGTTTATATTCCGGCCTTTTGGAATTTGCGACAAAGACCGGTTTAGGAGATTTTGCACCCGGCGGTCCGCCTTAGACAAGCAAATTATTGTGGTTGGTGAATCTGAATGTAGTTGCCGCAAGTGTCATCGAAAATCGCAGAGGTCCCCCAATCTGATTTTTCAGGAGCGCGCAGGAATTCAACCCCTCGGGGACTTCATAACAGGCCCACGTGATTTTCTTTCCGATTCACTATTTACGTGCAAGTTTCATTCCGATCCAGGCCATCGGAATATATGCAAAAACCAGGTCAAGTGCGATGAACCACTTGGGGCCAGGAATCATGGCAGCCGCCGCGATGCCGCCAATCAGAAAGAAAACGCCGACAATACCGGCAACGATTTTATAATGGCTTGCCGCAATCCAAACCCCGGCCAGTGCTCCGGCCATAGTCCCGATTGCATGTCCCAGAAACGGCGTCAGAAAATGTATCGGCTGCAGCAAATGTGCGGTTTGGCGTAAGTTTTCGACATTTGTAAAATCGACGCCTTCCGGCGGCGGAATCAATGCGGTGCCGGCCATTATTATCCCCATATTTACAAATCCGCCAATCATAAGGCCAAATATAACGCCGAGTATGTTTCTGAGGATTTTCATTTTTCACCTTCGCCTGATCAGTAAGTTTGAAAGCTTTCTGCCTGATTCCGATGTGCAAGGCTATGAAAAAATAAAAACTGCCAAACCCGACGATTTGTCAGTTCCGACCTTCAAAATATGGCGGAGACGACAGGATTCGAACCTGTGGTACCCTTTTGGAGTACAACGGTTTAGCAAACCGCCGCTTTCAGCCACTCAGCCACGTCTCCGAAATAAAACACTGTCAAAAAACCCGGGGGTTTTATATGGGTCAATGCAACATTCTAACCCGAGGGCAACTTTTGTCAAGCCCAACAACATCCAAAGGGCTAAGCGTAATTGTCCCTAAACTGCTTGACACGCTTGAAGATTGAAAGGAAAATACCTGAGTTGTCGTAAATAGGGCGGCGGCGGCATAAGTCAGTGCCGTTTTGGCCGCAATGATCTGTTTTAAATAGAGGCGTTTCCAAAATGCCGTGATGTTCTCACGATAGCAGTTGCTATGATTGCAAATGAAAAAAATGCCAGGAGCAGAGATTTCCGGATATACGCCGTCTTTACCGCACTGTTTATTGCATTGTCAACAGTAACGGCGGCCGCATCTGCGGCAGGCAATCCGGGCGGCGGATTTGCTGAAATAAAAGGAGTTGTCCGAAATGAGGCGGGAAATCCGATTGCCGATGCAACTGTGGCGATATTCCGCGCGGGCACTTCCATTCTGGTCAAACAGGTCCAGTCCTCTTACGACGGCAGTTATCTGGCACGCGTTGCGCCCGGCATTTACACGGTATTGGCGGTTGCCGAGGGTTATAATCCAGCGTCTGTTTCGGATGTCGAGGTCCTGCGTGCCGCAAAGCTTGTTTACGGTTTCAAACTCGAGCGCGCCGGCAGCGGCAATACCATACCCGAACGGCGCATTGACCGTAACAATCCTAAATGGGTAAGGCGTTCGGCATCGCTTAGCCGCTCGATTTACCAGAATACCGAAGGTGAAACCCCCGCCGTAGAAGCTGAGGAAACAACAGAAGCCGGTTCCGCCCGCAGCAGCTCCAAGAAAATGAGCGGTGCCGTGATGAGCTACTTTGCAACCGGCGCCGAAGGCAATTATTTAGCCGTCAATTTTGCAGGTTTTGTCCCGGTAGGTAATAACCTGAGCCTGGTCATAAGCGGCCAGACAGGCAACGAAACCGCGCCGAAAGCTCTCAGTCTGTCGGCAAAATATCGGACATCGGATAAACACACATTTCGTTTTGCGGGCAGCACGGCAAAAATCGGCGCTTTTATACGAGATTCCCAACCGGTTGATTTAGGAGAACTTACGCTTTCGGCCAGCGACGAATGGAAAGTGCGTGAAGGCGTTATTCTGGTTTATGGTCTGGATATTGCCAAACTTTTCGGTGCCGGAAACAGTTTTTCGCTAAATCCAAGATTAGGTTTTCAGTACGATGTAAATCCTAAAACGCGTTTCAGCTCCTCATTCTCGACCGTTTCGGAAAATCGCGATTGGTCCCGGGCAATTGCACTTGAAGATGCTGAAATCGCTTTCCGTGAGCCCGTTGCGGTTGACGACATTGTAACTAAAAATTCCGCTCCGGTAGTAAATCGGGCTTCCCGTCTGGAATTCGGCGTCGAACGTGTTTTGGACAACCGTTCGTCATTGAACGCAAGCGTTTTCGTCGATACGGTCTTCGCCTCAGGCAATTCCATTGCAAGTTTTGCCGACAGAAGCCGCCAACTCATTGCCGAAGATACATTTACGGCCAACAATGACGGTCCCGCACGTGGTTTTACGGTGTTTTACAACCGTCGGATAAACGGCCGCCTCAGCGCCTCCGCGGGCTACAGCGTCGGCCGTGGGCAACGGCTCTCAGGCGGATTCTTTTCCGGCGGCAATGTCTTCGAAACTGATTATTTTCAATCATTTGTCGGGCAGATAGATGCAGATTTCAGGACCGGCACAAACGTCAAAACAATTTTCAGGCTTTCGCCAAATGCGACCGTTTTCGCTGTTGACCCGTTTCATAATCGCATCGCCATTTACGATCCGGGTCTGAGTGTTTTGATTACGCAGAATTTGCCGAACCTTGGGCTGCCATTTCATGCTGAAGCCATCGTTGACGCACGCAACATTTTCGATTTCGCCAATGGAATTGCAACGGACGAGGGCGTGATTCGCCTGAATGGCCAAAAAAGATCATTGCGCGGCGGTATTCTGGTGCGATTCTGACAGCCCGATTTAAACTTTTGCTGTCCCGCGAACTCCGTAAAATGCGATTTCGCGGGATTTTGTTCACCCGTAATTATACAAATTATTGGATTTAGTCCGTAAAAATCCGATTTTTTGCATTTCTTTTGCCGGCCTGGCCTCGTGCCATGAGCGAATTTTATTGATTATAAAAGGTTTACGTGATTCTTTTGGGACAGCGGGATTGGAACGTCTGTTGCTTGCAAATTTACCGGAAAGGTCTGCCCTGAAATGAAGGCAAAAGTGATGACAAGTTGGAGCCTGATATGGTTGGCGGTTGCTGCACTGCTTGTCGCCGGCGCTGCTCTGAATTTGTCACAAAGGGCCTATCACGAACTTCCGCCTACGGACGGCGTTCTTTGGGTTAAAAAAGATGATGGAATTTACGCGCAAAAGGTAGTCAGCGGACTTGCCGGAGCCCGCGCGGGAATTGTCAAGGGCGATCGCCTTCTGGCAATCAGTCTGGACGGTAAGAATTTCGAAGAGATTGACTCGCCCGCCGACGTTCCTATGTATCTCGATGCGGCAGGTATCGGCGGCAGCCTTACCTATTTCTATCAACGCCCGACTTATACTTTCAGCAATAACTACTATTATGCGGACTTGAAGAATATTGATTCGGTTCCGCGCTGGACGCCATCTATTATATTTCTTACGCTTGTCGGCTTTGTTTGGCTGGGTGTCGGGCTTTTTGTATTGTTTAAGCAGGGCAGCCGTTCGCCCTTTGTCCTTCATTTTGCTTCCGTTTGCCTTGCGGCCTTTGTTTTTCATTCGTACCACCCGATTGGACTGGAACAGGACTTTGATCTGGCGGTCAGTCTTCTCGATGACATTGCTTTCGCCTTTTTCGTTCCTCTTTTTGTTCACTTTTGTTTGCGATATCCGGTTCGCAGCGAGGTTTTCGACCGCAGACGCTGGCAAACTTACCTGATTTACGCACCGGCGGCAATTTTGTCCCTCGCATCAATTGCTTTTACTCTCGGTCTGCTTATCCCTTCGGAATCTTTTGCCGGCGGGTTGCGTGCATTTCTGGTCGAGTACAAGGTCTTTCAAAGCCTGAACCTCGCACTTTTGGCTCATTTCGTGGGCGGAATATCGCTCGGCGCCACGGTGCTCATTTGGCGCTTCCTGACCAACAGGCAGGTAATGGTACGCCAGAGGCTGAAATGGGCAATGTGTGGCACGATTCTTTCCGTCATTCCGATTATCGGCGTACAGACGGCCAAACAATTCGTCTATCTGCCCGATGATATGCTGACCGACGGGCTCTCGACGCTGCCTCTGGCTCTTATTCCGCTTAGTTTCGGTCATTCGGTTGTCCGGTATCGCCTGATGGACGTTGATGTCGTCGTACGCCGTGCAATCGTCTATGCAATGACAACCCTTGCTATTGCAATGATGATCGGCGCCGTCGCAATCGGGCTTGTATTCCTGGCCATCGGCAGTAACCTGTCCACGACGGAAATTACTCTCCGGGCATTGATAGCCATTATCGCTATGGCCGCAATTGTCATGCTTAGCGAGCCAATCAAGAATTTTTTGCAGGAAAGGGCCGACCGGTACTTTTACGGCACAAAATATGACCTTAGACAAGGTCTGATAGATTTCGGCAGGACGCTCTCCGGCGCAATCGAACTGGAACCTCTCCTGGATTCGCTTACGGACAGGCTGCAACAGGTTCTGGACGTGGAAAAACTTGCGGTTTTTATCGAAGATACGACACAAGCCGAACATTACAGGATTGCAAAGCGGGTAGGGCTCAGCGACAACTTCCATATCCCTAAGGATTTCCGTACGATGATCCGGCAAAAATCGGCCGAAAAAGGCATCGTCCGTGCCGACGAGTTCGAGCTGGCAGAACCGGAATTACGTCATAACGGCAGTAACGGTACTTTCCCGGCGGCTCTTACACCGCGTCAGGAACTGCATTATTACGTTCCCTGTCTTGCCCGCGGCAAAATGGTAGCCGTTATCGGGCTCGGGCGTGCCAAAGACGGCTCTCTTCTCTCGTCCGAGGATCTCGATATACTGAAAACAATTTCGGGCTACATAGCGGTCGCGATTGAAAACAGCCTCCTTTATCAGCAGCAGCAGCGACACGCCGAAGAACTTTCGCTTCTTAAGGAATTCAACGAATCGATCGTCGAATCCATCAATGTCGGGCTACTGGCAGTTGATGAAAACGGGCGGATAACACGCTGCAATACCACTTTTGAGGAAATGATGCGGCTGCCGCGGGAAAGTGTGGTCGGACGTCTGGTCGAAGAAGTCTTTGACGAAGCTTTTGCCTACGATCTCAACAACATACTCGGCAAATCCCGCTGGCATCTGACCGAGACTAGAAACGCTTACAAGATGCATACCAAAGATGCCGAGGGCGAGCCGCTGATACTAAATGTCGCAGTCGCGCCGCTGCGCTCGATTTCAAGCACACAATCGGGCGCAATCGTCGTGCTCGAAAACGTAACCGCACGCGTCAAATTCGAAGAAACTCTGCAGCAAAGCGAGAAACTCTCAAGCATCGGGTTACTTGCCGCCGGCGTAGCACACGAAGTAAATACACCGCTTACGGGCGTCTCGAGCTACACACAGATGCTGCTCGGCATGATTCCGGAAACCGACCCCAAACATGCCCTGTTGCAGAAAATGCACAAACAAACCGAACGGGCAAGCAATATCGTCAGCAACCTTTTGAATTTTTCGCGTATCGGAAATATCAGCGAATCTCACGAACTGGACGTCAACCGATTGCTTGACGACACGCTGCAGCTGCTCGAACCCCAGATTCGTAAATCAAATATCGAAATCGTCAAGGATTATGCGGCTGACCTGCCGCAGATTCTGGGCAATGGCGGAAAACTTCAACAAGTCTTTACCAATCTGATACTTAATGCACGCGATGCGATGGAAGACGGCGGCAGGATTATCCTCAGGACAATGTTCGTCGAACCGGACGAAATCAAAATCGAAGTAACCGATACGGGTATCGGAATTGCTCCCGAAAATCTTGGCCGCATTTTCGATCCTTTCTTTACAACAAAAGGCGTCGGTAATGGAACGGGTCTCGGGCTTGCGGTTTCCTACGGTATCGTCCAGGAACACGGAGGCTCCATTCAGGCATTCAGCGAAACCGGTCGCGGTACAACATTTGTCCTCTCTTTTCCGACCGCAGCGAAAAACCTCCGCCGTGCCGTCAGTTAACAGATTATCGGCGCCGCTATTCGACAGCCGTACCCTTTTGCTCCGTTAACAATGAGTAAACAGATGCCGCAAAGGCCGCAAGCATTATTATTGCCGCAGTAGAGAAAGTACGTAGCAGCGTAGAGCCATCTACCTTGTTGTAACGATTATTCAACAGAAAGCCGCAAATCAACGGGCCGACGACTCGTGCAAGACTGGCGCCCGACTGCATCAGGCCCAGCGCCTGTCCTTGTGCGGCATCTCCGGCAGATTTTGATGCAAGGCTCATCAAAGACGGCGACGCAATCGAATTGCCGATAGCGAAAATCCCTGTCCCGATAAGTAATCCGATTACGCCGCCAAAATCTTTTCCGATAAAAGGCACCGCAAAGAGACTCAGGGCCAGAACGAGAGTGCCGCCGGCGGCAAGTTTTTTCTCACCGTAACGTTTTGCCAATACGCCGAATATTCCGCCCTGCGTAATTGCAGCCAGGAAACCGATGTACGACAGCAGATAGCCCGTATGCTCGGCGTCATAGCCGAACTTTACGGCCGTATAGAAGGCAAATGCCGTGGTCATAATCGAAAATGCGGTTATCAGCAGAAAGTATTGGCCTATAATCAAACCAAATCCGCTGCTGCGAAACGACGAAGCCAAAGCTGCGAGGCGTCCCGGGCGGCGAATGTTAGCCGTATCGCCTTTTTTCAACGATTCGGGCAGGATAGTCAATACCAGAAATGCGTTCAGGAAACTCAACCCCGCGGCAAAAAGAAAAGGAACCTGATTGCCGAATTTACTCAAAACGCCGGCAAGTGCCGGCCCGAGAATAAAGCCGAGCCCGAATGCCATCCCGAAAAGACCCATTCCGCGGGCACGATTTTCACGTGATGTAACATCTGCGACATAAGCCTGTGCGGTCGAAAGATTGCCGCCCATGATTCCCGAAAGAATACGGCCCGCATAAATCATTACAAGCGAACCCGCAAAGCCGAGAATCAGATAGCCGATACCGGAGCCAAGAATCGTAAAAAACAAAATCGGCTTTCGGCCAAAACGGTCAGAAATCCCTCCCCAGACGGGAGCAAAAACAAATTGCATCAAAGAATACGAAGACATCAGAAGCCCGACGTCAACCGGAGAAGCGGCAAATTCTTCGGCAAAAAACGGCAGCAGCGGTATAACAATTCCAAACCCGATCAGATCAATAAAAACCGTTAGGAAAATAATCATCAATGGCCGCGTGAGAAACTTTTCGCTGCTGTTACCTATCTGATTCATAGTCCGGTTTGTCCCCTCCGCTTGCCTTATTTCACAGTCCGATGCGGCTTGCGATTTCGGCAAGGGGAAAGTTCATAGTAAAATATCGTGCATCATCCGCAAAACCTATGAAAAAAACAATTAACAGCCGTCCGCTCTTTTGTCGTGTTTTTACAATCATTTCCGCAATTGTTTTTCTCCTTAATATGGACATTCAATCATCTGCGCAGAGGCCTTCGGCTCCGAGCGCTCAAAAAACGCCCGCTGCGATCCGGCAAATGCCGGAAATCGCCTATACCGTCTCGATGTCAAAACCGGCTACGCATTTGCTCGAAGTGGAAATGCGCCTCAAATACTCTTCGCCGGCAGACACTGTGGAGCTGAAAATGCCTGTCTGGACTCCGGGAAGTTATCTTATTCGCGAATATGCCAGGCACGTACAGGATTTTGCGGTCAACAGCGGTGCAGGACAGCCGCTGAAATGGGAAAAAATAAATAAAAACACCTGGAAGATTGAAGCCAAATCAAACAAAGAGATCGTCATCTCTTACCGCGTTTACGCCAATGAGCTTACCGTCCGCACAAATGAACTCAACGACGAGCACGCTTTTTGGAACAATGCCGCTCTGCTGATGTATCCAAAGGACGGTCTTGCCGCTCCGTCAACCGTAAAGGTAATTCCATACGGAAACTGGAAAGTCGCAACCGGATTGCCCCGCCTCCCCGGAGAGGAAAACGTTTTCCGGGCTGAAAATTTCGACATCCTCTACGATTCGCCCTTTGAGGTCAGCGATTTCAATGAAATCACCTTTCAGGTGCACGGCAAGGAGCATCGCTTTGTAGTAACCGGAGAAGGGAATTACGATCTGAAGGCAATCGCACGCGACACGGCGAAAATAATTGAAGAATGCTACAAAATTTTTGGCGAACTGCCCTATGACAACTATGTTTTTATACTTAACCTGCGGGGCGGCGGCGGTCTCGAACATTTGAATTCGACTGCGTTGCAATGGAACCGTTTCGGCTTCAAACCGGCGGCGCGGTATCGTGCTTTTCTTAATCTGGTAGCACACGAATATTTTCATCTTTGGAATGTAAAGCGAATTCGTCCCGATGCTCTGGGTCCATTCGATTACGAAAACGAAAATTACACTAAACTGCTTTGGGTCGCCGAAGGCGCAACGGCCTATTACGAAGGACTTTTGCTGCGGCGTGCCGGCCTTGTCTCTGACCGCGAATTTCTTGCGGACAAAGCACGTCTGATCACCGATCTGCAATCGCGTCCGGGACGCTTTCAGACCAGCCTGGAAGAAGCAAGCCTCGATGCCTGGATAAAATATTACCGCCAGGACGAAAATTCCATCAATAACCAGATTTCGTATTATGACAAGGGCGAGATCGTAAACATGCTGCTCGATATTACGATTCGCACCTCGTCGGGAGGCGCAAAATCTCTTGATGATGTAATGCGCTATCTCTACGACAATTACTTCAAAAAAGGCAGAAACTATACTCCCGCCGATTATCAGAAAGCCGCCGAGATGATGGCCGGCCGAAGTCTCGAGGACTTTTTCGCCAAATATGTACGCGGCCGGGATGAGATTGATTATGATTCGATTTTATCGGGCATCGGGCTCAAACTCGAAGCCTCGATTGCAGGAAAAGGCCGCGGCTACCTCGGCGCGGATACAAACGAAGACGGCGGCCGCCTGATCGTGCGTGCCGTACCGGCGGGAACTCCTGCCTATGAACAAGGTCTGAATACCGGCGACCAGATCGTTGCCGTTGACGGTTATCGTGCAACCGCACAATTTCTGCAGTCTTACCTTGCGGAAAAAAAGCCCGGCGATTCGATACGCCTTACCGTATTCAGATTTGATAAATTAAAGGAAATTCCTATTGTTCTCGGCCAACCGACACGTGCGGAATATTCCTTTGCGGCCGTTGACAATCCGACCGAAAAACAAAAAGAACTTTACCGGAGCTATCTGAACGCTGAATTGAAATGAATGCCCGTAGAATAAAAGCATTCCTGCGGCCGGCAACGGCAATCATTTCGCTTTACGCAATACTGCTTGCAGGCTGCGGGCCGCGGCAGAGCGGTCCCGGCACTGCCGCTATTACGCTTTCCGGCATTCCGGCATCGCGATTGTATTTTCGCTACGAGGCTGACGTTCCGGCACCACAGTTGCCGGGCGAAACTCTGCCGGCCGATCGGGACGCGGGAATTCTTGCGGATTTTCAGACAAACAGGCCGGCAGATGAATTGGTACGAACCCTGGCCTCACCGGACAACCGCCGGATCCTCGCCGTTTACCGGCGGGAAGGCGACGCAGCCGAAGAATTCCGCCTTGATATGTACACAAAGGAAGGCAAATTGCTACGGCCTGTAACGCCCGACAATCTGGCGGTTCATTTCCAGGAGATCATCCGCTGGGCTCCGGATTCTTCGGCGGTTGCTTTCGTCGCAATTCTGCGTGAAGTTGCCGTATCGCCAACGCCTGTTCCGCTGCCTTCCCCCGCCGAAGAACCGTCGCCAAATGAAACGCCGGCAGAGGAAACTTCACCAACGCCGCAATCTTCGCCTACGCCAAACCTTCCGCCGGTAATGGCATTCCGGACGGAGCAGATTTATCTCTGCGATTCGGAAGCCGCCGATTTGCGGCCGCTCACGCGCAATGAAGGCTTCATTTATTACTATTTCGTCTGGTCTCCGGATTCGACTATGTTGGCGGCCCTGGCAACCCACAGCCGTGAATGGCAGGAATTGGAACGCAAAGCCGATGAGGCCGGAATGCTTATGACTCCGCTTGGGCGTCCCAGAATCATTGAACGAACAGGCCGCGAAAGACGGCTCGATGACGGACTTACATCGGTTCGCCCTGTCTGGTCTCCGGATTCAACAAAAGTCGCAACTGCATTCGATACACAGATACGCATCTATGACGCTGCCGGCGATAACCCGACACAGGCCGCTATCCCGCTGCACAATGAGCTCCTCATCTCTTCCAAAGCATTTGACGATGCCCAGGCAGCCAACCTCAATGCGGCAAATACCGGCGCAGCTCCCGATGCAACTCCGCAGCCGACAACGCTCCCGGATCCAAACACGCTTGTTTCCTTTAATCCGATCGTCCAGGTTGCATGGACGGCACCGGATGTCATATATTTCGAAACTGCTTACATCAAGCAAATGAAAAACGCCGCCGACAGCGTCGTAAGCTTTGCCCGATGGCATCGTTTATTGCTCTCTCCGCCGCCGGCTTCATAAATTTATGTCACAAAAATCAATAGACGATATATTTGCGGCAAATGACGCAATCCGTGCGGAATACAGGGAAGAAATTGAGGCTATCAGCCCGGAGGATGCGGCGGTTCGGCTATCGGATGACCAATGGTCAATCAATGAAATTGTAGAACACACCGCTATTGTTTTTTCTGCGGTCGTAAAAATTTGCCGCCGTCTGCTTGCGGCTGCCGAAGCGGAAGCCGCCGCAGGAGACGGGTTTGCCAAATTTTCGGAAGGTTTTGTTACTTCTTCGGCTGCGGCAGCCCGGACGCCTCTCAAAGCGCCGGACTCCGTACTTCCGTCCGGCACGCTTTCAATCGGGCAGTTGCTGGCCAAGATGGAATCGGACCGTCTTGAACTGGAAACGCTTCGCGGGAATTTTAAGCGGTTTGACGCTTCCCGACATACTTTTCCGCATCCGGCTTTCGGCGATATGAATGCTTATGACTGGCTCGCCCTCGCAGGCGGCCACGAAAAGCGTCATTTGGCACAAATCCGCAGTATTCTGAGCCAAATAAAAAATCAGCACACGGCAGGTTAATAACCGGGCATTTACTGTGATAAAATTTTCTGCTTGGTGTCATAAGCGACGCTGATGCGTCAGGACACCGGCTATTTTTATGGACAAGTTTTTGATTCGCGGTGGCCGGCCGCTTTCCGGCAGGGTTGAAATCAGCGGCGCGAAAAACTCTGCGCTCCCGTGTCTGGCGGCAGCATTGCTTACGCCGGAAACTGTTGTTTTACATAACGTCCCTTATGTCAAGGATTTAATTACCCAGCGCCGTTTGCTCGAAGATCTGGGAGCAACCGTCTTGACTCCCGAACTCCGGACACATAAAGTAAATGCCCGCGATATCCAACGCTTCGAAGCTCCATATGAACTGGTGAAAACGATGAGAGCCAGCGTGCTCGCTCTCGGGCCGCTTCTGGCCAGATTCGGGCAAGCCAAAGTCAGCCTGCCCGGCGGCTGCGCCATCGGGACGCGGCCGATAGATCTTCATCTGAAAGCTTTCGAGAAACTCGGCGCAACCGTTTCTCTTGATTCGGGCGACGTGGTTGCAACAGCACCGAAAGGCCGTCTCGAGGGAGCGGAGCTGACGTTCGAAAAAGTTACCGTTACCGGAACGGAAAACGTTATGATGGCGGCCGCGCTGGCAAGCGGAACAACTGTCATTAATAACGCCGCTTGCGAGCCTGAGATTGTTGATCTTGCGGATCTTTTGAATAAAATGGGAGCCCGAATCCGCGGCGCCGGGACTCCGACCATTTTTATTGAAGGTGTAGAACAATTGGGCGGAGCCGAGCATACGATAATACCGGATCGCATCGAGACAGGTACGTTTATCATTGCCGCGGCAATTACCGGCGGCGAAGTCGAAGTCCGCAATTGCATGCCGCAACATCTCCGCGCAGTCATAGAAAAATTAACCGAAGCAGGCGTTGAGATTACGGAAATCAATCCCTCGACCCTGCTTGCACGACAAAGCAGCGGCGGTCTGAAAGCCCGTGATGTCATTACCGAACCGCATCCGAAATTTCCAACCGATATGCAGGCTCAATATATGGCTCTGATGACCCGGGCAGAAGGCGAATCCGTAATTACGGAAACAATTTTCGAAAATCGTTTTATGCATGCTGCCGAGCTTATGCGAATGGGCGCCGATATCCATATCAGCGGACACACGGCAACGGTTCGCGGCCCGCGCCGGCTGACCGGCGCTCCGGTGATTGCATCGGATCTGCGTGCTTCTGCTTCGCTCGTCCTGGCAGGGCTTTGCGCCGATGGCGAAACAATCATTGACCGTGTTTATCACATAGACCGCGGATACGAGACTATAGTCCGCAAACTCCGCGCTCTAGGGGCCGACATAGAACGAATTACCGAAGATACGGCCGAAGCGGCTAATTGAACTTTCGCCTCTTCTGCCCGTGCAATAATATTTTGCTATCATAAAAGGATCATGGAAAAGCAAGCCCGACACTTTGAAACAGGCCGGCCTTCTGCAGACGAATACGATCCGTATTTCGACACTTACCTGAATGCTGTGGAAGGCGATAATCCGGTTGAAATACTTTCCTTACAGATCGGACGGGTTACTGAGGCATTCGCGCCATTTGCGGGAGCGGCAGGCAATCTGCCCTATTCGGAAGGGAAATGGTCAGCCAAACAGGTTTTGAGCCATTTGATAGACGGTGAGCGTGTTTTTATGTACAGAATGCTGCGGATCTCCCGCGGCGATTCGACACCGCTGGCCGGTTTCGACCAGGACCTTTTCGTCGCCTCATCCAATGCAAATGAACGCCAGATGGCCAAAATGTTGACGGAATTTGCCTTCCTGCGTAAGGCCAATCTACTTATGCTCGCAGACTTTACCGAAAAACATTGGCTCGCCAGGGGCACGGCAAATGATAAAAACACATCGGTTCGCGCCATTGCCTTCGTAATGGCAGGCCACGTAAATCACCATCTAAAGATAATCGAGGACCGATACCGTCCGCTTTTGAATGGTGAATTTTGACGCTGTAGTTATCGGGGGCGGCGCGGCGGGCCTGTTTGCGGCAGCACTTGCCGGCAAACGCGGTAAACGCATTCTGGTAATCGAGCGCAGCGCCGAACCGGGAAGAAAAATCCTGATATCCGGCGGCGGTCGCTGTAATTTTACTAACCGCAATGTTTCGGCCGACAATTTCGTTTCCGGCAACCCGCATTTTGCACGTTCGGCGCTTGCACGTTATACTCCGCAGGATTTCATCGCACTTGTTGAGCAGCACGGTATTCCATATTACGAAAAAAAGGCCGGGCAATTATTCTGCCGCCGACGCTCGCGGGACATAGTCGATCTGTTGTTAAAAGAATGCGATCGCGCCACTGCGGGAGTGAAACTTCTGACCGCTTGCAATGTGCTGGCAGTCGAATACGACGGCAAATATCGTATTGAAACCGGACACGGCCGTTTTGAGGCTGAAGCGCTTATCATAGCTTCCGGCGGGCTGTCTTTTCCTAAAGTCGGCGCAACAGGCATCGGCTACGACATTGCACGTCATTTCGGAATCGAAGTTATCCGGACCAGGCCGTCGCTGGTACCGATGCGAATCGCCGGCGGCGGCTTTCCTCTTTTGGCAGGTATCAGCGTGGAAGCCGTAGCAATGTCCGGAAAGGCCGCTTTTCGCGAAAATGTTTTGTTCACGCATCGTGGACTTTCCGGGCCGGCGATTTTGCAGATTTCCAATTACTGGAAAGCTTCCGAACCGGTAATTATCAATTTTCGGCCGGAAATAAACTGGCTGGAATTACTTCGTCAAAAGCAGAATCTTTCACGTCTTCCGGATAATCTTCTTTCCGATTATCTGCCGGCAAAATTTGCTGACTTTATTGTGCGGGACGTATCGCGGCGATTGCCGCTCAATCAACTGCGAAAAGAAGAAATGGACGCAATTGCCGGCCGTCTTACCCGTTGGGAAGTGATGTTTTCCGACACCGAAGGCTACGACCGGGCTGAGGTTACGCTCGGCGGCATCTCGACCAATGAACTGAACTCAAAAACAATGGAATGTCGGAAACAGTCCGGGCTGTTCTTCATCGGTGAAGTCGTCGATGTAACAGGCTGGCTCGGCGGCTATAATTTTCAATGGGCCTGGTCATCCGCTAATGCCGCGGCGATGGCGTTATGACGGTGTAAAAAAGCTTTACCGGCGAAAATCCCTGATGTCCATCCCAAAACGCTCGCGGACGTACTCTTCCTGTGCGGCATTGACGCTTTTGAGGTTTTCAAGGCGTCTTGCGGCTTTGCGAATGTGAGATTTTGCCCGCTCACCCATCTGTCGGAGCAGGTCCCGGCCTTCGAGTTTTTCTGCTTCCGCCTTTTTGCGAAGCTCGTAAAGTTCAGAGCCTAGAGCCTTGCGCTCTTCTTCATCAAGCTCCAGAAGACGGCGGCGAACCTGATAAATCTTTCGGATTGTCCGGACAAGTTCATCGCCGGCCGTATCTCCCGTTACTGTCTCGGGGCTGATTTTCAATTCGCTTATCATCTTGTCGAGCTTGGCCTGATCGCCGGAAGAATATGCGAGATTGAGTTCCGCCATGAGATTGTGCCTGCGAGCTTTTTCTTCCGGCTCGACAGCCAGGTCGGGGTGAATGGAACGCGCGAGATTGTGATAGGCCTTTTTCGCCTCCGGCGTTGGCGTCCATTCGCCTTTGTCTTCTTCGGCTGCGGCACGCGCGGCGGATTCGGCTGCCCTTCTGCGTAATTCTTCGACCTTTTTCTTGATTTCCTCGTCGTCGGGTACCAGTTTCAATTCTTCTTCGGCGATTTGGGCCTCAATCTCGTCAAATTCGGCGTAATAGCGTGCTACTTCGATCGTGTAGCGCGTCTCGAAACGTTCAAGCTCTCCCCGAAGATCGGCCATCTTCTCCTCGCGGTCGGCCAGACGTTCAGCCAGACGCGAGAGCAACCGCCTCTTTTTCTCCAATTCGATTTCTTCAGGTGTTTGATCCGTATATTGCATCGCGTAATGTAATTACAATGTAATAACTATTCCGCCGTCTTGCGCATGATCATCAGACCGTCGCGGATCGGAAGCAGAAGATTCTCTATCCGCGGATCGGCGTTTATCTTTTCATTGAAATCGGCAAGTGCCAAAGCGTTTTTATCATCGCCGGGTGAGAGCACCTTGCCGCTCCACAGAACGTTATCCGCAATAATGAAGCCGCGGGGCCGGAGTTTTGGCAAAATCAGTTCGAAGTAATTGAAATAATTGGGTTTATCGGCGTCGATAAAGGCAAGGTCGATTTCATCCTCTATTTCGGGTATTATTTCCGCCGCATATCCGAGTCTGAATTCGATGGCAGACGAGTATTGAGTTCGTGCGGCATATTCACGGGCGATCTTATTGGTTTCCTCCTGTATGTCTATTGTAATTACTTTGCCGCCTTCCGCCAGGCCTTCAGCAAGGCAAATCGCTGAATATCCAAGATAGGTGCCTACTTCGAGGACTAACCTTGGCCGAATCATATGCGAAAACATGGAAAGCAAACGTCCCTGATAAAATCCCGAGAGCATCGAGGAATCTTTGAACCCGGAATAGCAGAATTCCCGTAATTCCCGCAAAATCGGACTCTCGGGCGAAGTGTGCGCTTCGGAGTAATTCATCCATTCATGATTCATAAATCCACTCTTACAAGGCCGCGGCGGATCGCTGTCGTCACCGCCGTTACGCGATCGGAAACGCCGAGCTTATTGAAAATATTTTTTAGATGCGATTTTACGGTGTTTTCGGAAATATCCAGGGCAAAGGCAATTTCCTTATTGGACATTCCGCCGACAAGCATCCCGAGAATGTTTGTTTCCGTCCGGGTTAACTGTTCTTTCCCGATACTTTCGCCCAGCGTTTGCGCGACGCGGTCGGTGATAAAATACCGCCCTGCCGCAACGCTGCGCAAGGCAGCGGTCAGTTCATCGGCAGACGTGTCATAGCAGATAAATCCGGCGGCGCCGAGTTTGAGAGCTTTGGATATTTCGGCATCGCCTGAATGTCCGGCAAGTACTATAATGCTGGAATTTCCGCTGCCGTTAACGAATTCGGGAATCAAATCCAGTGCGCAAGCCTGCCCGAAGCGGAGAGCGACGATTGCGACATCCGGTTGCAACTTTCTGAAAAGCCGGAGGCCGGCAGATTCATTTTCAGCTTCGCCAATAATCTGCAAACCTTCGGCCGATTCTATGATGGCTCGAATGCCGGCACGCAGGATTTCTTCCGGAACGACTGTCAAAATACGTATCGGCAAAGGCATAGCGCTCACACCCGCTTTGCCAGCGAAGCGGTAAAATCTACTATCGGCTTGAGCAGATCGGTTTCATAATTCGTTTTTACGCCCTGCATTACCGCGGCGATGCGTTCCAGACCCATTCCGGTATCAACGGACGGAGCAGGCAGCGGCGTCAGACGGAAACTGCCGTCCTCTTCAAGCGTTCGATTATACTGCATGAAAACGAGGTTCCAGATTTCGATGGTCGTATCGCCGGGGCCATTGACGAATTCCGCGCGATTTTCGTCAGGATCTGCGGGATCTTCGCCCATATAATAGTGAATCTCCGAACACGGGCCGCACGGTCCCGTATCGCCCATTTGCCAGAAATTATCCTTACGGCCAAAACCCAGAATCCGCCCCGGCGGTGCACCGGCTGCTTCCCAGTATTGCCGCGCCTCGTCGTCCGGCCCGACCTCTTCATCGCCTTCGAAAACGGTGAACCAGAGCCTTTCGCGATCCAGTTTGAGTTCATTAACGAGAAAATCCCAGGCGTATTCGATTGCCTCTTTCTTGAAATAGTCGCCAAAGGAAAAATTGCCTAGCATTTCAAAAAAAGTATGGTGGCGTGCCGTCCGGCCGACTTCGTCAAGGTCATTATGTTTACCGCCGGCGCGGATACATTTCTGTGCCGTGGCTGCACGTGTATATTCGCGTTTTTCCAGTCCCAGAAAGACATCCTTAAACTGGTTCATTCCGGCATTGGTAAAAAGCAGCGTCGGGTCATTGGCCGGCAAAAGCGGCGAGGAGTGCAGGATTGTATGGCCGTTTCGTTCAAAATATTCGAGGAATCGGCGGCGAATTTCATTTCCGGTCATCGGCTTTGATTTTATCATATCGCGCTTCGTGGCCGGTAAACGCACGGGCAAAAGGTAAAGATAAAAAAGGCCCTTCAGGTAAAGGGCCGGAGCGAAAAAATTGGTAAGCTTTTACTTCGCCGGGCGGAAACGCAAGGCAATCGAATTGATGCAGTAGCGCAGGCCGGTCGGCTGCGGCCCGTCATCGAATACATGCCCGAGATGGCTGCCACATCTTGCACAGCGAACCTCAGTCCGCACTTCTTCAGGAAGGCTCCTGTCCTCGACCTCCGTTATGCGGCTTTTATCTAAAGGCTCGTAAAAACTCGGCCAGCCGGTTTGGGAATCATACTTGGCCGATGAACGGAAAAGCGCAAGGCCGCAGGCAGCGCAATAATAAGTGCCTTCGCGTTTATTATGCAGCAGTTTCCCTGTATAGGAACGCTCCGTACCGGCACGACGCAAAATGTAGAATTCAGACGGTGTCAGAAACCGCCGCCATTCTGCATTTGACCTTGTCAACGGCTCGCCGTTCCATTCATCTATATATTCAAACTTGCGTTTCGCTGCCGGTTTATTCATTTTTACGGACGGCGTCGGCAATGGCTTTGTGGTTAATGGCTCTGTGATTGATAAGGGCGAGGCCGCCGTCGGGTGATTTCCGAATAAAAACCCTGCGGAAGTTGCGGCGGCAATCAATGCCAAAGCAAGAGCGGTATAAATTTTTGCGTACATATCATTTTCTCCGTAAATAAAACTGCGGCCGCAGTCGGCACCCGTAAAAGCCAACGGGATGCATATACTCAACTACGGCCGCATGAAACGGCTCTCACAAAGACTGATTTAGTTTGGGAGCAGCACGGAATCGATTACGTGAATAACGCCGTTGGACTGTTTGACATCGGCGATGGTTACAATGGCTTTACCGCCTTTTTCGTCCATCAGCACAACATTTTTTCCATCCAGCATGGCATAAAGCTTTCCGCCGGAGACGGTCTTAAATTGTGCCTTTCCTTTGCCCTTTTTAATGGCTTTTAATATGTCCTTCGAGCTGAAATTGCCGGCAACAACGTGGTAGGTCAGGATTTTGGTCAATGTTGCCTTGTTTTCGGGCTTGAGAAGCGTTTCTACGGTGCCCGCCGGAAGCTTTTCAAATGCGGAATTTACCGGTGCAAAAACTGTAAAAGGACCCGCGCTTTGCAGTGTTTCAACGAGGCCGGCGGCTTTAACGGCTGCGACCAGCGTCGTGTGATCTTTGGAATTTACGGCATTTTCTACAATGTTTTTTGTCTTGTACATCGGCGCTCCGCCGACCATCGGGTTGCCATCGCTCATTTGAGCTGAAACGGATACAGAAGCGAAACCTAGCGACATCACGAGCGCAAAAATACCGAATACAATGTTTTTCATAATCTTCCCCTTTTCTAAATTAATTTTTCAGGTTTATGTTCCCTGTGTCAGAGGTTTCGCTTTGTGTGGAAAATCGGATTCAATTTTTTCAGAAAAAGTCGGGAATTAATCCTCGGGAAAATCAGATGCAGGGGAATCAATTTCCCTCAACGAGGCACGAATCAGCTCATAATCAAAGCCAAGCCTGGCGAGGTAATCGAATATTTTTTTCATTTCATCGCGGTTTTTAGGCAGACCGCTGCGGCGTATTTTTCTTTCCAGTGCTGTTTTGACCAGGTCGGCCTCGGGCCGGATTTGATACGCTGCCTCGAGTGCGTTATCAATATCCGTGCGGGAAAGCTTTTTGTTTTCGAGCGTATGTCTGAGCCGCCTTTTGCCAAACGGTTTTTCGCGGAGTTTTAAGGCGGCAAAGTCTTTTGCAAACTGTGCGTCGTTCAAATATCCGTAACCTGTCAGACGGGCGATTACGTCGTCAACGATTTCGGCATCTGTCCATTTTTTTTCCAGCAAACGCTCGCGCAATTCGCCAACGGAACGGGGCTTGGCGGCCAGCAGTTTTACGGCGCGCCGGAGCGTTCTGAGATTTGCGGTTTCGCGGTCTGTTATCTTTCGTTCCTCTTCGATAATATCTTTGCTGCGCCGTCTCATCACAACTTGAATGCTACGACAATGGCGGCAAAGATGTCGAAGCGCCGACAGTGTCTTTAATGGCTTGATGACTTAGAATCTGTTATATGGACGGAGTTTTAGTCATTGATAAACCGGCGGGCCCGACATCACACGACGTTGTTGCCGTTGTCCGGAAACTGCTTGGAACGAAACGTATCGGCCATACCGGCACTCTGGATCCATTTGCAACCGGAGTTCTGGTATTGTTAACCGGTCAGGCTACCCGTTTGCTTCAGTTTCTGGAAAATGACGAAAAGGAATACGAAGCGCGCATCCGCTTTGGCTTTGAAACGGATACGGCAGATTCCACAGGCAAAATAACGGGCAATGCCGTCGGTATGGACAAAGTCGTCAAAATTTTGGAAGAGACGGACTGGGAATCCGTAGCCGGCGGTTTTCGCGGCGAATCATGGCAAATACCGCCAATGTATTCGGCAAAAAAAGTTGCCGGAAAAAAGCTCTACGAATTGGCGCGGCGCGGTGTCGAGATTGAACGCCGCCCCGTCAAAATCAACGTTTCATATCTTGAAATTATTCACAATGACAGCAGCCTTGCGCCGGATGAAGCGATTCTCCGTCTTCATTGTTCTGCCGGCACTTATGTACGCACGCTTGCGGAAGATATCGGCCGCGCCGTCGGTACGGGCGCGCATCTTACGGCATTGCGGCGGACGCGGGCGGGAAAATTTACGCTGCAGGAATCGGTTACGCTCGAGGATTTGAAATCGGACGCAACTCCGTCCGCGTATTTACGTCCCGTAACGGATGCTGTCGCGCATTATCCCGTTTTCATACTTCCGGAAAGCCGGATTGGCCCTACCGGAAACGGAATGCCGACGCGTATCGGATCAGGCCAGTTCGGGGCCGGGGAATGGGTTCGTCTGGCGGATAACAATGGGAAGCTGATTGCAATGGCAAAATTCGACGAAAAGGAAAAAATGCTGCGTCCGAAGTTGGTTTTCGTTTAGAATGGCATCGAATACGCTTTGTCAAAATTTATGAAAAAACGAAACGTTGCGATTGGGATTGCGGGCGGAGCGGCTGCCGTGATAGCCGTAAAAATGTTGACGCGGCCGGCGACGGTTCATTGGGAAGACGCAGCCGAATCGCTGCCGCATTCGGACAAATCAAAATTCGTTTCGGTTGACGGCATCCGGCTGCATTATCAGGAATTCGGCCATGCAAGTCCGCTTGCGGACGTTATTTTGATTCATGGCTACACGGCATCGGTTTATGTCTGGAAGACGGTTGCGCCGATGCTGGCAGATGCGGGTTTACGGGTTTTTGCCATCGATCTGCCCGGTTTCGGCTATTCGGACAAGCCGAAGGATTTCGATTACTCGATTGCGTCACAGGCACGCATCGTCGAACGCTTCATGGATCGTTTGAGTATCGGGCGGCCGGTGGTCGTCGGCAGTTCGTATGGCGGAGCCGTTGCTGCTACTCTTGCACTGGATTATCCCGAGCGTGTAGCAAAGCTCGTCCTGGTAGATCCGGTATCGAATGATGATCCTAAACGCCATCCCGTCTTGCGGCTTGCTTCCGTTCCGGGCGTTGGCGAAGTCATTACTCCATTTCTGGCAGATGCCCGCACCTTTCACCGGCACAGGATGAAAAAGACTATTGCACGCCCCAATCATTCATTGATTACAAAAGAACGGATAGAAGCTGTCCGCCGGCCGCTTGCCGCAGCAGATGCGCATAATTCGCTGCTTGCCACATCACGCAATTGGGACGCCGGCCGGATTGAACGCGATGCGTCATTGATTTCGCAGCCTGCATTGATCATCTGGGGCGAAGACGACCGTGTGATACCGCTCGAAAACGGATATAAACTGCTAGATTCCATTCTGCATTCCCGTCTGGTCGTTTTAAAAGACTGCGGTCATTTGCCGATGGAGGAAAAGCCGGAACTGTTTACCGATCTTGTGGTCGAATTTTGCCGCGACAGCAAAGGCAGGATCGGCCCGAAAAGCAGCCCGCAGATGCGGCTGATTTCGTGATGCATAAATTCTGCTCTCTCGATTTCGCGATTACAGAGACGCGCCGTGCTTCAATTGCTGCGGCTTCTTCTGCGGCATTGTATGGAAAAGGCGTTTTTACCACTATCAGGATTCGCGGCAAAGAGCCTTTCCTTTGGGAAAAACATTGGCGGCGGCTGCTCCGTGATGCCGCACGCCTCGGGATGGAATTATCTTCATTTTCTGCCGAACAGGTTAAAGCAGCTCTCGATGAAGTCCTTGCAGTAAACGGATTGGAAAACGGGCGGGTACGCATTACTTTTCTGGCACGCTCGGGCGGCCTCTGGAACGAAGGGGAAAATCCGAACCCGTCACTTCTGATTACCGCCGCAGAGCTGAAGCCGCTGCCGCCTTCATTTCGGCTTACGGTATCACCGTATCGGGTTAATTCACTTTCGCCGCTCGCCGGCATCAAGTCCTGCAATTATCTGGAAAATCTTATCGCGCTGGAAGAAGCGAAAAATCGCGGATTTGACGAAGCTCTTCAGCTAAACGAAAAGGGAGAGATAGTCTCGGCTGCGATGGCGAATGTGATTTGGGTAAGCGGCGGGACACTTTACACGCCGCCGCCGGATTCCGGATGTCTTGAAGGCACATTACGCGAATTGCTTATCGAAAGATTCGGCCTCCGCGAACAGAAAGCGGTTTTGACGGATCTGCACTCAGCCGAAAAGTTGTATTTGATTTCATCGGGCATTGCTATTGCGGAAGTTACGGAAATAGACGGTTTTCACTTTCCTCAGCGGAAACATTCATTGCATGACGTTATCGCCGCGATCCGCTCCGAAATAGAATAATCTGTAAGGGTTGTTTTTAGTTTTTAAGGTTTTTAGCCTGCTTTGAAACGCTTTGTGATGCCGCGCCAGACCTCGTGATAATCCTTTTGTAACTGCGGACACTCCATAGCGAAACGTGTCGGCCGGATTATATAACGTGATTCGAACATAAAGGCCAGCGTACCGGAAAGTTTCTGCGGCTCCGGTGGGGCATTTGTCGCTTTTTCGAATGCTTCAAGGTCGGGTCCGTGGGCTGACATCTGATTGTGCAGGGAACCGCCGCCCGGAACAAAACCGGTTTCCTTGGCATCATAGACGCCATAGATAAGGCCCATGTATTCGCTCATTACATTTCTGTGATACCAGGGCGGCCGAAAAGTATCTTCCATCACGAGCCAGCGATCCGGGAAAATCACAAAATCGCAGTTGGCCACGCCCGGCTCACCGCTTGGACTTGTCAAGACGGTAAAAATGCTCGGGTCCGGATGATCAAATGAAATAGATCCGATAGTGTTAAAGCGCCTCAGGTCATAGCGATAGGGTACATAATTGCCATGCCATGCAACGACGTCCAGCGGAGAATGGTCTATATGGCAAGCCCATAGCCGGCCACCGAATTTGGCTGCGATTTCAAATTCGCCTTCAATGTCTTCGTACCAGGCAACGGGCGTTTCAAAGTCGCGCGGATTTGCAAGTCCGTTGGCGCCGATCGGTCCCAGGTCCGGGAGGCGGAATTGCTGTCCGTAATTTTCACATATGTAGCCGCGGGCGGACTTTGCGGCAGAAGATTCCGTCCCGGATTCGCCGATTTCTACACGAAATTTCAGTCCGCGCGGGAGGCAGCAGACGTCGCCGGGTTTTACTTCCAATACGCCGAGTTCCGTATAAATGGTCAGCGACCCCATTTCGGGAACGATGAGCATCTCGCCGTCGGCATTGTAAAAATAACGCCGCTGCATGTCTCTGTTGCACCGATAGATATGAATGGCGAGGCCTGCCTGTGCAAAGCTGTCGCCATTGCCGGCAATCGTCGTTATACCTTGAATAAAATCAGTCGGCTCTTCAGGAATCGGCAGCGGGTCCCACCGCAATTGATTTGGCGTCACAGGCACTTCGTCGAAAGGCGACGATCTGAAAAAACCTGACTCCATGGGTTGAAACGGCTCGTGCGTTACGCTTGGGCGGATTCTGTATATCCAGGTCCGCCGGTTATTTGACCGCGGCACCGTAAATGCCGTTCCGGAAAACTGCTCGGCGTAAAGTCCGAGAGGCGGCCGCTGGGGAGAATTTCTCCCTACGGGCAACGCGCCGGCAACTGCCTCTGTAGCAAATTCATTTCCGAAACCTGTCTGGTATTGTCGTGCCATAGGTCAAATGTTCGATGCGGTTATGTTCCACACCCCGTGGTGTGAAGATCATGGTCAGATGTAATTTTAAGCAATTGTGCCGCTTCGGCCTGTATGTGCAAAAGCAGTTGGCTAGAGATTGCCTCGTCTTCGCTGTTCTTCCTCGATCGAGACGAAGAGCGCCTTGAAATTTCCTTTTCCAAATCCTTTACAGCCTTTACGCTGAAGGATTTCAAAGAAAACCGTCGGCCGGTCCTCGACCGGTTTGGTAAAGATTTGCAATAGATAGCCTTCCTCGTCACGGTCAACCAGGATGCCGAGCCTTTTCAGATCTTCGATGTCTTCGTCTATCTTGCCGATGCGTGATGGAATCTCTTCGTAATACGTATCCGGCACGCGCAAGAATTCGACGCCGTTTTCCTGCAGCTTTCCGACCGTATGAATGATATCTTTGCACAAAAGGGCAATGTGCTGTGCGCCGGCGGAGCGATAGTAATCAATGTATTCCTGAATTTGCGATTTACCTTTGCGGCTTTCGGCCGGCTCATTGATAGGAAATTTGATATTGTGGCCGCCGTCGCTCATTACGATTGACATCAGCGCCGAATACTCGGTGGAAATATCCTTATCGTCAAACGTGATGTAACGCTCAAAACCCATTACGTCACGATAAAAATCGCACCAGTAATTCATCCGCCCGAGTTCTACATTTCCGACAATGTGGTCAATTAATTGGATGCCGGCATCTTCGCCGGGGACAATCTGCTCCACAAAACCCGGCAAAAAAGGCCCGGAATACAGCGGTGTGTCTTCATCGCCGCCGGCTGTGGCGTCACCGATGCCATTTGCGGCATTGCCATTGCTATCGGCGGATTTTTGCGTGTTTTTATATGAATAAAATGAATGAATCGTGTCGCCGTAGGTTGCAATCGCGGCGTGACGGACTTTTCCGTGTTCATCGGAAATATCATGTGGCGGGACGACCGGCCTGGCTCCGCGATTGACCGCTTCGCGAAAAGCGAAGTCGGCATCTTCTACCTGAAAAGCAATGTCGCGGACGCCATCACCATGAAGTTTAATATGTTCGGCAGCCGGATGTTCGGGACCGAGCGGCGTTGTCAAAATAAAGTTTACGCGGTTTTGTCTGATTACGTAGCTTGTTGTTTCGCGATTGCCCGTCTCCAGTCCGGAATATGCAATGCGCGAAAACCCGAACGCCTTGCGGTAATAGAACTCCGCCTGTTTGGCATTGCCTACATAAAACTCTACGTGATGAATTTTTTTCAATCCCAGCGGGTTGCGTACCGCTGTTGTGTTCAATGTATCTGTTTCTCTGATCATCGTTTTTATTTTGCTGAGATTATGATATCCCGTTTACTTCGCTTTTTTATTTTACATCGAAAGATTCGATATATTTTCGCGTAACTTCCTTTAATTTCGCATATGACGGTATAACGTATAGAACCGGCTGCATATCGCTGTAAGTATATTCGTGGTTGATCACCTCTTCCAGATCGAAGGGACGGCGTTCTACCTTGTCTGAAAAAGCATGTTCGAGCTCTCCGTAGCTTGAGAGCAGCCCGGCCCCGTATGCCTTTATCCCGCCTTCGTGTTCTACAAGACCGAACTCTACGGTAAACCAGTAAAGCCGTCCGAGTTCTTCGATTTGCCTGTCGTTGGCAATTCGTGCACCGTGCCCGATAAACTGTGAGAAATCCGCGAAATCGGGATTAGTAAACATTGGGATATGCCCGATTGCTTCGTGAATGATATCCGGCTCCGGCGTATAATCCGGCCGCGAATGATGACGAATGTATTGCGTCGAGAGCATCGTCCGCCATGACAACCAGCTCAGAAACGCTCTTGTATCTACGAGCCCTTCTATCGGAGCAAGCCTGAATCCGGTCAGTTCTTTAAGCCGGCGATTCATTTCCGTAAGCTGCGGAATTTTTTCCTTTGAAATCCCCAGATCTTTTTTTGCCCTTAAATAGAAAGGAGAAGCGTGCTTTTGATGAAGATCTTCCAGCCTTTCGGCAACGTGCTGCCAGATTGCCTGTTCCTGCGGAGTGTATTCAACATCCGTAATTTCACCGGTTTCCCGAAAACGTTTTGCGAGGCTTGCAATGTAGTCGCGGCGGGCTCTGTACTGCGGGTCATTAGCGCCGGGATGATCGAGGTGCAGTTCCTCTATGTCCTCAAAAGGCATATCGGTAAACGGCGGCAGGTCTTCATCCGCAACGGCGAAATTCTCTATCTTGAAATCTGTTTGCCCGATTGATGTGGCGGTTTCGGTAAGCATAACAGGCAGCTCCTTTAAGTAAATACGATGCGGGACGGAAAGTCAGAGTTATCCGGAAATAATTTATTCTAATCCTTTCGATAACTTTGGTGAATAGGAAAAGTTAATTTCTTTTCGACGGGAACCTTAGATTTTTAGTTTATTTTGCTGGAATAGTTTATATTGTTAAATATGCTTTTATGCAGCTTGACGAAATAGACAAAAACATCCTCGCCAATTTGCAAAAAGATGCCCGCCTGAGCTACGCAGAACTAGGCCGGCGGGTAGGTCTGACAACGCCGGCCGTCATCGAACGCGTAAGAAAGCTGGAAGACGCCGGCGTAATTACGGCTTACAGGGCTGAAATAGATCTCGAACGCATCGGTTATCCCATCACGGCTTTTATCCGTATGAGCATTACAGGCATTGACTACAGTCATATTATCGAGGTCGCACGCGATTCGCCCGAGGTGCTCGAATGCCATCGCGGCACCGGCGGAGACAGTTTTATTATGAAGGTAGCCGTTCGCAGCGTAGAGCATCTACAGGAAGTAATCGACCGCCTGACTCCGTATGGCATAACTACCACGACAATCGTTCTGTCATCGCCGGTCAGCCTTCGCAACATTGATTTCTCTTGATATTGCCTGTTTCGCCCGATAATTCAGCACCAAAAAAACAAAAGCCGCCCGTTCGAAAAATGAAGAACAGACGGCCGAAGATTTGAATGTCCTGAAAAAAGTGGTGGCGGGGGCGAGGATCGAACTCGCGACCTTGGGGTTATGAATCCCACGCTCTAACCATCTGAGCTACCCAGCCTGAACTTTTGATTATAAATCGGCAGTTGCAAAAATCAAGTCTGTTTATCGGCGCAAAGTCGTTGTTTCGAAGTGTTTTACGGTGATAAACTGTTAAAGCTCGACTTTTTTCATATCTAATCGAGGTTTTAGCGAAAATTATGCCCGTATTTTTTGCCGCTGCGGTAGAACATGCCGCTGTTTTGCTGACGCTTTTCATTATCATTGCCGCGGCCAAGGTTATGGCCGAGATATTCGAACGTCTCAGGCAGCCGGCGGTAGTCGGTGAAATCCTTGCCGGAGTTCTGATCGGGCCGAGTGTGCTCGGTTGGGTAGAACCGAGCGATCTGATCAGCATCGTTGCTGAGGTCGGGGTGATTTTCCTGCTGTTTATTGTCGGGCTCGAAACCAAGCCGCAGGACATTTTTCGCGTTGGCAAAAAAGCCGTGATGGTCGGCACGCTAGGTGTAATACTGCCGTTTGTTGCGGGCTATGTAATTGCCTCGCTTTGGGGCGGCTCTTTTATCGAATCCATGTTTATCGGCGCTGCCCTGGTCGCTACATCGGTCGGTATCACCGCGCGCGTTCTGGGCTCGATGGGACTTTTGGAAAAGGAGACTTCGCGCATCATTCTCGGGGCTGCCGTAATTGACGATATTCTCGGTCTGATAATTCTATCTATTGTTTCAGGACTCGGTAACGGCGGCGTAAACTTTACCGCATTGGCAAAAACGGCAGGTCTGGCAATTTTATTTACTGTCATCGTGGGACTTTTCGGTTCGCGGGTTATGACGCGGCTTGCCCCGAAAATCCAGAATCTGCATCTCAACAAGCCTTTTTTCAACATCGGATTGATTCTTTGCTTCGGTCTTTCGGTTGTATCGCTTTATTTTGGCGTCGCCGCGATTATCGGTGCTTTCCTGGCCGGTATGGCACTTGCCGAAGCGACCGAATCCAATCACAAAATGCATCAACTAACCTCCGGGGTTACGGAATTCCTCGTCCCTTTTTTCCTCGTCCATATCGGAATGCAGTTGAATTTGCAGGTTTTCCGTGATTCAAACGTAATAATTCTGGCAATTGTAGTAACAATTTTTGCGGTTTTGACAAAGTTTATCGGAGGCGGGCTCGGTGTCTGGGGAATGACACGGCGTCAGATGGCACAGGTAGGCATCGGGATGGTACCGCGTGGTGAGGTAGGTATAGTCGTTGCTCAGATCGGACTCGGGATGGCGGCCATAAGCGAACAGTTCTTTGCTGCCGTGCTTTTCATGGCGATTGCCACTACTCTCATAGCTCCGCCGCTGATTAAGCATTTCTATTCGGAAGATACCGATATGGATGGCATTCAGGACGTCGTAGTAGAAACGGACGTCTCCGAGGATTTTACGCGTTTGGGGTAGAAAGGTAATCTTTCCGGTTATGGACAAATGGCTCCGATTACTGCGTTATGTTACTTCAATCCGCAGCGGTACGGACATTGAAGGCACAATTGCCGAAATAAGCGAAAACGCACGGCTTCGCGGAGCGAATGTCTGGATGTTGATTTGCTCTGCCATCCTGGCATCGATCGGGCTTGACCTCAATTCAACTGCAGTAATCATCGGCGCGATGCTGATTTCTCCGTTGATGTCCCCGATTTTGGGCGTCGGGCTCGGAATTGCCATTTACGATCGCCGTCTGTTGCGCGATTCGCTTGCAAACCTTGGAATTGCAACGCTTATTTCTATCCTGACAAGTGCTGTTTACTTTCGCCTGTCGCCGCTCGGTGAATTGACGGCGGAACTTTCCGCCCGGACAACGCCGACGATTCTCGATGTTGGCGTTGCTTTTTTTGGCGGTGTCGCAGGTATTGTCGCCGGCTCGCGGCGGAATAAAACAAGTGCGATTCCCGGCGTTGCAATCGCTACGGCATTGATGCCGCCTGTCTGTACCGTCGGTTTCGGGCTTGCACATCTGGAATCGTCTATTTTTTTCGGGGCTTTTTACCTTTTTTTCATCAATGCTTTTTTTATCAGCCTTGCGACCTATCTGATTTGCCTGTTTCTTAAATTTCCCCAAAAAGCAGATATTGATGCGGAGACTTCGGCACGGATACGCAGACTGATTGTTGCATTTGCACTGCTTGCAACGCTGCCGAGCGCAATAATTTTTTACGGAGTGCTTCAAAAAGCAAGATTCGATCGCGGGCTTCGGAATTTTATTGAAAAGGAAATTCGCAATGATCGCCGCCAGCCGGTCCGTTGGGACGTCCGGCGGGATGTACAACCGCCGGAGCTCCGCGTCTATACCGTCGGAGACGCCGCCAAACCGGAAGAAATCCTTTTACTGAATACAAAATTGCCAAATTACGGTCTCGCGGGACTGAATTTGAAACTAACGGCACTTAATCTTTCAACCGATGATCTGAAAAAAGCATCTACCGAGGCCGTAAACGAATTTTCCGAGCGGATGCGGATAATTTCGCTGGTGGATGAGCAGCAGGAAAATGAGATTACGCGCCTTCGCGCGGAACTTGAAGAGCTGAAGCGGAAAACGGATCCGGATATCCTTCTTCTGGAAGAAATAAAACGGCGTTTTCCGCAAATAGTAGATGCCAAATGGATTACAAATGCAACCGAAACGACTCCGGAGACGCAAAAGCCTATTCTACAGGTTGCCTTTGAACCGGATGAGGCTGAATCCGCCGTCTTCAGCACAGTTTCCGGAATTGAAAAATTGCTGCGCGAGCGGCGCCCTGACCAACATTTCACCGTAAGTTCAATCCGGATAGAAACTCCGCCGTTATCTCCGCCAACCGATTCAAACAAGTGATGTTACCCGCTTCCAATTTGCCATTATCACGGCTTTCCCGGGACTTCGAAGCCGGCGGGTGGCAAATATTGTTTCCAACTTGGAGCCGCTTTTCAGGCATCATTAGCTGATGGCGGTCTATACCGCCTGTTTTTTTGCAATATTTGTAAAAACCTGACTTTTTTGTTTTTTGGAAATTATTTCCGTGCTTTGAGGAGGAAAATATGTTTAAACGTGTTTTATTTGCTGCCGCATTTGCCTTGATGGCAACAGGCATTACTTTTGCACAGACTTCATGGCTCGATCGTCCGTTGAGGAACTGGAATACCGGAAATGGAATTGTTCCGGCCGCTCCGAGGAGGGCCGCACCGATTCCTGCAAACTGCCTTGAACAGATTCGCCAACCCGAGAGTCTGGCTGACCGTGCCGTTACCCGTGCGGGTTGGACGCTTTTTGGCCCGTCTCAGTCCTTTGCGGCCGTCACTGTAATAACGGCAATGGCATCGGTTGACGGAATGTGCCGCCCGGATCAATACAATGCATTTGTCTTTGTTTCAAACCGTTTTGCCGGCACAATATCTCCCGAACCGGTTGGTGCACGCGCGGATGGATCAATCGCTGCTGTTTGGCTCATCTCGCCTTCTGCGGTTTCTGCCGAATTTAACCGTTACACTTCAAATGATCCGCTTTGCTGTCCGTCACAGAAAAGTACGGTTTCCTACAGCGTTTCCGGCGGCGTCCGGCCTGTTTTGACTCCGATGGATGTAAGTACGGGAGAAATCTGCCAGTCAGATGTTTCGACAATGGACAATGTCGTCGCGGGGACCATTACCTATCGGCAGAGGATCGCCCTGCCGCCCGGTTCGGTTGTGATAGTCAGGATCATCGAGACTTCGCGTTCGGATTCACCCGTAATTGCCGAGCAGAGAATAGAAACGGACGGAAAACAGGTACCGTTTGAATTCGGCGTTGCCTACGATCGCAGTAAAATCCGCGAAAACAGTCGTTATGAGGTAAATGTTGAAATTCGCGATTCGTCCGGCAGGCTTTTATTCATAACGGATTCGCCATATCCGGTAATTACACAGGGAAATCCGCGAAATGCCGATATTGTCGTAGTACCCGTCGGCGGCACCGGCCAGCAGCGAACCGGTCGAATTCGCGGGACCGTAACCTATCTGCAACGGTCTGCACTTCCCCGTAATGCGGAGATCGTAGTTCGCTTGCGCGATTCATCCGATACGTCAGCCGGACCCGTTGCCGAAGAGAGATTTTCTTCCGCAGGCCGACAGGTGCCCATTCCTTTCGAGCTTTCTTTCGATCCGCGGGACATCAACCGCCAGCGCAGCTATGAACTAACGGCTGAAATCATAATAGATGGCCGCACGGCATTTCGCTCGGATGCCGGCAAGGTTGTCCAGTTAAGAAATAATCTGGCAGACGGCATTGAACTTACGCTGCAACCGGTCGTTCCCGAAATACCGGTCGTTACGGGCCGTACGATTTCGCTTTCTAAATTCGGTACCGGAACATTGCGGATTGAAGGTGGAAACTCGATGTTTTTGATCCGCGCTTCTGTTTCGGTTGCAAACGACGGCATGGCAAAAGTGTCGCTCTACAGGCTGGACGGAGCGGTCGAATTTACCGGAAAGTTGATCTATTTCGATGAGACGACGCTGCGGATTGCCGTTACCTCCTCGGGAGACGCCGATGCTTCCGGCGAGATCGAGATTGCCTACAGCGGGCGGAGCCTGCGCTCGCTTTCCGGCAAAAATCTAATCCTGGATGGACAGAAAGCAGAATTGCGGTTCTGACAATAAGCCTTTTGACTCCGGGACAAGGCTTTTATCCTTTTAGTTGAAATGCAGCCAAATGGAAAAATCCGTGCGGCTGCTTTTTACTTTTTAACGGCCTTGTTCAAAGCCCTGTCAAAACTCTCTTGCTTTATCGCAACATCTCACGGAAAATATACTTATGGCCGAATCGAATGCGTCCGAAAAGGCAGGCAAACTTTGCCGCGATATCATGTCAGTGGATTTGACCACTGCTTCGCCGGATACGCCTCTGAAGCGGATTGCGGAAATAATGCGTGATTCCGACATCGGGGTTGTACCGCTGGTCCGCGATGGATCTCTCGCCGGTATTATTACGGATCGTGATATTGTCATTCGCGGAATTGCTACATCCGCCGGTCAGGAAACTCCGGCCGAAGCGGTGATGACGCGGGAGGTTTTTACCGTAGAGCCGGAGACGCCTGTTTTTGAAGCATTGCGCCTTATGCGCGAACGTCAAATACGCCGCCTGCCGGTTGTGAATTCGGGCGGGTTGCTTGTCGGAATAATTGCACTGGCCGATATTGCGCTCGGGATGGAAGACGAACGCGATATCGCCGAAACACTCGAAGACATTTCAAGCGGAATCGGATTTTGGAGCAAAAAACGTTAAATGGCAAAATCAATCAACCGCCACTTTCAATTTCTCGGTTCATCGAAAGATGTTCGTTCCGGCGGGCTCTGGTATCCGGCGGCCGACGTCTGCAAAACGCCGGATGGTTGGCTCGTCAAGGTCGAACTTGCCGGCGTGTCAGCGGAAGACATCGAGCTCGACATACAGGGAAATACGCTGTACATCGCCGGCTGCCGGAAGGACAGGTCCTGCTCGGCCGGCATTACCTATCAGCAGATGGAAATTACCTACAGCCGGTTTGAAAAGACTCTGACTTTCCCCGGTTCCATAGAGGGTGCAAAGATCGAGCATAATTTCGAAAACGGACTCTTGCTTATTTATTTGAAAATGGCATAGCAATCACCTTCCTCCCATTGCGGGAAGGTATTCGGGAAATTCTTATGGCAGAAGTAAACGAAAACAATCAGCCCGGCGGCGGGGATGCAACGCCTGAGTTACCGCAGGAATTCGAGATACCCGTTCTGCCGCTGCAGAATACTACACTCTTTCCGCAAACGGTGGTTCCGCTTGCGGTCGGGCGGGAACGCTCCACCCGAGCCGTCGAAGCATCTCTGAACACGGAAGAAAAACTGCTCGGATGTATTACGACAAAAACCGAAAACGTTACCGGCGACGACGCCAGGTATGACGATCTTTATCGCATCGGGACCATCGTAAATATAAAGCGCATGATGCGCAACGAGGACGTCATGCAGTTGATCGTCCAGGGAATGGAACGGTTTGAGGTGGTCGAATGGATGCAGGAAGAGCCCTTTTTGCGGGCTAAAGTGCGGATACTTCCTGAGTTGAAAAGGCTCGATGAAGAAGAGATTGAAGCTCTCCGCCGTAATATCCAGGCTCTGATTCAACAGGCGCTTGCTCTGCTGCCAAACGTGCCGCCTGAGGTCAGGATGGCCGTCATGTCGCAGACAAATCCCGTGCAGCTGGCTTATTTCCTTGCCTCGGTTCTTGATCTCGGCGTCGAAACAGAACAGAAGATGCTCGAATCCGTCACTGTTGACGGGCTTCTCTCGCTTACACATGCCGCGCTTGCCCGCGAACTCGAGATAATGCAGATACGCTCGAAGATAGCAAGCGAAGCACAGATGGAAATGGACAAATCGCAGCGCGATTACGTCCTCCGCCAGCAGCTCAAAGCGATTCAAAAGGAGCTTGGCGAAGACGAAAGCGAACGGGCCGAGGTAATGCAGCTTCGCGAGCGATTGGAGAAAGCCGACCTGCCGGATTACGTCCGCAAGGAAGCCGAGCGTGAGCTGAAGCGAATGGAAGCCCTGCCGCAGACGGCGCCGGATTATCACGTAATCCGGACTTACCTCGAATACATACTGGAATTGCCATGGCGTAAATCAAGCGAGGAAAAACTGGATCTCGATGAAGCGAAGCGTATTCTGGACGAAGACCATTACGGACTGGAAGACGTAAAAGAGCGCATCCTTGAATCTCTTGCCGTCGTCAAACTTCGTCCCGATTCGAAAAGCCCGATCCTTTTATTCGTCGGGCCGCCGGGTGTCGGCAAAACATCGCTGGGGCGTTCGATTGCCCGTGCTCTTGGCCGCGAATTTGAGCGGATGAGCCTTGGCGGCATGCGCGACGAAGCCGAGCTTCGCGGCCACCGTCGCACATATATCGGAGCGATGCCGGGCCGTATTATTCAGGCTCTGCGGCGTGTCGGTGTCAATAATCCGGTCCTGATGCTCGACGAAATCGATAAACTGGGGAATGATTTTCGCGGCGATCCGGCGGCCGCGCTTCTCGAAATTCTGGATCCGGCACAGAACAATACATTTCGCGACAATTACATCGATCTGCCGTTTGACCTCTCGAAAGTATTTTTTATAGCAACGGCAAATCAACTGGGCCCGATTCCGATGCCGCTCCGCGACCGCATGGAGATAATCTACATTGCCGGCTACAGCGATCGCGAAAAACTGAATATAGCCAGGCAGTATCTCGTCCCGCGGCAAATCAGGGAAAACGGTCTGACCGCGGACAATCTGGAGATTACAAATGATGCATTGCAATTGATTATTTCCAGATACACACGCGAAGCCGGTGTCAGGCAGCTTGAACGCGCAATTGGCAATATCGCGAGAAAAGTGGCACTAAAGGTTGCCCAAGGACAAACCGAAAAGGTTACGATCACGGCGTCCGATGTAAAGGAATACCTCGGCCCGCCAAAGTTTTTCCCCGAACAGGCGAGAACGGAACTGCCGCCGGGAGTAGCAACCGGAATGGCCTGGACGGAAATGGGCGGCGAAGTTTTGTTTATCGAAGCTACTTTGCTGCCGGGCGGTTCGGGCCTTACGCTGACAGGACAGCTGGGCGAAGTAATGAAGGAATCCGCAATGGCTGCCCGCAGCTATCTCTGGTCGCATACTTCCGAACTGGGCATTGATCCGGAAATCATCAAATCGAACGGCGTTCATCTGCACGTCCCGGCCGGAGCAATTCCCAAAGACGGCCCAAGCGCGGGTGTAACCATGGCGGCTGCACTCGCTTCGCTTTTTACGGGCCGCCGCGTCCGCAGCGACACTGCGATGACCGGAGAAATTACACTTTCAGGTCTGGTATTTCCGGTTGGCGGCATCAAGGAAAAAGTTCTTGCCGCACATCGCGCCGGCATTAAGCGGATCATTCTGCCATATCAAAACGAAAGCGACATCGAGGAAATACCCGAAGACGTCCGGAAGGAACTACATTTTATACTTGCCCGGACGGTTATGGACGTTCTGAATGAAGCTCTGGAACCCGCATCGGCGAAGCCCTCGGATACTGCAGCAGAAAGCCGGCACGAAGCGCCTTTGCCGCAAATCGACGGTCACGCTGCCGAGGAAACGGGCGATCGCCTGATAGCAAAGAAAAAGTAGCATTTCGGGCAAAATTTCAACCGCTCGTAATCCAAGGCATGGAAATACCGGACGCCGTTGCATTTTTCTTCAATAGGCAAGATCGGCGTCCGGTTTTTATCTGCAACTTATCTCAGGTCAAACAACAAAAATTCCGTATTATCCCCGGCGGCCGTGATGCTTAATTGCGTCTCTTCGCTTATGGCGGCGCCGTCGCCCGGGTGTAATTTGGTATCGTTTACTTCGAGTTCGCCGCTGATTAACTGGATCCAGCAACCTCGGCCCGGCGCTATGGGGTAAACAACGTTTTGTCCTGATTCCAGAATGGATGCATATAATGTGAGATCCTGATTGATTTTGACAGGGCCATCCGTGCCTTTTGGGTCGGCAATCGGGCAAAGCCGTCCAAGTTTTACCTCCCGTGGGAATCTTTTTTGTTCGTAAGAAGGCTCCAGACCACGTTTTTCCGGAAGAATCCAGATTTGAAGTAAATGCGTCATCTCATTCGGGTCGCTGAATTCGCTGTGCAGCACGCCTTTTCCTGCGGTCATCCGCTGCACCTCACCGGCATGTATCGCCACGGAATTCCCCATTGAATCCTTGTGGGAGATCCGGCCGGAGATTACATAGGTGATAATTTCCATGTCGCGATGGCTATGCGTCGGAAAGCCTTGTCCCGGCTGTATCCGGTCTTCATTTATCACACGCAAATCACGAAAACCCATAAATGACGGGTCATAATAATCCGCAAATGAAAAGGTGTGAAATGTATCGAGCCAGCCAAAGTTGAAATGGCCGCGTTCATTCGATTTTCTGACAAAAATCATTTCTGCCTCCGGTAAATCTTCATTTAATTAATAGTTTACGCCTTTCGCTGCGGTTGACAATCGCCTTTTACGGTGAAAAATTTCTGCTGCTTTCGGGTGAGCGGCGGCAAAAAATCCGCATGCTCCGGAGGCTTTCGGCTTCGGTTTAATAACAAAAAATGTCGTTTTCCAAAGGAAATATTGTTGAAAAGAATACCGGGAAATAAAAAAATCGCTTGACATGCTGATAAAATGTGAGTAAATTCTGTTTCGTCAATCGCTTAACATTCACATTCTACCCACAAATCTTGCAGTTTAAGATTTTAGTTTGTTTGGTAATCCCGGATTCGAAGTTTCAGGATATGTTGTTTTTATCCGGCTAAAGGAAACGGGCTTTTTGCAAGCGATTTTGACGAAACTAAATTTTATTTTCAAAAAGCAGTTTGCTGGAGGATTCACGAAAGATGTCTAAGACAGTAGGTTTGGTCAAGTGGTTCAATAATGCCAAGGGCTATGGATTTATAGAACAGCCCGGCCAACAGGACATATTTGTTCACTACAGCGCGATCACCGGGGAAGGATATAAAACATTAATGCAGGGACAGGAGGTAGAATTCGAGGTAACAAACGGGCCAAAGGGTCCGCAGGCCGAAAATGTTCGGAAAGTCTCGGCTAATTCCTGATCGCCGGACCAAATCGGTTAAGTTCAGATAATCAAAAGATTTTGAGCGGACTGCATCCTTTAGCTATGCGTCCGCTTTTTTGCTTAGGTAAAATCTTCTCCGCGTGAACGGAATGTCCGCCGCCAGAGCTCGCGGTAAGCCGTATAACGTGAAACCAGCGTATTGAATTGATAACGCTGGGCAAAGGTAAGCTTACGGTTATCGGCAAGCCGCTTTATTTGCGATTCGAGCCGGGCACGGGCTTCGAGCGGCGGCCGCTTGACGCCGCCGTTGAAATAGATATCAAATTCTATTTTGAGACGCCGGATATCTTCTTCCAATTTCGCGATTGTTTGCTCGATCGATAATTCGGATTCGCGACGGGAAGGCAATTTTTTATATAAATCCGATGATGCCATAAGAAAGGTTGAGGGGCGGGAATTTTCTGCTGCCGAAAGCAGCCGTTGATTCAAGATAACACTTTTATTCGCCGGATGCCATATTTTTTTCAAATGCTTTTCGGATAAAATCCAGGCAATGCAAAACAGTTCAGCCAATAACGCGCACGCTCCGCGTATTGCATCAATAGACGAATTGCTCCGCAGCAATACCGGCCGACAAATCGAAATCGAAGAAGGACGCGACGTAGCGCTCGCCATCGCACGCCAGGCAGCAGAACGTTTACGCAAAGCGATTCGCGAAGGCAAAACCCATCTCTTTGACCAGACTGCCGACCCCGCAGAGGCTGAAATGCTGCGGATACAGGCGGAGCGTCGTCTTGTTTCGCTGCATCGCGTCATAAATGCCACCGGCGTTATCATTCATACAAATCTGGGACGCTCCAGACTTTCAAAGACCGCAGCAACACGTGCTACCGAAGCGGCGGCCAATTACTGTAATCTTGAATTTGATCTGCGTACCGGCAAACGCGGTCAGCGCGGCCTCGGCGCGGAGGCAGCCATTGCCGAATTAACAAAAGCCGGTGACGCGCTTATTGTCAATAATTGTGCTGCCGCTGCTTTAATCGTCTTGACCGAATTTGCTTCCGGCCGCGAAGTAATCATTTCACGCGGCGAACTTGTCGAGATTGGCGGAGATTTTCGGATTCCGGATGTTTTACGGCAATCGGGTGCCGTGCTTCGCGAAGTAGGGACGACAAACCGCACAAAAATCTCTGATTACAGGCTCGCGATCAATGAAAGGACTGCAATGATTTTGCGTGTTCATCCTTCTAATTTCCGAATTGTCGGCTTTACGCAGACGCCGGATTTGAGCGAGCTTGCACAACTGGCGGATTCTGCCGGACTGATTTTGGCAGAAGATGCCGGTTCGGGAGCTCTTGTCGATCTGTCGGCTTATGGTTTGGCCGGTGAGCCGGTAATTCCGGAATCCGTCGCCGACGGTGCGGGGCTGGTTTTGTTTAGCGGCGATAAACTTCTCGGCGGGCCGCAATCCGGCATTATCGCGGGCAGGAGCGATCTCGTTGCACGGCTCAGGCGTAATCCGCTTTACAGGGCTTTGCGCGTTGACAAGGTAACCTGCGCCGCTTTGGAAGCAACGCTTGCAGCCTATCAAAAAGGGACACATTTAAGTGAAATCCCTACTTTAAGAATGCTTTCCGCCACAAAAGAGGAATTGCACAGCCGGGCCGTGTCCATAGCAGATAAAATCAGACAACAGACAAATGCATCCGTCGAAGTCATCGAAGGAAATTCGGCCGTCGGCGGCGGAGCAGCCCCAAATGCCGTATTGCCGACATTTCTGGCAGCAATTTTACCTCAAGAGAACGATGCTCTTCTCCTTTCGGAAAGGTTGCGGAGCGGTTCTCCGCCCGTAATCGCACGGATTTCGGAAGGCCGCATCCTGATTGACCCGCGAACGGTCGCAGAAGACGAGGAACCTGAATTGATTCGGGTTGTAACCGAGGCGCTTGCCTGATAGGGAAATCTTTATCAGCGATTGCTGAATATCCGGTTGGTTAATTAGCCGCGGCGGCGTAGAAAATCACGCATGAAATCAGCAAGTTTTGCCGCACCTTCGACCGGAAATGCATTGTACATGGATGCGCGGATACCGCCTACGCTTCGGTGGCCGGCAAGTCCGTACATTTGATTCTCTTCCGCTTCAGCGAGAAACAGCCGCTCGAGTTCCGCATCCGGCAAACGAAAAGTTATGTTCATCCGCGAACGAGAAGATTTTTCTACCGCTCCTTGATAAAATCCCTCGCTTTCATCTATTGCCGCATAGACAATTTCAGCTTTGCGTTGATTTCGTCCGGCGATTTCCGCTACTCCGCCTTCCGTCTCGAGCCATTCACAGACCAGAGCCATTATGTAAATCGCCCAGGTATTTGGCGTATTTGGCATCGAGTCGTTTTCGGCGATGTTTAGATAATCGAGCAAAGCGGGCTGAACTCTCCGTGTGCGTTCGAGCAGGCTTCGGCGAATCAAGACAACCGTCAGCCCGCTCGGGCCAAGATTTTTCTGCGCTCCTGCATAGATCAGGCTGTATTTCGTTGTGTCAAAAGGACGTGAAAGAATGTTCGAACTGGCATCGCAAACAACGGGAATATTGCCCGCATCCAGATCGTATTGAAACTCTACGCCGTGGATGGTCTCATTTGTCGTGTAATGAAGATACGCTGCGTCAGACGAAGGCACAACCTCTCCGCTGCCCGGAACGCGTGTAAACCCAAACTGCTCAGAGGTATAAGCTATGCGGACAGTGCCGTATTTTTCCGCTGCGGCGACGGCTTTTTTACTCCAGGCACCTGTTATGATGTAATCTGCGGATTTACCTTGGGCAAGAAGATTCATCGGAACTGCCGAAAACTGCATCGTTGCGCCGCCATGCATAAAGAGGACTTCGAATTCTTCCCCAAGCCCGAGCAGGCGCCTCAAACCACTTTCCGCCCGCTGCTTTATTTGGGCAAAAGCATCGCTCCGATGGCTGATTTCCATTACGCTCATGCCGGAACCTTTGTAGGAGAGCATCTCGTCACGTGCCTGCTCCAGAACGGCAGCGGGAAGCATCGCAGGGCCGGAACTGAAATTGAGCGCCCGCATATTGCTGTTACCTGAACGGGTTGCTTTCGCCTCATTTGCCATGCTTCGAGCATATCATAAACCTGCGGGGATTTGCGGCTTAACAAATGTGGCTGTTTTGCAGTATCATAACCTTTTAATTCAAACCATTTTCCCCGAATCGGCATCCGAAAAAGAAGCCGTTTTCCCGGCCGGAAGATTCATCGGAGGTTCATAATGTTTAGGAAATCCATTTTAGCTGCGGCAATGCCACTGATTTTCATAATCGCTGCGGGTGTCGCGGCGGCGCAGACCGCGCCTGTGTCCGGACGCGTCGAGTTGAAAAAAGCCGACGGTACGGTAGTTCCTGTCCAGGGAGCATTGGTCGAGATTTTCCGGACGGACATCAAATCGTCCGGACCGGCAGATAAAACCGATAAAAAGGGAGTTTTCAATTTCGCCGGACTCCCGCTCGGCGCTACTTACGTAATTTCGGTAAGCGCTCCCGGCGCTGCTCCCCAATATCTGCCTAACGTAAAAGCCGGAAATACCGATATCAAAATCACACTGTCCGAGGGCGATGGCCGCCGCCTGACGCCGGACGAAGTACGTGAAGCTCTGGCACGGTCAGGAACGGCCGGCGAAGCACCGCCGGAATTAACTGAAGAAGAGAAAAAGGCAAAAGAAGAATACGAGAAAAAAGTAAAGGAAATACAGGAAAAAAACGCAAAGATTCAACAAAAAACGGCAATTATCGAAGCCGCACTTAAAGACGGTAACTCAGCTTTTCAGGCAAAAAACTGGGATGCCGCAATCGCCAAATATGACGAAGGCATTGCCGCCGATCCCGATTTTGCCGGCAGCGCTCCGGTTTTGATGAATAACAAGGGTGCGGCGCTTCGTGAGCGCGCCGTTCTGATTTATAACCAGAATGTCAAAAATCCGGACACCACCGCCAAACTGGAGGCTTTTCGCCGCGTCAGGGAAGACCTGGGCACAGCCGCAGCCACATATGCCCGTTCACTGGAAATACTTAAAAATGCCCAGCCGGGCGATATCAATGATCCGAAATTGCGCGAATCTCAAATGGCTGTTGCGCTTCGCGGTGCAAGCGATACCTTCCGGCTGATGACGCTGACGGAACAGATAGACGAAACCAAACTCGATTTGGCGAAAACATTGATTCCGGAATACATTTCCATTGAAACCGACCCGACGCGTAAAAATCAGGCCAAACTGATTCTCGCCGATCTTTATCGCATTCTTGGCAATGCGGACAATGCAATCGCAGAATACCGCAAAATCGTCGAAGAAATGCCCGATAATCTCGATGCTCTTGCCGGACTCGGATTAAGCCTTGTAAACGCAGGTTATATCAATAACAACAAGGAACAACTCCAGGAAGGAGCGAATTATCTGCAAAAATATGCAGCCGCTGCTCCGGACGGGCATAAATATAAATCGGACGCGCTCGGCCTGATCGAATCGCTCAAGGCCGAACAGAAAATCACGCCACAGAAAGTTACTACTCCGACAAGGCGTAGAAACAATTAATCACTTCCGGAGGAAAAATCTTCCGTCCGGCAGGACAATCCGGCCGCGTCACCGTTTCGGCGCGGCCGCAATTCATTTATGGAAACAATTATTCGTCCGGCAATTGATAAAGATATTTCCGACATTTATAAAATGATGCGTGATTTCGCCGAATTTGAACGTCTCGGCCAATACTTCCGCATTACTGAGGAACGGCTTCGCGACGAGCTCTTCGGCAAAGATGCCTTTACCGAGTCGATTGTGGCTCTACGCGGACAATCCGTGATCGGATATGCACTGTTTTTTCCAGTATTTGCAAGCTTTTCCGGCGTGCGGCGCTATTTCCTCGAAGACCTCTATGTTACATCCCATGCACGCGGAACCGGCGCCGGCAGATTGCTGCTTCGCGAGATTGCCCGCCGCGCATTGGCCAAAGGTTTTTCCGGAATAGAGTTTCACGTTCTGGACTGGAACCGTCCCGCAATCGATTTCTATGAAAAACTCGGGGCCGAATGCTCCACGACAGACCTGAATTATAAATTTACCGGCAAAGCATTTCATTCACTGGCCGAATAGTCCGATGCCGGACGCTTTGCGTTTACGGTCTGTTTGCGGGAAAATTGTGGTTTTGCTGGCGCCTGTCCCGACACCATGGGAATAACGACGCAGCGACTTTTTACATACTGAAAATCCAAATCAATGGACAAGAAGATCAATAAAGTAGTTTTGGCATATTCGGGCGGGCTCGATACCTCGGCAATGCTGCTCTGGATAAAGGAAACGTTCGGATGCGAAGTGATTTGCTACACGGCAGATGTCGGGCAAGGCGAAGAACTCTCCGGTCTGGAGGAAAAAGCAAAATCAACAGGCGCTTCCAAACTTTACGTTGAGGATTTACGCGAAGAATTTGTCCGTGACTTTGTCTGGACGGCTGTAAAAGCCAATGCAGTCTATGAAGGCGTTTATCTTCTCGGGACGAGCCTTGCGCGGCCGGTCATTGCCAAACGTCAAATCGAAATAGCCGAACGCGAAGGCGCCGACGCCGTTGCTCATGGAGCAACCGGCAAAGGCAATGACCAGGTGCGATTCGAACTGACCTATTATGCATTGCGTCCGGATATTAAAGTAATCGCTCCCTGGCGTCATTGGGAATTCAAGGGACGCTCTGACCTGATTGCCTATTGCGGCAGGCATGGCATTCCCGTTACTGCAACAGCCGAAAAACCCTATTCCACCGATCGCAACCTGATGCATATTTCATACGAAGGCGGTATTCTGGAAGACCCATGGGCCGCGCCGCCGGAAGATATCTTTTTAATGACCCGATCGCCGGAAGAAGCTCCCGCCAAACCGCTTGAAATTGTCATCAGTTTTGACAAAGGCGAACCTGTTGCCATTGACGGACAGCCGTACGGAGCCGTCGACCTGCTGTCAAAACTTAACCATATCGGCGGCGAACACGGCATCGGCCGCGTTGATCTGGTAGAAAATCGCTTTGTCGGGATGAAATCCCGCGGAGTTTACGAAACGCCCGGCGTTACCATATTGCAGACGGCTCACCGCGCACTGGAATCAATCACAATGGATCGCGAAGTGATGCGGCTCCGCGACGGATTGGGTGTAAAATTTGCCGAATCGGTTTACTATGGCTTCTGGTTTGCTCCTGAATCCGAAATCCTTCGCTCAATGATCAATCAGACACAGGAAAATGTAACCGGTGACGTCCGTTTGAAACTCTATAAAGGCAGCGTAACCGTAACCGGACGGCGCTCGCCACATTCGCTTTACCGCGAACGAATAGTTACCTTCGAAGACGATGCCGGCGCTTACGACCAGCACGATGCTGAGGGTTTTATCAAGCTTCAGGCACTGCGGCTGCGGCTGCGGCGGATGGAATAAACAGGCGCTCTCCGTCGCCCGACGGATAGCTTATTTTGAAACGCCCGGCTATTTTTACGGCCGCTCGTACTTCCAATTAAGGGATTTGCCTTCGGTTATCCATTCGAGGGTTGTGGCAATACGTTTTAACCGCGTCGGCTCGGTTTTTGCGCCTTCTATCCACTCGATATATTCCTTGCGGTGGCTGTAGGATAATTTGTCGAATGCAGCCAGGGCTTTCTTATTTTTCGCCAGCGCGGCCGCAAGGGCTTCCGGAACTTTCAATTCCTTAGGCGGCTGCGGTTTTTTCTTTTCCGCTTTGATTCCGGCTTCGTTGAGTGCGACGGCTTTTTTAATAAGCGAAATCATCTCGCTGTCTGCCGGTAGATCCTTAAGCGATGTAATTCGGCCAAAACTTCCCATGGCAGTTTTTTCCTTTGGAAACGCATCGGATTCAAGAAGCGATTGTTTCCGGAATCCAAAAGCGCAGTGCCGCTTAAAGGCCGCCATACTGCAAACAATGCCCTTGTAATCGAAATGCGGAAAGCTCCATTTCATCGTTTCCGTAATTTCGGGGCAGGCCTGATGGACAAGGCCGCGGATATGCAGCAATATCGGCTTTGCAAAATCTGCCGCTTGTTCTATATAAGCATCTATCCGCGGATCTGTTTTTGGCATTTGATTTTCTCCTTTCTCTGATTTCCGATCTCTACCGTGCGTTTTATTCGCTGCTGACAATCGTTAAGAGTATCCGGCGTTCCCTTGGTCCGTCGAATTCGCAAAGATAAATCCCCTGCCAGCGGCCGAGACAAAGCCTTCCTCCGGAAAAGGGCACGATTACGCCCGGCCCGACAATCGAAGATTTTATATGTGCATCCGAATTGTGTTCAAAATGGCGAAAGTGAGGGTCGTCCCCCGGTATGAGCCGGCGAAGAAAACCCAGAAAATCGGATTGAACATCGGGATCGGCATTTTCGTTTACGGTCAAACCGCAGGTCGTATGCTGAACAAACAAATGTACGAGCCCTTCGCCTTCGGTGTCAGCGATAATGCGGGCAACTTCCTTTGTAATATCTACCATTTCCTCGCGTTTTGAGGTCTTGATATCAAGTCGTTTCATAATTACCGGCCGTCTTTCAGCAAATTCAGGTCAGATTCAAAAAGTCCGTAAAAAAGAGAAGGGCACGAAAGCATCTTGCCCCCGTGCCCGAAATAGATTAGCAGACAAAGGTCTGTCAGATAAAAAACGGAGCCAGCACCAGCGTGATCGTTGCCAGCAATTTGATCAAAACGTGCAGAGACGGGCCGGCCGTATCCTTGAAAGGATCGCCAACCGTATCGCCAACGACCGCTGCCTTGTGTGCATCGCTGCCTTTTCCGCCGTGAAAACCGGTTTCGATGTATTTTTTGGCATTGTCCCAGGCACCGCCCGCATTATTGAGAAACAGAGCCATCAGGATTCCGACAATGGTTGCAACCATAAGGAAACCGGCCACAACCTCGGCTCCCGTTGCTGATGTGCCGGAATGTGCCGAGCCTATTGTCCTGTAAATAAACTTGAAGACCAGACCGGTTACAATCGGAAGCCCGACGGCGAGAATGCCCGGCAGAACCATTTCACGCAGAGCGGATTTGGTAACGATATCAACCGTCCGGCCGTAATTCGGCTTTGAAGTACCGGCCAGGATGCCCGCATCGTCACGGAACTGTGCACGGACGTCTTCTATAACTACCTGTGCGGCCTTGCCGACGGCTCTGATGGCAAGCGAAGCAAACAGAAGAACCAGCATTGCGCCGAGCATCGCGCCGATGAAAACGGACGGATTGGCAAGGTTGATCTTGTCCAGCGTAAGGCCGTAATGCCGCAATTCGTCCAGATAAGCGGAAAAAAGCAGAAATGCCGCAAGCGCCGCGGAACCTACCGCATAGCCTTTTGTCAGCGCTTTGGTGGTGTTTCCGACGGCGTCGAGTTTATCGGTCTTTTCGCGGATTTCGTCCGGCTGTCCTGACATTTCTACGATTCCGCCGGCATTATCCGTAATCGGGCCGAATGTATCCATTGCCAGAACATAACCGGCAGTGCCGAGCATTCCCATTGTTGCGACGGCCGTCCCGAAAAGTCCTGCGTGCTGCAAGCCGGACATCTCACCAAGATAAAATGATCCAATCAGGGCAATGGCGATCGCCACCACGGGAAGCGCTACGCATTCGAGCCCGACGGCGATGCCGCTGATGATATTTGTCGCCGGTCCTGTCAGCGAAGCATCGGCGATGGATTTGACAGGCCTGTAATTGCTTTCGGTGTAATAAACCGTAATAAAGAGAAAAGCCACCGACATTAGCAGGCCGATAATTCCGCATGCCCAAAAGTAGATCCAGGCGTTTGGCGCCTTTGGCGTATAGAGCAGCAGATAGCAAACGCCGCCGAAAATCAACGCCGCAAGACCCGCCGTTACGTAATAGCCGGTATTCAGAGCCTTCATCGGGTTATCGGTATTTTCCTGCGTTTTGACGATCATCACACCGATTATCGAAGCAATGATGCAGAGCGCCGCAACGACGAGCGGAAAAAGAATTACGCCAAGCTGCTGTCCCGGCAAAAAGAGAGAAGAATTTGCCGCAAACAGCGAAGCTCCGAGAATGAGCGCGCCGATGTTTTCCGCCGCCGTGGATTCGAAAAGGTCAGCTCCGCGGCCCGCGCAATCGCCTACATTGTCTCCGACAAGATCGGCAATGACCGCGGGATTACGCGGATCATCTTCCGGAATGCCTGCCTCGACCTTACCGACGAGGTCGGCTCCGACGTCCGCCGCCTTTGTATAAATACCTCCGCCGAGCTGTGCAAAAAGTGCGACGAAAGAAGCGCCGAAGCCGAAACCGGCGATCATCAGCGGAATCTTTTCAACCGGCACGCCGCTGAATTGTTTAACAAGTACAAACAGAACGCTGATGCCGAGCAGGCACATCGCGACCACGAAAAGCCCTGCGACCGCTCCGCCGCGAAGCGCCGTCTGCAGAGCGCCGTTAAGACTCGACATCGCTGCCGATGCCGTTCTGATGTTGGTCCTGATGGCTACCCACATCCCGACGTAGCCCGCGATTACCGAGCAGGCCGCACCCAACGCGAAGGAAATAACCGTCCAGACGGCCAGCCAGACCGGCTCGACGGGATCGGCCGAGCTTCGCTCGCGCAGGACTGCATATAAAAAGAAAATCAATGCGGCGACTGCAACCGCCAGCATTCCGATAGTCTTGTTCTGTCGGGCAAGAAAAGCTTCCGCGCCTTCTTTGATGGCGTTGGAGATTTTTTGCATTGCTTCGCTGCCCGTATCTTTTTTCAATACGCTCTTTGCCAGCCATACTGCAAAAAGAATGGCAAGCACACTTATGATAAGAACCAGCCAAAGTTCCACTTTTAATTTCCTCTCTGATTGTTTTTTGCGATTAAAATGCCGTGGCCGCCCTTTGTGTTACTCGTGCGCTTCAGGCAAAAGGCTAATTATTAACGATTTTGGTTGTAATTATCAAATCAGGCAAAGGGAGCGGTATCTTTTACCGGGGGAATTTTTCTTCATTTCGGCGTGAATGACAAAAAAACGGGACGTCACACGGGACGCCCCGATCAGGACCGTTATGGAGATTTGCTATTTTTCGATTACGAATTTGGCTTTATTTTCTACTATCTGTCCGCTGACGCGGTCTTTGGCGATTACTTTCAATTCGTATTCGCCGGGCGGAACGCGTTCGGTCGGCAGCAGCCTTGCAAGCGTCAATCTTTGTCCCGAATCGCTCAGGCCGCTCCAGTCTTCCGGTTGTCTGAGGACCTCTTTGCCATCACGCATCAGCACGTAATCGACATCGACCGAGGGCCGCAGCGTCGTTTGGTCAATGCCGGCGTTGTAAACCTGCATGTAGATACCGACTTCCTGTCCCTGTTTGAAGCGGCCGGAGACATTCGGTATTACCTTCGCATTGCCGATAACAAATGCGGCTCCGATATCGTTTTCCGTAGTCGAGCGCAATTTAGAAGCGATTATCAGCGTGGAAGTAGAAAGTTTTTTGTCATCGTAACGCGGTACGGTAAAGCCCTGGCTGACGATGCCGCGGTTGCCGGTTCCGACGTCGCGGACAACGACATCTACTTTGTATGTACCCGGCGTAAGTGCGATGGCTTTCTGATAAACGGATTTTTTCTCCCTGAGCTCGATAAGTTCTTCGGCGGTAGCATTCGTGGTTACGGAATCTTCGAAAATTCCGGAACGCTTGCCGGAGACTGCCGTAATTCTTCCGAAAATGTTCAGTTTTGCCTGTTTGAGCGGCCCGACGTCTTCGAATTGCAGCGAGCGGTTATCGGCCTGAACCGTAAAGGTTGCGATAACGCGGTCTTCAGATTGCCGGAAAAAGTCCACCCGCAAATCAAACGGCAGCGGATTATTATCCAGAACGCCGGAATCGCCGCCGGCAATGCCCGCCAGATCGCTGAATTTTACCTGCGGCGGACGTTGCAATGCCGTTATGATCTCCAGCCGGCGAAACGGCATATCCTGCTCGCGCATAAAGTTTGCCTGATTGTTGATGCCAGTAATCCGGTCGCCTTTATCCGCCAGTCCCAAACTTTCAGCAAGCGTCAATCCCGCTCCAGGCACCATCAAAAGTGCGTCCTTTTCGTTGGCATTCCGGGCGATGCGGTATTCGCCGGTTCCTGTCGGGTCAACGAATTCGATTTCAATCCCGTCGCCGACGCCTTCCAGATGACGATAAAACCATACTTCAAAAGGATACGTCGTTGTCGAACCGCCGCCTTCGTAACTTGGGCGGTCATAGGCGCCGCCGCTCGGATGTGATTCTATTGAATCGGGTTTGCCCCAGGCGATATAGATGCGTCCGCGATCTGTTTTCCAGCCGGGTATGCCGGACGTGAAATGCTCATTGGCGTAGGCGATGCGCTCGTAATACTCTTCGCGGAATTCGTTTTCTTCCGTATCTGGATTAGGATCGCGGCGGCGCCAGAAATTTTCGATAAAATTCTCCCGCTCTTCATCCGTCTGGAGAGCCATAAAGGCACGGCGTTCTTCTTTCGTGATGATATATGCGACGTCCTGATCAAGCCAGCGTTTATACGCCTGCTTTAATTCCGGCTTGACATTTCGCGGCTTGGTGCTGATATCCTCGGTCGGCGTGCCTTTGTCTTTGTCCTTATCTTTTCCCGGCGGTTGGGCAATCAGCGGCACTGCCGCAAGGCCGAAAATAAATACGCCAGTCAGTAATCCGGCAGAGAATCTCTTTTTCTTCATATCTGGTACCTCGCCTTTATGGGCAAAAAAACGGCATTCAAATGAAATGGCAAAATCCGTTTAATTAATGGCATTTAAGCCAAAACTATCCGAACTTCCTATTTTAGTATGTTAAAACAGACATATTCAAGATGCTTTTTCTGCCCGCGCCGGTTGCATGACTGATAATTTAGCTTTGAAGGCCGAAATCATGGAGAGTATCTATGCGGCCGCTTCGCCCTCGGGCGTTCGCTTTTTACCGAAAATCCAGGCTATAAAGATTGAAACTACATAGAGCGCCATCATCGGCAAGGCAAAAAGCATCATATTCGGGATATCGCCCGTCGGTGAAACAAAAGCCGCAACTACCAGAATGATTATCAGCGAGATCTTCCAGCTCCGGACAAGAAATCCGGCGGAAACCAGCCCTATCCGTGCCAGTACGTATGTAATTGCAGGCATTTGAAAAATAATTCCCATAGCCAGCATGATCAGGGTTATAAAGTCCAGAAAATCGCTTGCACGTAAAAGCAGACGGAAATCTTCCCCGAGCCCGAGCAAATAACGTGCTGCCGGCGGAAACAAAATGTAATAAGCAAATGCCGCTCCGCCAACGAAGGAAACGCTCGAGAGCAGGACAAAAGGCGTTACGTATGCTTTTTCGTGCGGATAAAGAGCGGGCGATATAAAACCCCAGATCTGCAGTAAAATAAAGGGAACAGACAGCGCTATTGCCGCATAGAGCGAGACTGTTACATAGAGCGTAAATGGCTCGACCGCCGTCGTTACTATCATTCTCTCGTCCGGATTCGGCTCCGGGACAGCTTCCGGCGCAAGATCTGCCGGCAGACGTACGCCGGCGGGAATCAAAGCATCTCCGGCGGCAAGCGGTTCTGCCGTAAAAAGACCTTTAACGCCATTTTGATCGGTAAAAACCTTTGCCGCAACGGAAGTTCCCGGCTGGACGACGGCAACACCGAGCCGCGACGGGCGGTCAAAAACATATCGGACAGTATCGCCGGGCTGCAATTGCGACATGGGGACGATTTTCTCTTCTCCCGTCAGCCCGACAACCGGAATCTCGCGCCGCTCCGCTTCGGAAAGTGCACGGCGTATAGGCACGCTCAGAAAATCATAGATTTTATCGGAAACAAACCAGCAGAGAATAAATGCCAGGACTACGAAAATAATCGAATTGACCAGCCGCCGGCGGAGTTCATCCAGATGTTCGAGAAATGACATCTGCCCGCCGCGCTGATCATCCAATCGTGTCTCCAGAGACTTCACAACCAATTTCTTTTGTCTTCCAATGGATTTTGCGCCGGTTCCGAAACGGCTTCGTCGCTCTTTTCGTTAAAGTCATCTTCCGGGCCGTCTTCGCTCTGTGCGGCTTCACGGCCGTGCACGGCGGCATTCACCGTCCGAAACTTTTCCGGATCGGCCGGACGGACGGCGGGCGATATGGCCGGCCGCGCAATTGTATTTTGCGGACGATGTGCGGAAATTGCATCGGCATTTTCCGTTGCGGAATCATTTTTTGCGGCGGTCGAAAATCCTGACTCGAGATTCTCGGGACGCAGCGACTCCAGCTCATCGCGCAGCAATTTCGTTTCTTCCTCGAAATTTACTTCGCGCTCCCAAGTCTCGCGAAATTCATTTGCCGCCTGACGAAATTCTGCCATGATCTTGCCGGCCTTTCGCGCTATATCGGGTAATCGCCGCGGCCCGAGAAAGATCAAGGCCACGATGCCAATCAGCAGCAGCTCCGATGTACCGAGAGATTCGAAGATAAATAGAAACACGATTTTATTCGACGAAAATAAGTTTATCCGTCAATGCTTCAACCGTACCGATTTCGCGGGCTCCGGGCAAGGCCGCAAGGAAACTTGCCGCTCCCGGCGGCGCGACGCTGATCAAAAGTCCACCCGCCGTCTGCGGATCGAACAAAGCGCTCTGCATTACGGAAGAGACGTCGGCCGCAAACCGGACTTCATCGCCGACGTAAAGCCGGTTATTTTTATCGCCGCGGGTCAGCATACCCATTTCTATAAGTTCCAGAGTGTCCGGCAGCAGCGGAACCTTCGACGAATCAATCCGCAGCGTTACTCCGCTTGCCTTTGCCATTTCATACGCATGCCCGAGCAATCCGAAACCGGTAATGTCCGTGCAGCCGCCGGCGCCGACCTCCAGCATCAGCTTAGATGCAGCGGCGGCCGAAGTCGTCATACATTCTATAACCGCCGCGATGGTTTCGGGTCCGGCTTTGCCGAATTTTACGGCGGTATTGATGGCTCCAGTGCCGATCGGCTTTGTCAAAATCAATCTGTCGCCCGGCTTTGCTCCGGAATTCCTGATAATTCTGCCGGGATTTATAACGCCCGTAACCGCATAGCCGATTTTGATTTCCGCATCGTCAACCGAATGTCCGCCGACAACTGCTACGCCTGATTCCGTCATTGCCGCCTGTCCGCCAGAGAGGATTTCCGCCAGAACGTCAAAATCTCCCTTTTGCGGATAACAGACTATTGAAAGCGCCGAAACCGGCTGCCCGCCCATCGCATAAACATCGTTTAACGCATTGATCGCCGCCACACGCCCGTAAATCGTCGGGTCATCCGCAACCGGTGTGAAGAAATCCACCGTCTGCACAATCGCCAGATCGTCCGAAAGGCGCACCACACCCGCATCATCGGCGGTTTCAAAACCGACGATTACGTTATCATTGGATTGTCGCGGTAAGCGGCTCAGAACCTGAGCCAGATCGGCTGGCGACAATTTCGCCACTCAGCCGGCGCATCCGACCATTTCCGTTAAACGCTTATGGCTCAATGATTTACACCTCCTTTGAATTTATCAGACGTTCATATAGCCAATCGAGATCATCCGAATTGTAATATTCGATCTCGATCTTTCCGGACCTTCCGTCCGGATTTGCCACGATCCGGACATTGGTGCCCAGCACACGCATCAATTTCGTTTCTGCCAGACGGACATTCGGATCGTTCGCACGCCTGGAAACGGGCGTGGCTTCATCGGCTGTCTTTCGCCTGTTGCCTGTCCGCATCTGCCGTAAAATTTTCTCGGATTCGCGGACGGAAAGCTGTTTTTCTATGATAAGCCGTGCCGCCCGGCGCTGATCCGCAGGATCTTCGGCAAGCAGGAGTGCGCGTCCGTGGCCGGCTGAAAGCTTGCCCTCCTCGATCAGTTCCAGAATGTCTTCAGGTAATTTCAGAAGCCGCAGCGTGGTAGCCACCAGCGAACGCTCTTTCCCGACACGCTCGGAAACCTGCTCTTGCGTAAGTCCAATGTTTTCAATGAGTTTGCGGTAGGCTCGGGCTTCTTCGACGGGATTCAGTTCCTGCCTTTGAATGTTTTCGATAAGTGCCGTCTCCAGTAACCGGTCGTCCGAAATATCACGTACCGTAACCGGAATACGTCGCAGCCCTGCACGCTGCGCCGCACGCCAACGCCGCTCGCCTGCTATGATTTGATAGCGTTTGCCAAATTTGCGGACGACAATCGGCTGTACAATGCCGTTTGAAACAATCGAGCGGGCCAACTCATCGAGTCCCGATTCCGTAAAACGTGTCCTGGGCTGCTCCGGATTTGGATCAATCAGGTCAATGTCAACCTCTGTCGGAGCCGCAAAAGGCTCCGGCGCATCGCCCAGGAGAGCACTAAGTCCCCGCCCCAGCGGCTGTCTGGCCATTTGTCAGTACCTCCTTTGCCAATTCTATGTAACTCTCGGCTCCGCGGGATTTAATGTCATAAAGAATGATCGGCTTCCCAAAGCTCGGAGCCTCCGCCAAGCGGACGTTGCGCGGAATCACCGTCCGAAAAACCTGCGGCCCGTAGAAATCCCTGAGTTCTTTTGCGACTGCCGCCGCCAGATTTGTCCGCTCGTCATACATCGTAAGCAAAAGACCCTCGATCGTAAGATTCGGGTTTAATTCACGTTTCAGCCTGGCAAGCGTCTCAAACAGCTCCGTAACGCCTTCCAGAGCAAAATATTCACATTGTATCGGCACCAGCAGCGAGTCGGCGGCCGTCAAGCCGTTTACCGTTAAAATACCGAGGCTCGGCGGGCAATCTATGATTATGTAATGAAAATAATCGCGGATGTCTTCCAGCAGCTTCTTCAGGACGAATGCCCGGCTATCCGAATCGGCAAGCTCGATTTCGATACCGGCAAGATTTTTGTCCGCCGGGACTACCCACATCAGCGGCAATTCAGTCGGCAGGACGATTTCGCGTATCCCGATGGATGCAGTCATCGCATCATAAAGAGACTTTCGTTCGCCGCCGCGCGTAATGCCTGCACCGGAGGTGCTGTTGCCCTGCGGATCAGCGTCAAGCAGCAAAACCTTCTTTTCCTGAATGGCCAGCGCGGCAGCAAGATTGATTGCCGTCGTCGTCTTTCCGACGCCGCCTTTTTGATTCGCAACTGCAATGATTTTTCCCATTTTTTATACGAATAGAGCAGGTGAAATCTAAATTATCACATCGGGCAGCGCAATGGTAAACGCAAAATTGTGGAACGTTCCACAATTTTCAAGTTCCCGGGGGTCTTTTTTTCGATTTTTTGCGGATTTTTGGCTTTAAATTGTGGAACGTTCCACAATTTAAAATCCTTCCGGGTCAATTTTGCGAGGTTTTAGAGGGCTTTTGGGCTGTCAGATGTATCAGTACGGCAGAAATGGCGGCCGGCGTCAATCCGTTAATGGTACGCACCTGAGCAAAGGTCTGCGGCCGCGCACGCTCCAACCGTTCAATCATTTCGTTCGAAAGTCCCATAATCCGCCGAAAATCGAAATTTTCCGGCACTTTCAGGCTGTCATGATGATTTATCCTTTCCGTGGCGGCTTTTTGTTTCTCGACATAGCCTGCATAAAGGGAATCCGCCAGAGCGGTTTCAATATCCGTTTCGGTTGCATCCGCTGCGATTTCGGAAGGCAGCAGGCGGGAGATCAGTTCGGCCGTTACGCCCTGCCGCAATGAAAGCTGGGAAAGTGTAAATGCATCACCGAGGTCCATACCGAGAAGTGATGCGACGGCAGCATATTCTCTGTCCGACCTCTTGAAACGCGTTGTGTCCAGAGCGTTTCTGAGACGTGCCAGCCGGTCGCGGCGGCGATTGAACCGTTCCCAGTCCGAATCGCCAACAAGTCCGATTTCGCGGCCGATAGGACTCAGGCGTTCGTCCGCATTATCGTGCCGCAGTGTCAATCTTGCCTCCGCACGCGAAGTAAATAGTCTGTATGGCTCATCTACGCCGTGCCGGATCAGGTCATCCACCAGCACGCCGATATAAGCCTGGTCCCGGCGGAGTACCAGCGGCTGCCTTCCCCCGACGGCGAAAGCGGCGTTAATGCCGGCCATAAGCCCTTGGCAGGCGGCTTCCTCATAGCCGGTCGTACCGTTTATCTGTCCGGCTAGAAAGAGCCCCGAAATCATCGTTGATTCCATCGTCGGCTTTATCTTTCGGGGATCTACGAAATCATATTCGATTGCATAACCCGGCCTGATCATCCGGACGGATTCGAAACCGGGAATCATCCGCAGTAATTCCTGCTGCAGATTGGCCGGCAATGAGGTCGAAAAGCCATTGAGATAAACCTCATTGGTATTGTGGCCTTCAGGTTCCAGAAAGAGTTGATGGCGGTCTTTATCCGCAAATTTTACGACCTTATCCTCGATGGATGGACAGTATCGCGGGCCAATGCCTTTGATTTTTCCCGAATAGAGCGGCGATTCGCTTAAATTCCGGCGTATTGCTTCGTGAACAGCCGGGGTTGTATAGCCAATAAAGCATTGTATCTGCGGCTGCTCGATTTTTTCCGTGGCGAAAGAGAAAGGAACGGGCCGCTCATCGGGCGGCTGCGGCTCGAAAGCGTCCCAATCTATCGTCCTGCCGTCAAGGCGAGGCGGAGTTCCCGTCTTCAGACGGCCGACCGGAAACCCGAGACGTTTTAAGGATTCGGCTAATTCTATCGAGGCAGGTTCGCCGGCTCTGCCGGCGGAAAATGTCTGCCGTCCCGTGTGAATCGTGCCATTGAGGAATGTACCGGTTGCGATTACCACCGCCTTGGCTCCGAGCCTTCGGGAATCCTGCAGCTCGACGCCGCTAACTCTATTGTTTACAACAATTAAGTCGGTTACGGTGCCTTGTCTCAGATGCAGGTTGGGTGTCGCCTCCAGGACGCGGCGCATTTCCGTTCGATAAAGTCCGCGGTCAGCCTGCGCCCGCGGCGACCTGACGGCAGGCCCGCGCGAACGGTTCAAAAGCCTGAATTGTATGCCCGTACGGTCAATGACGCGTCCCATTATCCCGCCAAGAGCATCTATTTCGCGGACTACGTGCCCTTTCGCAATTCCTCCGACCGCGGGATTGCAAGACATTTGGCCGATAAGATCCAGGTTTATCGTAACCAAGGCGGTCGAAGCGCCGAGCCGCGCCGCCGCCGAAGCAGCCTCGCAGCCGGAATGTCCCGCGCCGATCACGATAACATCGAAACTTTCGTCAAACATAAAGAATCCGACGGCCAAAACCGAAACCTGAGCAAAACTATAATTTTACCGCTTTCATCGGCAAAGGACAATAGATTTCCGCAGCGAAGGAAACAGACTTTTTCAAGCGCCGGGCATTTTCAGCTTCTGCGTGATTTCAGTTTCTGCGGGAAATGAGCGGCGTCGGTGGATTTGCAATGGTCTGGTAGCGGCCAAGCCGGACCCGATCGGTTGATTTGTATGAAATCAGAGGCATAAAGCCGTTATCTGTCAACGTCCGGACGCTGAGGTCTGTCATCAGAATTTCCGCGCATGGTTTATGGAAAGATTCGCCGTTTTGCTTATAGAAATGTACCGGCAGGCCGTCAATGTCCTGCGGCAGTGCACGGAGCATTTCCCAGCCGTAAGCGGCAAAACCGGCCGCAAGGAGCGTAGCCGCAGCATAGCAGCCATTCAGCCAGAGATAGTCATCGTGTGCCGGCAGGCCGTCAAATTCCTCAAATGCGAATCTCTCCGTCGGGTCAGTTTCCGCACCGTAAGGAAGCCGGCCGATCATCCGCGGAGCTGTCATACCAATGGAATTTGCCTCCGGAGTCAGCCGTAGAGCGTTCCAGAGTTTGGCGGCGGACGATGCCGCATCCGGCTGCCAGGTTTTCGGGTCGGGATTTTCGCCGAATGATGTAATGCCGAGCATTTCCGGCCGGATATGTGAAACTAACGGAGCTCCAGCGGCCTGAGCAATTTTCCCGATGCGCATCAGGGTTGCAATGTCATCGATGTCCGGGGAAAATGCGTAATCGCCGATTATCAGGGAATACGGCACGCCGCCTATCACCTCGGCGGCTTCGCTTAGAAGAACCTTGTAAAGCCGTGTATCCGAGAGGCTTTCTGCTGACCTCAGCTCCGCAGACAATTCATTTTTTGAAACATCGAGCAGGAAGATTTTAAGGTCTGAAGAGGTAGCTGCGCGGCGGCATAGGAAAAAGAGTCCGCGCCAGGCAGCCTCGAGCCGGCGAAAATCTTTGAGATGAAGCAGGCAGCGCATTATGCCGCTGATTGAAGCATCCGTTGCGGAAAGAAGCGATTGCTGTTCGTTTTCGTCAATCGCTACAAGGTGCGGCCGGACCAAATCGCTGACCAGGCGGCCTAGTTCACTGCTGATAACTGACGGCGGTTTTTCGCCGCGATCTCCGCTCAGGATCGCATCCAGCAGCCCGCCTTCGGCCGTCGGTTGCTGACTTTGCGTATTGATGGGTATTTCGTCTCCGGCAAGGCCAAAGAGCCGGCGTGCTTCGCGGGCGGCTGAATTATATGAATCCG
>Ga0073934_10001346_pt1 | contig 59669 bp, 67 predicted proteins | sample LarsenN4metaG_FD_76834 | JGI IMG/M metagenome (GOLD analysis project Ga0073934, IMG submission 76834) | Hot spring sediment bacterial and archeal communities from British Columbia, Canada, to study Microbial Dark Matter (Phase II) - Larsen... ...
ATACTCCGGCCGGCAGTCCGGATAGCCGGAATAGTCCACCGCGTTCGCGCCGATGAAGAGGTGGCGCGCATCGAGCACCTCGGCCCAAGCGAGCGCAAGCGAAAGGAGAATCGTGTTGCGCGCCGGAACATAGGTCACCGGGATCCCCGGCCCCGTTCCCGACACCGGGACCTCGATCGCGCGGTCGGTGAGCGCCGAGCCGCCGAACTGCGCCAGGTCGAGCCGCACGATGCGGTGCTCGCGCGCACCGAGCCGCCTCGCGAGGCGCGCCGCCGCCGCCAGCTCGATCCCGTGGCGCTGGCCGTAGTCCACCGACAGGCACCAGCAGTCGAAGCCCTCGCGCCGCGCCCACGCGAGCGTGGTCGCGGAATCGAGGCCGCCGGAGAGAAGAATGACCCCGCTTTTCAGCGTTTTTTCGTCGCCGGCTGTGCGAGCGCCTGCAGGCGCTGACGGGCGCTCGCCGCCGCCGGGCTGTTCGGATAGCGGGCGATCAGGTCCTGCAGCGTCTTCTGCGCGCCGCGCCGGTCGCCGAGCGCCTCCTGAGACGAGGCGATGTTGAGCATCGCATCCGGCGCCTTGGCGTCCTCCGGCCAGGCCGCGACCAGCTTCTGCTGCGCGGCGATCGCCTGCTTGTAGTCGCGCTGCGCGAAGTGCGCGTTGCCGATCCAGTACTGCGCCGAGGGGGCGAGCTTCGACGTCGGGTAGGTGACCAGGAAGCCCTGGAACGCCGATATCGCGAGCGCGTAGTTGCCGAGCTTGAACTGGTTGAGCGCCGCTTCGTAGGCCTTCGTCTCCGCCGCCGTCGGCGAAGCCTCGGCCGGGGGCTTTTCCGCCTGCGCCGCCGCCTGCTCGCGCGCCTGCTCGAGCTTTCTCAGCCGCGTGTCAATGTCCAGATACAGCTCCTTGCCGCGCCTTTCGGCCGTCTCGGCCTGGTGCTGCATCACCTCGAGCTGCCCGCGCAGCCGCGCGATCTCCGCGCGCAGCGCCTCGATCTGCCCGGCGAGCTCGATCAGCGCCGAGCGATCCTCCAGCTTCGCCAGGCGCTCCTCGAACGCCTTGTTCGCCGCCTCCACCTGCTTGCGCAGCTCGGCGATGCGCTGGCGCGCGACGTTGTCGTCGAACAGGCCCTGCGCCGCCGCGGGGGCGGCGAGCGCAGCCAGAGCGACCGCAGCGGCGAGACGGCGCTTCAAGCGGTCCTCAGTACTCGCCCTGATACAGGATGTCGCCGCGCCGGTTCTTCGCCCAGCACGCCTCGTTCGACTCGGCGCAGACCGGCTTTTCCTCGCCCAGGCTCACCGACTCGATCTGCGTCTCCTTCGCCCCGAGCAGCATCAGCATGCGCTTGACCGCGTCGGCGCGCCGCTGCCCAAGTCCGATGTTGTATTCGCGGCTGCCGCGCTCGTCGGCGTTGCCCTGGATGAGCACCTTCGTCTCGGGATGCTCGCGCAGGTATTTCGCGTGCGCCTCGACGAGCGGCCGGTACTCGTCCTTGATGTCGTACTTGTCGTAGTCGAAATAGATCGAGCGCCGCGACAGGATGTTCGCCGGGTCCTTGAGCGGGCTCGCCGCCTGCGGCTTGCCGGCGGTCAGGTCCACACGCGCGACCGAGCCGGGTTTCACCGGCTGCGGCTTGGCTGCCGCCGCCTCGCCGCCCGCCGCGGCCTGGCGCTCCTCGACGCCGGCGGGCGACTGCTCCTGCTCCGGCGTGCTGCTGCATCCGGCAAGCGCTGCCGCAACGATGGCGGCGATGACGATGACTCGCATGACGATCGCTCCTTTCCGGTTCAGTTCGTAAACGGTCCCCACGCCGGCTCGCGCACGTCGCCCGCCGAAACGGTCAGGCGCTGCTTCACGCGCCCGTCGGCCGAGACCGCCGAGAGCACCCCGCGGCCGCCGATCACCGTCGCGATCAGGATCATGCGGCCGTTGGGCGCGAAGCTCGGCGACTCGTCGCGGTCGCTGTCGGTGAGCACCTGCGTCTGGCGCGTCGCCAGATCCATCACCGCGAGCTGAAAGCGCCCGTTCGTGCGCGTGATGTAGGCGAGCTGCTTTCCGTCCGGGCTCACCCGGGGCGACACGTTGTACGCGCCTTCGAAGGTCACCCGCTGCGGCTCGCCGCCCGCGACCGGCATGCGGTAGATCTGCGGACTGCCGCCCCGGTCCGAAGTGAAGTACAGGGTTTGACCGTCGGGCGAAAACGCGGGTTCCGTATCCACCGCGTTGGATTGCGTGAGCCGGCGCAGGCCGCTGCCGTCCGGATGGATCAGGTAGAGCTGCGTGCCGCCGTCGCGCGAGAGCGCCACGGCCAGCCGCGTGCCGTCGGGCGACCACGCCGGCGCCGAGTTCGAGCCCTTGAAGTTCGCCGCCACCTGGCGCTTGCCGTCGGCGAGCGAATGCACGTAGATCACCGGCTTCTTGTTCTCGAACGAGACGTAGGCGAGCCGCCGGCCGTCGGGCGACCACGCCGGCGAGATGATCGGCTCGAGCGACACCAGCGCCGTTTCCTCGCCCGCGCCGTCGGCGTCGGCGATCTTCAGCTCGTAGCGGTTGCCGCGCTTGACCACGTACGCGATGCGGGTCGAGAACACGCCCTTCGTGCCGGTGAGCTTCTCGTAGACGTAATCGGCGATGCGGTGCGCCGTGGCGCGCACCTGCTCGCGCGGCAGCGTGTAGGCGACGCCGGAGAGATCGGCGGCCTTCACCACGTCGTGCAGCTTGAAGCGCACCTCGTAGCGCCCGTCGGCGCGCACCGCCGCCGAGCCGAGCACCAGCGCGTCGGCAAGGCGCGAGCGCCACTCGGCGTAGTTGACCGCGCTCGCCTCCGTGGGCGGCGGCACGAGCGGCGGCAGCTCGAGCACGCGGAACAGGCCGCTGCGCTCCAGATCCGCCTTGACGATCGGGCTGATGCCCGCGCCGATCGCCGCCTCGCCGGCGAACGGCGCCACCGCGATCGGGATGCGCTGCGCGCCCGCGCCGGTGATCTCGATCGTGAGCTGCGCGCTGGCGAAAACCGGAACGACCGCGAAAGCGAGAGCGGCGGCGAGCCTGCGCATGCGCGCCGAATTATAGGGGCAAAGCGCACCGCCTCACCGGTCGAGCGGCCGGAATCTCAGCTCCAGCTCGCGCTGGAAAAGCTCCGGCCGATCTGGCTTCGGCAGCGGCGAGGACTTGAGGATCGCGCGCTCGACCGCCTGATCGTAGCCGGCGTGCCCGCTCGATTTGCGCAGCTTCACCGAGAGCACTTCGCCGGTGGGAAGCTGCACCACGTCGAAGATCGCCTCGGGGTTGCCCTTCAGTTCCGGCGGCAGCAGGATGTTGCCGCGGATCTTGGCGCGGATCCTGTCCACCCAGGTGGCGAGCGCGCGCGCGCGCTCGGCGGCGGCGTCGCGCGCGAGGCTCTCGCGGATCGCGGCGCGCTCGCGCTCCAGCGCAAGCTGCTGCTGCTCGCGGGCCAGCTCCTCGCGCAGCCGTCGCTGCATGTCGGCGTCCGCCGGCGGCTTTTGCGCGGTCTTCGCCGGCTCGGGCTTCGGCGCGAGCTTGGGCGGCTCCGGCTTCGGGGTCGCCTTCGGTGGTTCGGGCTTGGGCGGCGGCGCCTTCACCTCGATGTCGGGCTTCTCGATGCGCGGCTCCGGTTTCGGCGCCGGCGGAGGCGGCGAAGGTTCCGCTTTCGGCGCAGGCGCGGGCGCCGGCGCGGCCTGCGGCGCATCCCACAGTTCCACGGTGACCGGCTCCGGCGGCGGATTCTGCCAGCGCACGCCGAAGACCAGTACGACAAGCAGCGCCACATGCACCAGCGCCGCGAGGAACGCCGACAGGAGCGCGCCGGGCTCGCGCCGATCGTCGAAGACCGCCGCCGTCATTGCCGCGGCTTCACCTGCAGGCCGACGCGCTCGATGCCCCTTGCGCGCAGCTCGTCCATGAGCTGCAGGACCGCCTCGTATTTCACGTTGCGGTCGCCGGCGATCAGCACCGGGGTCTTGGGGTCCTTCACCACCTTCGCGATCTCGTCGCGCCGGATCGGCCGCTCGGCGACAATGCGGCCGGCGGCGTCGCGCTCGCGAAGCGTCAGACTGCGGTCCTCGGCGATCAGGATCTCGATCGGTGCGAGCTTCGGCGCCGAGGCCTTGTCCACCGACGGCAGGTCGATCACGCCGGGCGCAACCAGCGGCGCGGTCACCATGAAGATGACCAGCAGCACGAGCATCACGTCCACGTACGGCACGACGTTGATCTCGTGCATCGGCGCGCGCCGCGAGTGCAGCCGCGACATCGCCGCCTACCTCACCGCCGTCTGGCGCTGCAGCACGTTCGAGAACTCCTCCATGAAGCTCTCGAAGCGGATCGCGAGGCGGTCAATGTCGTGCGAGAAGCGGTTGTAGGCGACCACCGCCGGGATCGCGGCGAAAAGGCCGATCGCGGTGGCGATCAGCGCTTCGGCGATGCCGGGGGCGACCTGCGCGAGCGTCGCCTGCTGCACGCTCGCCAGGCTCCGAAACGCGTGCATGATCCCCCACACCGTGCCGAACAGGCCCACGTACGGGCTCACCGAGCCGGTGGAGGCGAGAAACGCGAGATGGCGCTCGAGGAAATCCATCTCGCGCTGGTAGGTGGCGCGCATCGCCCGGCGCGCGCCGTCCACCATCACGGATGCGTCGGTGCCGCGCTGGCCGCGCAGCTTGGCGAACTCGCGGTAGCCCGCCTCGAAGATCCGCTCCAGGCTGCCGATCGTATGGCGCGCGTTCACCGCTCCCTGATAGAGCGCATTGAGGTCGTTGCCGCTCCAGAACTCGCGCTCGAACTGGTCGGTCTGCTCGCGCGCGCGCCGGATCGCGAACCACTTGCGGAAGATGAACATCCACGACATGAACGACACCGCGGCGAGCAGCGCCATCACCGCCTTCACCACCAGCGAGGCGTTGGCGATCAGCGTCCAGAGCTCGTAGTCCTGCGTCACCGTCATGCGGAGATCCTCGCGCGAAGCCCGGCCGGCAGCGGCTGCGGCCGCATGTCGCGGTGGCGCACGCACGCGGCCTTGATGCGCGCCTCGGCGCACACGCGCCCGTCGGCGAGCCGCGCCTGCTGGCCGAGCCAGAACCAGGCATGCCGCGTCTCCAGCGGCCGCACGGTCACCGTGAGCAGATCGTCCAGGCGCGCACCGAGCCGAAAGTCAATCTCCGCGCGCACCACGACGAAGCCGAGGCCTTCCTCGACCGCCATGCGCTCCTGGTCCACGCCGAGCGCGCGCAGCCATTCAGCGCGGGCGCGCTCGAAGTAGCGAAGGTAGTTGGCGTAGTAGACCACGCCGCCGCGGTCCGTGTCCTCGTAATAGACCCGCACCTGCCAGGCGAATTCCTTTTCCGGGCCGGGCACTTGCAGCACCGGCCGATTGTAGCCCACGCGCGCGCGCGAGACGCCCGGCGCGCGGGCGCGGATCGGACCGATCGGGGATCCCGCGCCCTCAGTCGCCGGAGAGCAGGTCGCGCGCCGGCGCGGGCGCGACGATGCCGAAGTGACGGTACGCGGCGAGCGTCGCCATCCGGCCGCGCTGCGTGCGCTGCAGATACCCGGACTGGATGAGATAGGGCTCGAGCACGTCCTCGATCGTGTCCACCTCCTCGCCGATCGCGTGCGCGAGGTTCTCCAGCCCGACCGGGCCGCCGGAGAACTTCTCGATCACGGCGAGAAGCAGCTTGCGGTCCATGACGTCGAGGCCGACCGCGTCCACATCGAGCATCGCGAGCGCGGCGTCGGCCACCGCGCGCGTCACGCGGCCGTCGGCCTTCACCTGCGCGTAGTCGCGCACCCGCCGCAGCAGCCGGTTGGCGATGCGGGGGGTTCCGCGCGCGCGCCGCGCGATCTCGGCCGCGCCCTCTTCCTCGATCGCCACTTCGAGCAGGCCCGCCGAGCGGCGCACGATCGCGGCGAGCTCCTGCTCATCGTAGAACTCCAGGCGCGCGACGATGCCGAAGCGGTCGCGCAGCGGATTGGTGAGCATGCCGGCGCGCGTGGTCGCGCCCACGAGCGTGAACGGCGGCAGGTCGAGCTTGATCGAGCGCGCCGCCGGCCCCTCGCCGATCATGATGTCGAGCTTGTAGTCCTCCAGCGCCGGGTACAGGATCTCCTCCACCACCGGCGACAGGCGGTGGATCTCGTCTATGAACAGCACGTCGCGCGGCTCGAGGTTGGTGAGCATCGCGGCGAGATCGCCGGGCCGCTCGAGCACCGGCCCCGAGGTCTGGCGCAGGTTCACGCCGAGCTCCCGCGCGATGATGTGCGCGAGGGTGGTCTTGCCCAGTCCCGGGGGCCCGAAGAGCAGCACATGGTCGAGCGCCTCGCGCCGCTCGCGCGCCGCCTGGATGAAGATCTCCAGCTGGCCGCGGATCTTCTTCTGCCCGACGTATTCGGCGAGGGTGGCCGGGCGGAGCGTCCGCTCGATGCGCTCCTCCTCGCCCGCGAGCGGGGCCGCGGAGATCAGCCGGTCGGTTTCGATCACCAGATCACCTCAACGCCGTGGCCGCGCATCGCCGGATCGCGGCTCACCAGGGCCATGCCTTCGGCTTTCGCCTGCGCGACGATCATCAGATCGAAGGGGTCGCCCTGCCTGGCCTTCAGGTTCTCCAGCGCCCAGATGTGCGCGGGCGTGACGCTGAGCAGCCGGAACGCGTTGCGCTCGCCGTGCACCCGCAGCATCTCTGCGAGCGAGCGCTGGAGGCTCAGCTTGCCGCGCAGCCGCTTGACCTGCAGCTCCCACAGGCTTGCGACGCTGACGAACACCTCGTTTGCGAGCGAGCGGATCGTCGCGCGCGCGCGCGCCGAAAGGCGCGCCGGCGCGTGATCCCACCAGAGAAACGCGTGGCTGTCCAAGAGAACGCGCACGTCGCTACCGGCGCGCGCCGCGCGTCCGTTTTCCGCTTGCCGCCCGAGCGCGACGGGCGGTTACTCGCCGGCCCCTCGCCTGCTCGCGGATCCAGACGTTCAGCGGGTCATTCGGCCGGCCCTCCCAGATCTCGTCCGGCAGCGGTGCATCGAAGTCCTCGGCGATATAGGTGATGGCGCCAGCGTCCAGGCCGGCGACGCGCCGGCGCGGCCGCGGGGCGATCGCGACGAGCTTCGCGACCGGCCGATTCGCCTTCGCGATCACGATCTCCTCGCCCGCCCGCGCGCGCTCGAGCAGCTCCGACAGATGCGTCTTCGCCTCGTGAACGTTGAAGGTGTCGACCATCGTCTGGTCAAGAAGTTGACTAAGTCATTCTAGGGCGCGCCCGCCGCCAGGGTCAAACGCGCTCAGGTGCGCGCGAGCGTCTTCAGCGCCGCGCGGATGCCCTCGGCGACGCCGATGCCGGGCGGCAGCCCCTGGAGTGCGCCGCGCGCCTCCTTTTCGCTGTAGCCGAGCGCGAGCAGCGCATTCAGGATGTCGGTCGCGCCGTCGGCGGAAGCGCCGGCGGGCGCCGGCAGCGCATCGGCGAGCCTGCCCTTGAGCTCCAGCAGCAACCGCTCGGCGGTCTTTCTGCCGATGCCGGGGATCTTCGTGAGCCGCGCCGGCTCCTGCAGCGCCACCGCCTGCGCGAGATCGGCGACCGACAGCCCCGAGAGCACCGCGAGCGCGGTGCGCGCCCCGACGCCGGAGATGCGGATGAGCTGGCGGAACGCCGCGCGCTCCTCCAGCGTCGCAAAGCCGTACAGGACGTGCGCGTCCTCGCGCACGACGAGGTGCGTATGCAGCGTCACCGGCTCGCCGGTGGCGGGCAGCGCGTAGAACGTGCTCATCGGCACGTCCACCTCGTAGGCGACGCCGCCCACCTCGATCAGCACCTGCGGCGGATGCTTGGCGGTGAGCCTTCCCGTGAGGCGGCCGATCAAGGACGGCGCTCCCTGCTCTTGCGGCCGATCAGGCGCGGCGTCCCTCTCGACCGGCCCCCGCTCACGCCAGTCGCCCCCGTCGCAGCCTGCGCCCGCGCAGCGAATAACGACCGGCGAGCGCGCCGTGCGCGTGGCAGATCGCGCAGGCGAGCGCGTCGGCGGCGTCTGGGCTGGGGTCGCCCGGCAGCGCGAGCAACCGTTTCACCATGTGCTGCACCTGGCCCTTCGAGGCGTGGCCGTTTCCGACCACCGCCTGCTTCACCTGCAGCGCGGTGTATTCGGCGACCGGCAGCCCGGCGAGCACCGCGGCGCAGATCGCGGTGCCGCGCGCCTGCCCAAGCGCGAGCGTGGACTGGGCGTTCACGTTGACGAACACCTTCTCGATCGCGACCTCGGTCGGGTTCGCCCGCCGAATCACTTCTCCGAGGCCTTCCAGCAGCACCTTGAGCCGCGCCGCGAGGTCGCCGGCGCCGGAGCGCACCGTGCCGCTGGAGAGGTAGCGAAGCCGCCCGCCCGAGCGCTCGATGACGCCGAATCCGGTCGTGCGCAGGCCCGGGTCAATGCCGAGGACTCTCACGCCGCCTCGAGCGCGGCGCTGGTATAGACGTTCTGCACGTCGTCGAGCGCCTCCAGCGCATCGAGCAGCCGCCGCATGCGCGCCGCCTCCTCGCCCGCGAGCTCCACCTCGTTGAGCGCCTTCATGGTGATCTCGGCGAGCTCCGGCTTCAGACCTGCCTTCTCGATCGCCGCCTTCACTTTTTCGAAGTCGGCCGGCGCGCAGATGACCTCGATCGAACCGTCGTCGTTGGTGATCACGTCATCGGCGCCGGCCTCCAGCGCCGCCTCCATCACCTTGTCCTCCGGCGTGCCGGGCGCGAACACGAACTGGCCGCAATGCCGGAACAGGTACGCAACCGATCCGTCGGCGCCGAGGTTGCCGCCGTGCTTGGTGAAAGCGTGCCGCACCTCGGCCACCGTGCGGGTGCGGTTGTCGGTGAGGCAATCCACCATCACCGCAGCGCCCCCCGGGCCGTAGCCTTCGTAGCGCACCTCCTCGTAGGCGGCGCCTTCCAGCTCGCCGGTTCCGCGCTGGATCGCCCGCTGGATGCTGTCCTTGGACAGGTTGGCGTCGCGCGCCTTCTCAAGGGCGAGCCGCAGCCGCGGGTTCGACCCCGGGTCGCCGCCGCCCAGCTTCGCCGCCACCGTGATCTCGCGGATGAGCCGCGTGAAGATCTTGCCCTTCTTCGCGTCGGCCGCGGCCTTGCGGTGCTTGATGTTCGCCCATTTGCTGTGACCCGCCATGCCATAATTTTACTGCCCATGGCCGCGCCGCTTCTCATCGCCAAGGCGGGAAAAACCGCGCTGCATCTGCTTCCCGCGCTCGCCAACCGCCACGGGCTGATCGCCGGCGCGACCGGCACCGGCAAAACCGTGACCCTGCAGACGATGGCGCACGCGTTCTCCGCGATCGGTGTGCCGGTGTTCATGGCCGACATCAAGGGCGATCTGAGCGGGCTCGCGAAGCCCGGCGGCGACAACCCGAAAGTGGCGGAAAGGTTCAAGGCGCTCAGGATCGAGCCGCGGTGGGAAGCGTGCCCGGTCGCGTTCTGGGACGTCTTCGGCGAGCAGGGCCACCCGGTGCGGGCGACGATTTCGGACATGGGGCCGCTCCTTCTTGCGCGCATGCTCGGCCTCAACGAGGTGCAGGAGGGCGTGCTCAACCTCGTGTTCAGGATCGCCGACGACTCCGGGCTGCTGCTTCTCGACGTCAAGGACCTGCGCGCGATGCTGCAATTCGCGGGCGAGAACGCGGCGCAGTTCACCACCGAGTACGGCAACATCTCCGCCGCCTCGATCGGCGCGATCCAGAGGGCGCTTCTCGCGCTGGAAAGCCAGGGCGCCGACCGCTTCTTCGGCGAGCCGATGCTCGACATCGCCGATCTCATGCGCACGGCGGACGGCCGCGGCGTCGTCAACATCCTCGCCGCCGATCGGCTGATGAATTCGCCCCGGCTCTACAGCACGTTCCTGCTGTGGCTGCTCGCGGAACTGTTCGAGCATCTGCCCGAAGTCGGCGACCCGGAGAAGCCGAAGCTCGTCTTCTTCTTCGACGAGGCGCATCTGCTCTTCGACGAGGCGCCGAAGGCGCTGCTGGAGAAAATCGAGCAGGTGGTCAGGCTCATCCGTTCCAAGGGCGTGGGCGTGTATTTCGTCACCCAGAACCCGCTCGACATTCCGGAGTCGGTGCTCGGCCAGCTCGGCAACCGGGTGCAGCACGCGCTGCGCGCCTTCACCCCGCGCGACCAGAAGGCGGTGAAAGCGGCGGCGAGCACGCTGCGCGCGAACTCCAGGCTCGACGTCGAGCGCGCGATCACCGAATTGGCGGTGGGCGAGGCGCTCGTGTCCTTCCTCGACGAAAAGGGCAGGCCGTCGGTCGTCGAGCGTGCGCTCGTCGTGCCGCCCGCGAGCCACCTCGGCCCGATATCGCAAGCCGAGCGACGGAGCCTCATCGCCGCTTCGCCCCTTGCCGGCAAGTACGACAAGGCCGTGGACCGCGAGTCGGCGTACGAGAAGCTGAAAACCCGCGCGGTCGAGCGCCAGGAAGGGGCGCAGGAGGCGGCCAAGCCCGCCGCCGGCGTGCTCAAGGACATTCTCTTCGGCCGCACCGGCCCGCGCGGCGGCAGGCAGTCGAAAGGCGTCCTCGAATCCGCGGTGCAAAGCGCCGCGCGCGCGATCGGCTCCGAGCTCGGCCGGCAGGTGCTGCGCGGCGTGCTGGGCTCGATTCTCGGCAAGCGACGGTAGCCGCGGGCAAGGAGATCGCGCATGGACATGGGAATTCGCGGCAGGATGGCGCTCGTGTGCGCGGCGTCCAAGGGACTCGGCAAGGGCTGCGCGATGGCGCTCGCGCGCGAGGGTGCGAACCTCGTCATCACCGCGCGCGGGCGCGAGGCGCTCGAGGCGACCGCCGAGGAGATCCGCAAAAGCACCGGCGCGAAGGTGACCGCAGTCGCGGGCGACATCGCCACGCCCGAGGGGCGCGCGGCGGCGCTCGCCGCCTGTCCCGATCCCGACATCCTCGTCAACAACGCCGGCGGCCCGCCGCCGGGCGACTTCCGCCAGTGGTCGCGCGAGGACTGGCTGAAGGCGCTGGATGCCAACATGCTCGCGCCGATCGAGATGATCCGCGCCACGCTCGACGGCATGATCGCGCGCCGCTTCGGCCGCATCCTCAACATCACCTCCGGCGCGGTGAAGATGCCGATCGCGGAGCTGGGCCTTTCCAACGGCGCGCGCGCGGGGCTGACCGGGTTCGTCGCCGGCCTCGCGCGGCAGGTCGCGCAGCACAATGTCACGATCAACAACCTGCTTCCCGGGCGTTTCTGGACCGACCGCCTGAAGAACACCACCGAGTTCAACGCGCGCCAGCAGGGAAAAACCGTCGAGGAAGTGAAGGCGGCGCTGGAGCAGGCGATCCCCGCCAAGCGCTTCGGCACGATCGAGGAGTTCGGCGCGGCGTGCGCGTTCCTCGCGAGCAGCCACGCCGGCTACATCACCGGCCAGAACCTGCTCATTGACGGCGGCGCGTATCCGGGAACCTTCTAGGCGAGGAGCATTCCGGCCGATGAACGGATCCGCGCCACAAGTGCCCCGGCCGGTGCGCGTCGTGGACACCGGCGTGCGCGGCGGCCGGGCGAACGTCGCCTTCGACCAGGCGCTCGTCGAGGCGCACTCGGCCGGGCGCGTTCCGGACACCATCCGGTTTCTCCGTTTCCGTCCGTCGGCGCTTGTCGGGCTGCACCAGATCCTGTCGCACGAGGTGCGGCTCGAGTACTGCGCGCGGCACGGCATCGAGGTCGGCCGGCGCATCACCGGCGGAGGGGGCCTTTACCTCGACGAGGGCCAGCTCGGCTGGGAGCTGGTGCTGGAGCGCGGCGCGCTCGGCGCCGACCTCGCCACCGTCGCCGCGCGCATCTGCCGCGCCGCGGCGGCGGGGCTGCGCGCGCTTGGCGTCGCCGCCGAGTTCCGCCCGCGCAACGACATCGAGATCCACGGCCGCAAGGTGAGCGGCACCGGCGGCCTTGTCGAGGGGCGCACGCTTTTTTTCCAGGGCACGCTCCTCATTGACTTCGACCCGGCACGCATGATCGAGGCGCTGCGCGTGCCGGTGGAAAAGCTCGCGCGGCGCGAGCTGGATGACGCGCGCCGGCGCGTCATCACTCTCGCCGAGGCGATGGGGCGGGTGCCCGCGCTCGAAGAAGTGCAGGCAGCGCTGCTCGCCGGCTTTCGCGAGGAGCTGGGGCTCGCGCCGGAGTGGGGTGCGCCGACCGAGTACGAGGAGCGGCTCGCGGCGCGGCTGCTCGATGAGCAGTTCGGCACCGAGGAGTTCGTGCGCATGCTGGATGCGCCCGATGCGGAGGCGCCGCAGGTCTCGGCGACGCTCGTGCGGCGCGGCGGCATGCTGCGCGCCGACATCCGGCTCGAGGAGCCCGGCCGGCGCATCCGCGAGGCGCTCCTCACGGGCGACTTCTTCGCCAGCCCGCCGCGCGCGGTGTTCGACCTGGAGGCGAGCCTGCGCGGACTTCCCGCGGCGCAGGCGGGCGAGGCGGTCGAGCGGTTCTTCTCCCGCGCGAGCTGCGAGTTGGTGGGGCTCGCGCCGGCGGATTTCCGCGAGGTCATCGAGCAGGCGCTCGCGCAGTTGACGCTGCGCGCGGCAGGCCGCAGCCTGCGCGGGCACTGGAAGGGCCCCGGTCCGGAGCGCGCGCCGACGCTCGTCTTTCTGCACGATGCGCTGGGAAGCGTGCGCCTCTGGCGCGATGTGCCGGAGCGGCTTTCGCGCGCAACCGGCTGCGGCGCGCTCGTCTACGACCGCTGGGGATCGGGTGAGTCCGAGCCGCTCGCGCCGCCTTACTCGCGCGATTACCTCCTCGAGGAGGCACTCGGGTCGCTTCCCGAGGTGATCGAGCAGGCCGGGGTGCGCGAGGCGATCCTCGTCGGCCAGTCCGATGGCGCGTCCATCGCGCTCGCGTACGCTGGTGCGCATCCCGAGCGCGTGCGCGGCCTGATCGCGCTTTCGCCGCATCTCTTCCGCGAAGAAAGGACGCTCGCCGCGATTGCGCGCCAGATCGAGGACTTCGAGCGCGGCGACCTGCGCGCGCGCCTTGCGCGCCACCACGGCAACCGCACCGAGGCGCTTTTTGCGCGGCTGGTCGAGGTCTGGACCTCGCAAGGCCCGGGCGCAGGCTGGGGGCTGGAACCGTATGTGGCGAAGGTGCAATCGCCGGTGCTCGCGATCCAGGGCGAGGACGACGAGTTCTTCTCGCCGGCGCAGCTCGAAGCCCTTGCGCGACTGCTGCCCGGGCGCTTGCGGACGCTGCGCATACCGGGCTGTGCGCACTATCCTTTGCACCAGGCGCGCGAGACGGTGCTCGCCGCCGCGATCGCCTTCATCCGCGAAGTGCTCGGAGAAAGACCGCATGCTGCTGCTCGAACAGCTTGAGCGGCTCGCCGCGGGCGAGCAAAGCCTCTTTCGCGCGCAGCTTCTGCGCGAGGATCTCGCGCGCCTGCGCCGGCTGAAGGAACTCGCCCGCAGCGCCGCCGATGCGGCGGCGTTCCGCAAGGCCGGAATGCGCCTCGGCTGGACGCAGGGCGATGCGCGCACGATGGAGCTCGCCGCGCCGCTCCAGGCGCTGCTCGATGCGGTTTACGCGCTCGAAACCGGGCCGGGCGGGGCGGAGGCGGAAAACCGCGTCGTCGCGGCGTGGAACGAATTCAACCGCGCCCGGATCGAGCGCCTGGTGGGCTGCCTCTCGCCGCCCGTCGCGAAACCGGCGGATTAGGCGCTCTTGCGGCGGCGGCGCCGCGCGGCGGCGCGGCGCACATTGCCGCAATAGACCGCGTATAGGGCGGCAAGAAGCGTCGGCGCCTCGGGGCCAGCGAGCGAGTAGTAAAGCGTCTGGCCTTCGCGCCGGAACTTGACGATGCCGCGCTGGCGAAGGATCGCCAGGTGCTGCGACAGCGCCGACTGGCTCACGTCCACCACGCGCTCGAGCTCCCCGACCGACTTCTCGCCCTCGGCGAGCTGGCAGAGCACCAGCAGCCGCACCGGGTTCGACATCGCCTTGAGCAGGCCCGAGGCGCGCAGCGCGCGCGCCTGCAGCTCGCCCAGGTTCATGTCGGCGATCGCCGCGGTCCTTTGCACGGACGCCTCCATCAGGAGGGGCAGGCGGGCGCGCAGCCGGCGAAATTGTCGGCCGCCATCTTCGCCTCGTACTTCGGTCCGACCTGCGCACCGGGCGTGAGGTTCGCCTTGACCGATGCCCAGTCGGTCGGCTTGATCACCACGAGCCAGCCGGCGCCGTAGGGATCCTCGTTCGCGAGCGACGGTTTCGCGACGAGCGCTTCGTTCACGGCGACCACGGTGCCGGCGACCGCCGACTTCGCCGGGCCGACCCATTTGCCCGACTCGACCGTCGCGCAAGACTTGCCCGCCTCGACCGAACGGCCGACCTTCTTCGGCGTGAATGCGACCAGCTGCCCGGCCATCGCGGTGGCGACGCTCGTCATGCCGACCTTGACGTTGCCGTCGGGCAGCTCCTGATACCAGATGTGGTTCTCGACGTCGTAGAGAAGTTCGTCGGGAAAGTGGCAGCCGCGGACTTCAGCCATGGTGCGCGTGTTCTCCTTGTTCGCCGGCGTCGGATTCTAGGCGCAGGGGGCGGGACGAGCAACAGAACTCCCCGAGCTTTTCCACCTCCAGCTTGCCGCGCACGAAAAGCGCAAGATGCGTGACGAGCAGTCGCATCATCTCGAGGCGCCGCGCGCGGTCCTCGGCCGGCCGCAGCGTCAGCAGATTGTAGTGGTACGCGATCTCGCGGCAGGTCTCGCGGCAGGCGTTGAAGCTGGGCGCGCCCTTCGCGCCCTGGCGGTGCAGCGCGAGCAGCCGGAAACCCTCGACTTCCTCGGCCGTGGGCTCGACGCCCCGCGCGCGCACCCAGCGCTCGAGCACTTCCTCGGCGGCCGCAAGCAGCGCCGCCGGCGAACCGGCGGCCGCGACCTCGCGCTCGATGTCGTCAAACGACCTCACGCGAGGCCCTTGTCGCGCACCAGGCCGAGCGCGTCCGAGACGTTCTCGTGAATTCCCAGCCGGCGCGGCGAGATCCCCAGCGCAAGGCCCAGCAGCTGGGTGAAGTAGAGCATCACCACTTTCGTCTTCGCGCCGAACACCTTCTCGGCGCGCACCTGGTGCATCTCCAGGCCGGAGTGGCAGGTCGGGCATTCGGTGGCGATCACCTCGGCGCCGGCCGCTTCCGCCGCGCGCAGGATGTTGAGCACCAGCCGCGTCGAGGTGTCGCTGTCCGAGAGCGTGTGCGCGCCGCCGCAGCAGGCGGTCTTGAGCGGAAATTCCACGTTCTCGGCGCCGGCGGCGGCGAGCAGGTCGTCCATGAAATGCGGCTTGGAGGTGGATTCGCTTCCCGGGCCGCGGTCCTTTTCCGGGAAGATGTGCCGCGGCCGGGTGTACATGCAGCCGTAGTAGTTGGCCACCTTCAGCCCCTTGAGCGAGTTCTTCACGCGGCGCCGGAGCTCCTCCTCGCCGATTCCGTCCCGGATCCAGTCGAGCGCGTGGATGGTCTCCAGCGTCCCCGCCCGGTAGGTTTCGTGGCCGGCCTTGCGCGACAGGCGCTCGACCACCTCGCGCGAGGCCGGATCGTGCGCGAGATCGTATTCGGCCTTCTTCAGGTTGTGGTAGCAGCCGTTGCACGGCGCCATCACCACGCCCGCCTTCATCTCGTTGGCGGCGATCGCCATCACCCGTGCCGAGAGATAGGTCTGCACCTTCGGGTCGATGTTCTTCACCTCCATCGCCCCGCAGCAGTTCCAGTTCTTCACCTCCTCCAGCTCGAGCCCCAGCGCCCTGCCCACCGCCTTCGTCGAGCGGTTGTACGCGTGCCCGGTGCCTTCGAGCGCGCAGCCCGGGTAGTAGGCGACGCGCCGGTATTGCGCCTTCATTTTCCGTCCTCCAGCCCGAGCGCCTTGCGCTGGCGCGCCTGCTGCTCGTGCACATATTCGGCGATCGCCGCGCCGGCCTTTCCCCAGCCGCGCGTGCGCGGCCGGAACACCGCGGCGAGCGCGAGCTTGATTCCCTGCAGGACCGGCAGCCGCCGCGCCACGCGCTTCACCATCTCGACGAGCCAGCCCTGCAGGAGCGGCTGCCCCGTCCTCGCGAAAAAGCCCCGGATCACCCGTCCTTCCTCTATCTTGCCGGTCGCCACCACCTGCTCGGTGAACTCCTCGTCGAAGATCATCGAGGGCTTCTTCGGCGTGTGGCCCTTCAGCTCCAGCCAGTGCGCGGTCGCCTTCATCACCCCTTCGGGGAAGACGTCGCGCGGGCAGGCGTAGGTGCACTTGTTGCACGACACGCACTGCCAGATGATGTCCTTGTCGCGCAGCAGCTCGGACTCCATCCCCATGCGGATGAGGTAGATCCAGTAGCGCGGGTTGAAATCGGGATTGACCGCGTTCACGGTGCACGAGTTGGTGCACGATCCGCACTGCCAGCAGCGGTGGATGTATTCGCCCCCGGGCAGCGCGGCGATCTCCTCCTGAAGCCGCTCGTTGTAGTCGGTGACCACGCGCGGCTCGATGAACGTGCTCCAGTGCCCGGAGACGTCCACCCCGTCGAGCACGAGCTTGTCGTGCGTCTTCAGGTTCTCCGGCCGGATGAGCGTTTTCTCGTGTATCGGCATCGCGCGCGGTTCAGGAAAGGAGCTCGCGGCCCGCGGCGGGCACCGGCGCCTTCACGCGCAGCCGCCCGCGGCTGCCGACGCCGTCCAGTCCCAGCAGCCGCCGCAGGTGCAGCGCCGGGTCCTCCGGCGCGTTGAAATCGGCGCGCAGGTACGCGCCGCCCTGCTCCGAGATGTAGTCGGCGTACACCTGCGCAAGCAGCAGGTCCACGTACTGCAGCACGTCGCGAAAGACGCCGTTCGCGGCGAGGTACTGGGCGAGCTCCTCGCGCAGCATGACGTGCGTCGCGTAGCTCGCCGGCACCTCGATGCGCTCCAGGTCGAGGTTCTCGCCGTGCCAGATCTCGCGCAGCACGCCGGTGTTCGTTTCCTCGTCCCAGACCCAGCGGCACATGAGGGGATAGCGCTCCGGGTCCGCCGCGTGCAGGATCTCGGCGGCGAGGTCGTGCGTCCAGCGGTGCGCCCGGTCCTCGGGAAACGCCTCGCGGAATGCGGCAAGGCGCGCATCCGCCGTCGTCGTGTCCTCGCGACCCTCGAGCAGGCGCACGATCGCCTCGCGCAGCGGCGGAAACGTCTCCGGTTCGAGGTACGGCGCGATGCGCCGGCGCACCGTGGCGCACAGCGCCGCGAGCGTGCGGAACTCGGCGCAATCGAGCGCGTGCGGGTCGGCCTCCACCAGCGCGCGCCGGAACGCCGCGCTCTTCGCCTGCAGCGCGAGCACGTAGCGCTCGACCCCGCCCTGCTCCTCGGTCGCGGCGACCAGCCGCTCGAACGCGGTCGCGAGCTTCGGGCCGCTCAGTTCGAGACGCGGGCGCTCGATCAGCGCGGGCACGGTATTCAGGCCGCCGCCACCGCCGGCGCGCGCACGAGCGCGAGCGCCGCCATCGCCGCCGCTTTCGCCTGCGCGATCGAGTCGTCTATCGTCTCCGGCCCCGTGGCGGCGCCGGCGGCGAACACGCCCGGACGCGAAGTCTCGCCGAGCGCGCCGTAGGAAAGGCCCTTGGCGATGTGGCCGTGCTCCTGCAGCCGCACGCCGAAGATCTCGGCGATGCGGCGGTTCTCGACGTTCGGGTCCATGCCGATCGCGTGCACCACCATGTCGAAAGGGATCGTGATCGGGCGCTTGACCAGCGTGTCCTCGCCCTTGACGATCAGCTTTTTGCCGTCGGAGGTCACCTCGGCGATCCGCGCCTTGATGTACTTGACCTTGAACTCCTCCTGGCTGCGCCAGTAGTAGCTCGTTTCGTACAGGCCGAAGGTGCGGATGTCCATGTAGTAGATGTAGACGTGGCAGTCGGGCAGCTCCTCGCGGATCTCCATCGCCAGGTTGCACGACACCGTGCAGCAGATCTTCGAGCACCACTCGCGGCCGATCTGCCGGTCGCGCGAGCCGACGCAGAGCAGGATCGCGACGCGCTCGGGCTTGCGCCCGTCGGAAGGGCAGCGCACGCCCTTGCCGGAGGAGATCATCTGCTCGACCTGCGTCGTCGTCACCACGTCGGGGAACGTCCCGAAGCCCCACTCGGGCTTGTTGACCGAATCGAAGTGGGTGAAACCGGTGCACAGGATCGCCGCGCCCGCCTCGATCGTCTCGCCGTTCGAGAGCCGCGCGGTGAACGCGCCCGGCGCGCCGTCGAAGCGCTCGACCCGGCAGCCGGTGTGCACGGTCACCAGCCGGTTTTCCTCGACGCGCTTCACCATGCCGCCGATCGCGTCCTTCGCCCACTCGCCCGAGGGCACGAGCTTCGCGTAGCCCGAGAGGATCGGCGCGCCGCCCAGGCGCGGCTCCTTTTCCACCAGCACCGAACGCTCGCCCACCGCGGCGAGCGCCTGCGCCGCGGCGAGCCCCGCCGGCCCGCCGCCGACGATGAGGACGGGACGGCTCATTGCGCCGCCCGGATCGGGATGAAGCCAGGGCCCGAGGTGATGCGCCGGCGCGGATCGTACAGGCTCTCGCCGCGCCCGGCCTTGACCTCGTCGAGGTAGGCGACGAACTCCGCCTTCTTCGCCTGCCAGTCAATGCCCAGCTTCTCCATCAGCGTCTCCACGGGCGAGGCGTGCCAGTGCAGCTGCACGATCTTGTAGGGATGCGCGCCGCAGGCGAGCGCGGCGAACTGGCAGTCGGCCATGATCGGGATCTCCCACGTCTTGTTCGCCGCCTTGCCGATCCACTGGTTCTTGTCGAGCGTGGTGATGCAGCCGGTGTCGTGCCCGATCATCACGTCGGCGCGCGCCTCCTCGACGGCGACCCGCACCTTGCGGTCAATGGCGAACGAGCGCGTGAACTCGCGCTCGCTGATGATGTGGCGGAAGCCGAAGCCACAGCAGTCGTACCAGGTCGAGTAATCCATTACTTCCGCGCCGAGCGCCTGCATGAGACCGGTGGACACCGCGAGGCGGTTGCCGCCGAGGATGTTGTCGTCGTAGATCGCGTCCTCGGGCACCATCTTGTAGACGTGGCAGGCCGGGTGGATGACGGCGCGCAGGCCGCTGCAGTCCAGCTCGCGCATCGCAGCGATCGGCTCGCGCATCACGTGCACCCACTCGGAGTAATGCACCACCTCCTCGGGGATCAGGAGCTTTCCGTCCACCAGCCGCCCGAGCTTGCCGAGGATCGCCTTGACCCGCTCGCGCAGCTTCGCCGAGTGGATGAGGTAGGCGCGCACCTCCTTGTAGTTGCCGAACGAGGTGCCGCAGTGGACCAGCGGATAGTAGTAGCCGTCGGGCAGCCCCTGGGCGCGCGCAGCGACGTAGGCCTGATGGAAATTGCGCAGGAACACCGCCGCCAGGCTCTCGATGTTGCCGATGCCCGAGCCGTGGTAGTTCCACGCCGTGCACGAGGTCTGGTCGGTCTCGTCGAGGTACTCGACCCCGAGTCGGTTCATCAGCCACAGGAGCGAGGTCGGATACCCGGGGATGTTCCCGCACTGGCCGCAGGACTTGTGGTGCCACAGGCGCCGCGTCGGGATCTTCTTGTCCCAGCCGTAGAGCGTCTTCACCACGACCGGCTCGTGCTCGTCGGTGATGCGGTGCACGACGATCTCGCCGTCCTTTTCCAGCTCCCACATCGCGTCGCGCACGTCCTCGACCCGGTCCTTGCCGGTGAGCATCGAGCGCCGGTCCACCTTCAGCTCCACCCACGCGGTGGCGATGCGCGCTTCCTGCGCGGTGAGGTTCGAGTCGCGCCACTCCGGGCCGTGCCCGGTGAATCGCTCAGCCATCTTCGCCTCCTTCCTTGTCCTGCTGCTCGGCGAGGAAGTCTTCCCACTCCTCGCGCTTTTCGTCCATGAAATCGGAAATGACGTCGAACAGGTTCTGGTCAATGCCTTCGAGCTGCTTGAGCACCCCGGTTTCTTCCCAGATGGTGTACAGCTCGATCGAGGTCCTGAGGTTCACTTCCCAGGCGGTCGCGGTGGTGTTCAGCGTCGGCATCGGGATCGCCTGCCGCAGGAGTTTGAGCGGCGCCTCGATCTTGGAGATCCGCGGCCCCCAGTCGGGGAAGTGGTCCTTGGTGATCATGTCCGGCGCGAGCTGGTTGCCGGTCGAGACGAGCTTCAGCATCACCCGGCTGAACGGCCTGAGCACGTTCTTCGCCGAGTCCATCTGGTGCTTGATCGCGGTCTCGCGCATGAGCATCACCAGCCCGCCGGGGGAATTGCCGAACGGGCAGCGCGCGGCGCAGGTGTAGCACTGGGCGCAGGCCCAGATCTTTTCCTGCATCGCGTCGTAAATGCCCTCCAGGTTTTCGGTCCAAAGGAGCTGCACGATCTCGCGCGGCGAAAAATCGTAGTAGTGCGCCGCCGGGCAGGTGGCGGTGCAGATGCCGCAGTTGAGGCACCCGTTCAGCTCGTGGTCGAACCTCAGGTCCGACTGGATGTCGCGGAAGATCTCCTCCAGCTTCTCCCGCGCGACCGGCGGCTTGTCCGAGACCGGATCGCCGGCGCGCTGCTGAACGCGGGTGGCGGTGGCGTGGGACACGGTCGCCTCAGTACGTCATCACCTTGCAGTCGCCTTCCATCACCTCTTCGATGAGGTAGGCGCCGCCCACGACGCCGCTGCATTCGGGGATGAGGTCCTCCGGCTTCATGTCGAAGAGGTCGAGGTTGGGCGAGCAGGTGTAGAACTTCACCCCCGCCTCGTGCGCCTCCTTGATGAAGTCGTAGACGGTCTTCGGCGAGCCTTCCTTGACGCGCAGCTTTTCGGCGACGCCCTTCTTCATCAGCCGCCCGGCGGTAGCGGTGCAGATCACCTCGACCTCGTAGTCCATCGCCGCCGCCACCGAGGCCTGGAAAATCGGCGCGCCCAGCTCCTCGCCGTTGCGCGGATCGGTGTTCGCCATCACGATGACCAGCTTTTTCGCCACGCCCGTTCCTCCTTGCGCCCGGACCCTGCGGAAAGGAATTCCAGAATATATTAGGAGTTTCTAAAGTGCAAGACGCTGACGCCGCTTTCCTTCAGGCGGGCGGCCGGATCCAGCCGGTGGCGGCGACGATGCCGGCCATGATCGGCACGAGCGCGTCCTCGATGCTGCGCTGCACCGCGCGCAGCCGTTCGAGCGTCGCGCCATAGCCTTCCGGCACTTCCTCGAACTCCATGATGAGGTCCTCGACCATGCCCACCTTCAGGCCCGGGTGGCCGGCGAAGCCGAACGCCCGGGCGCCGATGCGCCAAAGCGCCGGCCGCCCGTGCTCGTCGCACGCGAGGATTTCCGCTTGCGGCGGCGGCACCGGGCGATCGCGCATGTAGATCGCGACCGGATAAGCCTCCGGCAGAAAGCCATCAAGCGCGTTGATGGCCGCGCGCCGCGCCGTGACCACCTCGAAGGCGAGCGGAGCGCTTTCGGAGCCGCCGCCTGCGGCAAGCGCGAGGATCTGCGCCCCGAGGCCGATGCCGACAAGGGGTTTCTCCTGCGCGAGGCACGCGCGCGCAAGCGCCACTTCCTGCGCGAGGGTCGGAAGGTCGCGGCCACCGGCGCTTCCCCAGGGACCGCCGCCAAGCAGGATCAGACCGTCATCGAGCGCCTGCGGCCCGGGCAGCACGGCGCTGCCGGCGAACGGCCGCCAGTAGCGAAAGCGCACGCCTCGGCCCTCGAGATGGTCCTCGATCAGGCCGAGGAATTCGCCCGACGTATGCTGGATGACGTGGACCGTCACCGCTTCGGCGCGAGGCCGAGCTGCCGGCGGATGCGGCGCAGGTCGGCGCGCCCGGGCGGAAACGGATAGCTCGCGATGTCCGACGGCGGCGAATCGCCGTAGGGCCGGTCGCAGGCGGAGATGTCCTCGGCGAACTTGCCCGGGCAGCCGGAAGTCCGGAACGCCACGCCCGCCTCGATCACCTCCTCCAGCTCCTGCGGCGGGACGCCGTAGTCGGTGACGCGCCCCTCGCCGTCGAAGCGCATGTGCTCGACGCGCACCCCGCGATAGTCAATGAGATAGCGCGCGAGCTGCACGCGTCGCCACTGATCGCGCGGAGTGGCCGGCAGGTGGTCCATGAGCGAGCCTTTCTCCGGGAAGAAGCAGAACAGGTGGCTGTGCCCGCCCAAGTCCACGAGCTTTTGCACCAGCGCGAGCACGTCGTATTCCGTCTCGCCCATGCCGACGATGATGTGCGCGCCGAACTTCTGCGGCCCGAAGATGTCGCGCGCGTGCATCAGGATCTCCCAGTATTTCGCCCAGGAATGCGGCGACTGCACCCCCTTGCCGCGCGTGCGATCGAAGATCTCCGGGGTCGCGGCATCGAGCGCCACGGTGAAGATTTCGGCGCCCAGTTCGCGCAGGCTCCTCACGTCCTCGCGCGTCATCGTCGTCGGATTGGACAGGATCGAGACCGGGATCGCCGAGGGATCTATGCGGTCGGTCCAGGCCTTGAGCACGGTGCGCGTGTCCTCGTCCGAGCGCGGGTGCGTGATCATCGAGATGCACATGCGGTGAAACGGGCTCGCGGCGCCGTCCGTCGCGACCTTCTCGATCACCTGCGCAAGCGGCACCGCCGGCCAGTCCACGCGGATGAAGTTCCGGTCGGCGTAGTCGCGCTCGGCCTCGCGGTGGCGCGCAAGACCGCAGTAGGCGCAGTTCGCGCGGCAACCCTCCGGATAGGTGAGGAGCAGGTTCAGGCAGCGCGTGCACTCGCAGCGGTACATCTTCCCGCCCATGATGCCCAGCGTGATCGCCGCCGCGGTGGACATCTGTACGTACTCCGGCGAGCGCATGTTGGGCGTGAGGATGTTGTAGTTGGGCAGGTACACGCCCTGCGGCGGCACGTTCGCGTTCTTGACGCGCGCCCCGTTCCTCAGTTCGATCGGGATGACGCCCGGCGGGCGCGGCTGCATCGGCGTCGCGCTCTGCGATTCGGGTTGGAAGCAGCTCATTGCCAGTACTCCGGGTAGGCGATCCAGCCGCGGCGCAGCTCGCGCTTACCGGGCACCGAGGCGAGCAGCTCGCGCCGGCGGCGAAGCGCGCGCACAAGCGAGGCCGAATACACGCTCTCCAGCTCCTCCTCGTAGTCCGCGAACGCGCCGGAGGCCGCCGCCTCGCCAGCGAGCCGGCCCGAGTGCACCGCGGCGGCGATGCCGGCGCCGGTGACCGGATTCGCGAGCCCGGCCGCATCGCCCGCGAGCAGCACGACGGTTTGGCCGAGCGAGCCGCGCGGACGCAGCATCCCGCCCACCGGGATCGCGCCTCCGGTACGCGCGAGAATCTCGCGGCCGACGCGGCCTTCCGCGGCAAGGCGCGCGTGCAATGCGGTCACGATTTCCTTCAGGTGCGAGCGGTGCGAAGGCTCGACGCCGGCGCCCAGGTTGGCGACATCGGCCTTCGGAAACAGCCACCCGTAGCCGCCGGGGATGCGCGCCGAGAGGAAGATGTCGGTCGCCGCGTGCGGCGCGGCAAGCGGCACCGTGACCTGCCGGGTCTCGACGAGCGCGGCATTGACGCTGCCGATCGCGCGGCCGGCGACCGAGCGCGGGCCGTCGGCGCCGATGACCACGCGAGCGCGCAGCCGCGCGCCATCGGCAAGCTGTACCGTGCCGTCGGCGGCGAGGCGACGCACCGGCGAGCAAAACCGCACTTCGGCCCCCGCGCGCACGGCGCGCGCGGCGAGCGCCGCGTCGAACGCCGCGCGGTCGAGCATGCGGCCCGGAAAATCGGATTTCCAGTCGGGCGGATCGTCCTCGACGAACGTGGCCATCGCCCCGATCGGCTGGCGCACCGATCGGGCGAGGTCCTCCGGATCCGCGCCGATCATCGCCGGCACGAACTCGGCGCACTGCACCGGGCGGCCCGGCTCGCGCCGCCGGTCGAGCGCGATCACCCGGCAGCCCCGCCGCGCCGCCGCCGCCGCCGCGCTCGCCCCCGCGGGCCCCAGGCCGATGACCAACACGTCGCAGGTTTCGTTCATGCGGCGAGGGTGGCGCGCGGATGGAGCCGGATGGTGCGCTCGGTCTTCACCGAGCAGCAGGCGTGCGCCTGATCGGCCGGACGGCCGATCGCTTGCGCCAGCGCGACCGCGCCGTCGGCCGGAAACGCGATGCCGTCCAGTCCCGCCATCACCGCGTAGGCATCGGTGACGCGCCGGTGCATGCCGGCAGGACGCGCGCAGCCGAGCAGCACCGGCCGCTCGGGAATGCGCCGGCGCGCCTCGAGAAAGATGCGGCCGACCTCGGTGGTGTCCGGTGTCGCAAAGGTGCCCGGCTTTGCATAAAAGGGCATCACCACGACGAGCACCAGCGAGTGAATGCGGTGGCGCGAGACGATGTCGAGCGCCGCCGCCTCGCCGAGCACCCGTCCGTAGTGCAGGCCGATGACGATGTGCGGCACCACTTCCATGCGCGTCGCGCAGAGGGCGGCGAGCGTTTCCTCGAAGTCGGCGACCGGACGATCCAGATGGTAGACCTCGCGGATCGTTCGTTCCGACCCGATCACATCCATCATCGCCGTGTCCACGCCGGCATCCGCCATCGCCCGCGCACGCGCGCGGTCGAGGAGCGCCGAGTGCACCGCGATCCGCAGCCACGGGAAGTCGCGCTTGAGGCGCTCGACCACCGGCCAGTACCGCTCGTAGCGGATCTCGTTGGCCTTGTTCGAGCCGCCGGACAGCAGAAAGCCCTGCAGCGCCTGGGTCGCGACCATCTCGCGCACCCGGCGCTCGAGCGTCTCCGGGCTCGTCGCCGGGATCATCGGCTCCAGGATCTTCGCCCGGCAGTGATCGCAGTTGAGCGCGCACCCGCCAGCGGTGATCGAGAAAGCGGGAAAGCTGTTTTTGCCGCAGCCCTCCAGCTCGCAGCTCGAATACGCCTTGAAGGTCGGCGTCGAGAAGCGGATCGGGCGCAGCGCCGGTGCGCCCGAGCGCTCCATCTCGGCGACGAGCTGCGGATCGAAGGGCGCGTCCTCCAGCGCCTCGATCGCCGCCAGCCGCTCCATCCAGCGCATCGCTCCCTCCCCGGCGCGAGCGCCGCCTACTTGCGCTTGAGGAAGAACGTGAACTCCTTGTTCGCCTCGGCGTGCGAGAGGAGTTCGTTGCCGGTCTGCTTCGCGAACGCCTGGAAGTCCTTCACCGATCCCGGATCGGTGGCGACGATCTTCAGCACCTGTCCGGACTGCATCTCGGACAGCGCCTTCTTCGCGCGCAGGATCGGAAGCGGGCAGTTGAGGCCGCGGGCGTCGAGTTCCTTGTCGAATTTCATTGCGGTTATCCCATCGTGTGATGACAATCGTTCAGCCGAAGCGCGCAAGCAGCTCGGCGACCCTGCCGGCGCGCTCGCTTCGCGCCTGCGGGGCGGCGGGCGGCTCCTGCCGGATCATGCACGCCACCATCTCGTAGAAGGCGCGATCGAGCGCCCGGCGCGCCGCGGCGAGCTGCTGCGCGATGTTCTCGCAGGGCTCATCTTCCCCGATCATGCGCCGGATCGCCCGCACCTGTCCCTCGATCCGGGCGAGCCTGACGTCCATCGCTTTTTTCGCCGCCGCATCATGCATTCTGGGTTCGGTCATGCGCCCTCCCCTCAGCCGCGCGAAAGCGCCCGGCGAATATACACCGGCGGGTATGTCGCCAGCCACCCCTCTTGGTTTTGCGTCGCAGCATAAGAAAACTCACCGAATCTATCAGAGGAAACTTTTTGCTCCATACTCTCTGCCAGTATTAGCTTCTTGACCGCAAGGAAACGCCATGTCCGCACTGCCCGACAAGGCGGCGCTCGACCGCCTGATTGAAGAAAGGCTGGACGCGCTGCTGCCCAGGAAGCTCGCCGAGCTGCGCGAGAAGAAAACGCCCTCGATGACGATTATCGCCACGAAGGGCACGCTCGACTGGGCCTATCCGCCCTTCATCCTCTCCTCCACCGCGGCCGCTCTCGGCTGGGAGGTGTCGGTGTTCTTCACCTTCTACGGCCTGAACCTCCTGCGCCGCGACCTGAGCGGCCTGAAGGTGAGCCCGCTCGGAAACCCGGGCATGCCGATGAAGATGCCATTCGGGCCGGAGTGGTTCAAGCGCATCAACTGGAACATCCCGAACGCGGTGCAGGCGATCCTGCCCGGGTTCGAGTCGGTCGCCACCGCGCTCATGAAGCAGACGATCCGCGCGAAGGGGGTCGCCGACATCGAGAGCCTGCGGCAGGCGTGCATCGAATCGGGCGTGAATCTGGTCGGCTGCCAGATGACGGTGGATCTCTTCGGCTTCACGCGCGAGGACTTCATACCGGAAGTGAAGGATTACGTCGGCGCCGCCACTTTCCTGCCGATGGCGCGCGACGCCGACGTGAGCCTGTTCATCTAGCGAACGCACGATAAGCAAAAGGGGGAGACATGAACTGGATTCGCATCGCCGCCGCCGCCGCCGCGCTGGCCGCGCCCCTGGGTGCGGCCGCAACGACGGGATATTTCGCCCATGGCTACGGCCTAAAGGCGAAAGGCATGGGCGGGGTCGCGATCGCGCTGCCACAGGACGCGAGCTCGGCCATCACCAATCCGGCGAATCTCGGGTTCGCCGGCAACCGGGTGGACCTGGAGCTTGAATGGTTCCGGCCGATCCGCGACGCCGAGTTCACCGGGAGCGGTACCCCCGGGTTGAACGGCAGCTACAGCGCGAGCGGGCGCAAGAACTTCCTCATTCCTGGCGTATCGGCGAGCTGGCAGATGCGACCCGACCTCGCGTTCGGCTTGCTCCTCTACGGCAACGGCGGAATGAACACCACGTTCGACCGGAACCCGTTCGTCGCCTTCGGCGGCTCGAACCCGGGTGGTGTGGACTACATGCAGCTCTTTGTCGCGCCGACGCTCGCCTGGAAGCCGAACCCGAATCATTCCATCGGCCTGTCGCTCAACCTCGTCTACCACCAGTTCGGAGCGCAGGGGCTGGAAGGCTTTGCGGCGTTTTCGGCGAGCCCCGCGAACGTCAGCAACCGCGGCCGCGACAGCTCGACCGGCATCGGGCTGCGAATCGGTTGGACCGGAAAGCTGAGCGAGAACGTTACCCTCGGTGCGATGCTGCAGCCGCGCACCAACATGGGCAAGCTCGACCGCTACCAGGGGCTTTTTCGCAACGGCGGCGACCTCGACATCCCGGCGACCTACGGGGTCGGCATCGCGGTGAAGGCGACGCCGCGGCTCACCATCGCCGGCGACATCCAGCGCATTGACTACGCCAAGGTGCCCTCGATCGGCACCACGCCCGACTGCTTCTTCGCCGGGGCGTGTCAGCTCGGCGCTGCGAACGGTCCCGGTTTCGGCTGGCGCAACATGACCGCCTACAAGCTCGGGCTTGCCTACGAGTGGTCGAGCGACCTGACCCTGCGCGCGGGCTTTGTCACCGGGCGGCAGCCGATCCCGCCGCAGTACACGTTCCTCAACACGATCTTCCCGGCGGTGATGGAGGACCACGTCACCCTCGGCGCGACGTGGAAGTCGGGCGAGCGCGAGATCACCCTCGGCTACATGCACGCCTTCCGCAAGAAGGTGAACGGCGCGGGCTCGATTCCCGCGGGCTTCGGCGGCGGCGAAGCGAACCTGCGCATGCATCAGAACTCGCTCGGCGTCGCGATCGGCTGGAAATACTGAGCGGTCCGCAGCGCTGCTAGCGCGCCACGGGAACCGAGTCGCCGAATTGCTCGGCGAGCAGCCGCTCGCCCTGTTCCAGCACGAAATAGCGGAACGCCTCGGCGGCGGGCGAAAGCGCCTTCGCCCGGATGTTGACGATGTGCCAGCGGCGCATCACCGGCGTGCCGGCGACATCCAACAGGGCGATCTGGCCGACCGACAGCTCCAGCGCCGTCGTGTGAAGCGACAGGAACGCAAGGCCCATGTTCGCGATCACCGCCTGCTTGATCGTCTCGTTGCTCGCCATTTCCATGATCGGCCGCACCGTGACGTGGTGATCGCGCAGGAAATGCTCCATCGCGGCGCGCGTGCCCGAGCCCGGCTCGCGCACGATGAAGGGCTCGCCTTCGAGCGCCTTGGGCGCGATCTCGCGCCGGCGCGCGAGCGCGTGGCCGGGTGAGGCGATCACGCCGAGCGGATGCGCGGCGAACGGCTCCGCGCGCGTGTCGAGTTCACGCGGCGGCCGTCCCATCACCGCCAGATCCACCTCGTTGTCGTGCAGCAGGCGCGAGAGCTGCTCGCGATTGCCGACCGCGAGGCGAATCTCGACCGCCGGGTGCTCGGCGCGAAAGCGCGCGAGCAGCCGCGGCAGGAAATACTTCGCGGTGCTCACCATGCCGATCGTGATGCGCCCGCCCTCGGCGCGGCGCAGCGTCGCCATCGCGTCGCTCGCCTCCTTGAGCGTTGCGAGCACGCGCCGCGCATACACCAGCAGGTACTCGCCGGGCATGCTCAGGCGCACCGAGCGCCCCGCGCGCTCGAAAAGCGGCAGTTCCACCGCGCGTTCCAGATCCTTGATGAGCATTGAAACCGCCGGCTGAGTGAGGTGCAGCTCCTCGGCGGCGCGCGCAAAACTCGAATGCTTCGCGACTGAAGCGAAAGCGGCGAGTTGCCGCAGCGTTACAGCTCTCATAAGCGATTCTGAAGTCGGGCCTAAGAATTTTTGACTTTACCTTATCAGTATGCGTGCGGAAACTCGCCACCATGGATCGCTACAAGGCAGGCGTTATCCCCTACCGGAAGATGGGCTACTGGCAGCCCGACTACGAGCCCAAGGACACCGACATCCTGGCGCTCTTTCGCATCACGCCGCAGGAAGGCGTCGAGCCGGAGGAGGCGGCCGCGGCGGTGGCGGGCGAATCCTCCACGGCGACCTGGACGGTGGTGTGGACCGACCGTCTCACCGCCTGTGAGCTCTACCGCGCCAAGGCCTACCGGGTCGAGCCGGTGCCGGGCCGGCCGGGCGAGCATTTCGCCTATATCGCCTACGACCTGGACCTCTTCGAGCCGGGCTCTATCGCCAACCTCACCGCCTCGATCATCGGCAACGTGTTCGGCTTCAAGGCGGTGAAGGCGCTGCGGCTGGAAGACATGCGCATTCCGGCGGCGTACCTGAAAACCTTCGACGGCCCGCCGACCGGCATCGTCGTCGAGCGCGAGCGGCTGGACAAGTTCGGCCGGCCGCTGCTCGGCGCCACGGTCAAGCCCAAGCTCGGCCTCTCGGGCAAGAACTACGGCCGCGTGGTGTACGAGGCGCTGCGCGGGGGACTCGACTTCACCAAGGACGACGAGAACATCAACTCGCAGCCGTTCATGCACTGGCGCGACCGGTTCCTGTACTGCATGGAGGCGGTCAACCGCGCGCAGGCCGCGACCGGCGAGGTGAAGGGCCACTACCTCAACGTCACCGCGGCGACGATGGAGGACATGTACGAGCGCGCCGAATTCGCAAAAGAACTCGGCAGCGTGATCATCATGATTGACCTCGTGATCGGCTACACCGCCATCCAGTCCATGTCGAAATGGGCGCGCAGGAACGACATGATCCTGCACCTGCACCGCGCCGGGCACAGCACCTACACGCGGCAGAAGAACCACGGCGTGTCGTTCCGCGTCATCGCCAAGTGGATGCGCATGGCCGGCGTGGACCATCTGCACGCCGGCACCATCGTCGGCAAGCTCGAGGGCGATCCCCACTCGGTGCAGGGCTTCTACAACGTGCTGCGCGAGCCGCACAACGCAGTGGACCTCGCGCGCGGCATCTTTTTCGAGCAGCCGTGGGCGAGCCTGCGGCGCGTCATGCCGGTCGCCTCCGGCGGCATCCACGCCGGGCAGATGCATCAGCTTCTCGCCTACCTCGGCGAGGACGTGGTGCTGCAGTTCGGCGGCGGCACCATCGGCCATCCGATGGGTATCGCCGCGGGTGCCACCGCCAACCGCGTCGCGCTGGAGGCGATGATCCTGGCGCGCAACGAGGGCCGCGACATCTGGAACGAAGGTCCCGAGATCCTCGCGCAGGCGGCGCGCCACTGCGCGCCGCTCAAGGCCGCGCTCGAAACCTGGGGCGAGGTGACGTTCGACTACGCCTCGACCGACACGCCCGATTTCGTTCCGACGCCGGCCGTCGCCTGATCGAGGAGCGCTTCATGCGACTGACGCAGGGCACGTTTTCGTTTCTTCCCGACCTCAGCGACGAGCAGATCCGGGCGCAGATCGAGTACTGCCTGCGAAACGGCTGGGCGGTGTCGCTCGAGCACACCGGCGATCCGCACCCGCGCAATGTCTACTGGGAAATGTTCGGCCTGCCGCTCTTTGACCTGAAGGACGGCGCCGCCGTCATGGCCGCGCTCGACGAATGCCGCAGGGCGTTTCCGAACCGCTACATCAAGCTGAACGCATTCGACGCGACGCGCGGCTGGGAATCGCTGCGCCTTTCCTTCATCGTCAATCGGCCGAAGCACGAGCCGGGCTTCGCGCTTCAGCGCACCGAAGCCGCGGGCCGCAATATCCGGTACACGGCGCAACCCAACGCCACCGTCCGGCCCGAGGGCGAACGCTACTGACGCCGCGTGACGCAGGCGCACACCATGGCCGCGCGCGAGAACGTGCCGCTCGATCTGGAGGCGCTTTACCGCGACTCGAACGTGCACGCGGCGCTGGAGGCGCTCGACCGGGAGCTGGTGGGACTTGCGCCGGTGAAAACGCGGGTGCGCGAGATCGCGGCGTTGCTCCTCGTCGAGAAGCTGCGCCGTTCGGTCGGCCTCGAGGCCGCCGCCCCGTCGCTGCACATGAGCTTCACCGGCAATCCCGGCACGGGCAAAACGACGGTGGCGATGCGCATGGCGGCGATCCTGCACGGGCTCGGCTACGTGCGCAAAGGGCACCTGGTCGCGGTCACGCGCGACGACCTCGTCGGCCAGTTCATCGGCCACACCGCGCCGAAGACGAAGGAGGTGCTCAAACGCGCGATGGGCGGGGTGCTCTTCATTGACGAGGCTTACTACCTGCACCGGCCCGAGAACGAGCGCGACTACGGGCAGGAGGCGATCGAGATCCTGCTGCAGGTGATGGAGAACCAGCGCGAGGATCTCGTCGTGATCCTCGCCGGCTACCGCGAGCGCATGGAGCGGTTCTTCGCCTCCAACCCCGGCCTCGCCTCGCGCATCGCGCATCACATTGATTTCCCCGACTACACCGACGAGGAACTGTTCGCGATCGCCGAGCTGATGCTTAGCCGCATGCAGTACCGCCTGAGCGAGGACGCGGCGCAGGCGCTGCGCGAGTACATCGCCCTGCGCCGCCGGCAGCCGCACTTCGCCAACGCGCGCTCGATCCGCAACGCGCTCGATCGCGCGCGGTTGCGGCACGCGAGCCGGCTGTTCGCGCGGCGCGACCGGCCGCTCGCGAGCGCCGACCTGATGACGCTCGAAGCCGAGGACATCCGCGCCAGCCGCGTTTTTCGTGGCGGCGCGCAAGGAGCGTCCTGATGATCGAAGCGCTCGCCTTCGACCTCGACGGCACGCTGGTGGACAGCGAGGAGCTGCACCGCCGCGCGTTCAACCAAGCTTTTCAGGAATTCGATCTCGGCTGGAACTGGGGCCCGGGGCTCTACGCCGAGTTGCTCGCGGTTTCGGGCGGCGCGGCCCGGATCGCGCACTACCTCGATTGCCTTGCGCTTTCGCCTGCGGAAAAGACCGAACTGCGGCGTCTCGTTCCGGCCCTGCATCGCGCAAAGACGCGAATTTTCGGCGAACTGCTCGCCGCCGGCAGCGCGCGGCCGCGCGCCGGCGTCGCGCGGCTCCTGCGCGCGGCGCGCGCGGCGGGCGTGCGCGTGGGCGTGGTCGCAAGTTCGGCGGCGGCCAATGCCTGGCCGCTTGTCACCGCCGCGCTCGGGCCCGAGCTCGCGACCGCCGTGGCCGCGCTTGTTTCAGCGGAGCAGGTCGCGCGCCGCAAGCCCGCGCCGGACCTCTATGAGCTCGCGCTCGCGACCCTGCGCGTGCCGGCCCGATCCTGCGTCGCATTCGAGGATTCGGCCAACGGCGTCGCCGCGGCGAAGGCGGTGGGCGTGTACACCGTAGCGACGCCGAGCCGCTGGACGATCGGCCAGGATTTCGCGGCGGCGGATTTGCTCATCCCGTCGCTCGGCGACCCCGACATCCCGCTCGGGCCCGAGGCCGAGCGCGCGCTCGGCGCTCCCTGGCTCGATCTGCCGCTGCTGCGGCGACGCCTCGCCGCGTCGCGACCGGTGGCCGCTTCCTCCTCGGTGCAGCCGACATGAACATGCGCGGTCGCACGCTTACCGAATTCATCATCGGCGAGCAGCGGCGCTTTCCGCACGCGACCGGCGGGCTGACCGCGCTGGTGAACGACATCCGCCTCGCATGCAAGCGCATCGCCAATTTGGTCGGCAAGGGCGCGCTCGCCGGCGCGCGCGGCGACGCCGGAACGGTGAACGCCCAGGGCGAGGCGCAGACCCGGCTCGACGTGATCGCGAACGACATCTTCGTGCGCACCACCGAGTGGGGCGGAACGCTCGCCGCAATCGCCTCCGAGGAGCTCGACGAGCCCCGGCGCATCCCCGACGAGTATCCGAAGGGGCGCTATCTGCTCGCCTTCGATCCGCTCGACGGCTCCTCGAACGCCGACGTCAATGTCGCGGTGGGCTCGATCTTTTCCGTGCTGCGCGCGCCGGAAGGCGTCACCGAGGTCTCGGACCGCGACTTCCTGCAGCCGGGCGCGCGCCAAGTCTGCGCCGGCTACGCGATCTACGGCCCGGCGACGATGCTCGTGCTCACCTTCGGACGCGGCGTGCACGGCTTCACGCTCGATCGCGAGATCGGCGAGTTCATCCACACCCACCCCGACCTGAGGATTCCCGAAGAGACGAGCGAGTTCGCGATCAACAGCTCGAACGCGCGCTTCTTGGAACCGGCGGTCCGCCGCTACGTGGACGAGTGTCTCGCCGGAAAAAACGGCCCGCGCGGCAGGGATTTCAACATGCGCTGGATCGCCTCTCTGGTGGCCGAAGCGCACCGCATCCTCATGCGCGGCGGGGTCTTCCTCTATCCGCGCGACGAGCGCGAGCGCTGCCGCACCGGGCGGCTGCGGCTGCTGTACGAAGCGAACCCGATCGGCATGGTGATCGAGCAGGCGGGCGGCCGCGCGAGCACCGGCTGCGGCCCCGTACTGGAGGTCGAGCCGCAGGCGCTGCATCAGCGCACCGGGTTCGTCTTCGGCTCGCGGCACGAGGTGGAGCGCATCGAACGCTATCACCGCGACCACAACGACCGTCCGTACGACGCGCCGCTCTTCGGCAGCCGCGGGCTGTTCCGCGCCTCGGCCATCGGCTAGCCGGCATCCCCGTGTCGGCCAGGCACCCGATCATCGCGATCACCGGCTCCTCGGGGGCCGGCACCACGTCGGTATCCAGGACCTTCGAGCAAATCTTTCGCCGCGAGGGCGTGAAAGCTGCGTTCGTCGAGGGCGACGCGTTTCACCGCTACGACCGCTACGAGATGCGCGAAAAGATGGCCGAGGAACTGGCGCGCGGCAACCAGCACTTCAGCCACTTCGGAGCGGAGGCGAATCTGTTCGAGGAGCTGGAGGCGCTGTTTCGCGGCTACGCCGAAACCGGGCGCGGCCGCACGCGCAAATACCTGCACGACGAGACCGAGGCCGCCCCCTATGGGCAGAAGCCGGGGACCTTCACCGCCTGGGAAGATCTGCCCGCCGACACCGACCTCCTCTTTTACGAAGGCCTGCACGGCGCCGTCGTCACCGACACCGTGAACGTCGCGCAGCACGTGGATCTCCTCATCGGCGTGGTGCCGGTCATCAACCTGGAGTGGATCCAGAAGCTGCACCGCGACCGCGCCGCGCGCGGCTACTCGACCGAGGCGGTGACCGACACCATCCTGCGCCGGATGCCCGATTACATCCGTTACATCATCCCGCAGTTCTCGCGCACGCACATCAACTTCCAGCGCGTGCCGGTGGTGGACACGTCCAATCCGTTCATCGCGCGGCACGTGCCGACGCCCGACGAATCCATGCTCGTCATCCGCTTCGCCAACCCGCGCGGCATTGATTTTCCCTACCTGCTCGCGATGCTGCACGATTCGTTCATGTCGCGGCCGAACACGATCGTCTGCCCCGGCGGCAAGATGGACCTCGCCATGCAGCTCATCTTCACACCGATGATCTGGCGCCTGATGGACCAGAAGCGGCGGGCGCTCGCCGCCGAAGAGCGCGCGCGGGCCCCGGTGGAAATTCGTTAGAGGGGGAGACTTCGATGGCGCTCGTCACGCTGCGTCAACTTCTCGATCACGCCGCCGAGCACGGCTACGGCGTGCCGGCGTTCAACATCAACAACATGGAACAGATCCAGGCCATCATGCAGGCGGCCGACGAGACCGCGAGCCCGGTGATCCTGCAGGCCTCGGCGGGCGCGCGCAAATACGCCGGTGAGCCGTTCCTGCGCCGCATGGTCGCCGCGGCGGTCGAAACCTGGCCGCACATCCCCATCTGCCTGCACCAGGACCATGGCGCAAGCCCGGCGGTGTGCCTTGCCTCGATCCGCTCCGGTTTCACCAGCGTCATGATGGACGGCTCGCTGCTGGAGGACATGAAAACGCCGGCGGCATACGAGTACAACGTCGAGGTGACGCGGCGTGTGGTGGAGATGGCGCACGCGGTCGGCGTCTCGGTCGAGGGCGAGCTCGGCTGCCTCGGGTCGCTGGAGACCGGAACCGCCGGAAAGGAAGACGGCGTCGGTGCCGAAGGAAAGCTTTCGCACCAGCAGTTGCTCACCGATCCCGCGCAGGCGGCCGATTTCGTGCGCGCGACCGGCGTGGACGCGCTCGCGGTGGCGATCGGCACCTCGCACGGCGCCTACAAGTTCACCCGCAAGCCGACCGGCGACGTGCTCGCGATGGACCGCATCCGCGAGATCCACGCGCGCATTCCGGACACGCATCTCGTCATGCACGGTTCCTCCAGCGTGCCCCAGGAGTGGCTGGAGGTGATCCGCCGCTACGGCGGCCGCATCCGCGAGACCTACGGCGTGCCGGTCGAGGCGATCCGGGAGGGCATCCGCCACGGCGTGCGCAAGATCAACATTGACACCGACATTCGCCTGGCGATGACCGGCGCGATGCGCCGCGCGATGGCGGAGGACCCGGCCGAGTTCGATCCGCGCAAGTTCTTCAAGGAAGCGATGGCCGCGGCGCGCGCGCTCTGCAAGGAGCGGTTCGAGCAGTTCGGCTGCGCTGGTCATGCCGCGCGCATCCGCCCCGAGCCGCTGGAGAAATTCGCGCAGCGCTATCGCTCGTGCACGCCGTTCTCCCTGGCCGCATGAAAAACGAGATCGCCAGTCTGTTGCCCGTGACTCCGGCGCCGGCTTCCGAGCGTGATCTTGCGAGCGTCCTTCGCGTGCTGGCGATGGATGCGGTGCAGGCGGCCAATTCGGGGCATCCGGGCATGCCGATGGGCATGGCCGAGTGTGCTCTGGCGCTCTGGGGCCGGCATCTGAAGCACAACCCGGGAAATCCCGGCTGGGCCGATCGGGACCGGTTTGTGCTCTCGAACGGCCACGGCTCGATGCTTTTGTATGCGCTGTTGCACCTGACGGGCTATGACCTGCCGATTGAGGAGCTCAAGCGCTTTCGGCGGCTCGGATCCAAGACTCCGGGGCATCCGGAGTATGGGGTGACGCCGGGGGTGGAGACCACCACCGGGCCGCTGGGGCAAGGGCTTGCCAATGCGGTGGGCATGGCGATTGCGGAAAAGCTCCTTTCTGCCGAGTTCAACCGGCCGGGCCTGGAGATCGTGGATCACCGCACCTACGTCTTTGTGGGCGATGGGTGCCTGATGGAAGGGATCTCGCACGAGGCCTGTGCGCTGGCCGGTGTGCTGGGGCTCAACAAGCTCATTGCCGTGTATGACGACAACGGCATTTCGATTGACTCGGAAAAGGGCGCAATCGGCCAGTGGTACGGCGACGATGTGCGGGCCCGCTTCACCGCCTACGGCTGGCGGGTGATCGGGCCGGTGGACGGACACGATGTGAAGGCCGTGGACCGTGCGATCCGGCGCGCGCGGCGAAGCAAGGACAGGCCGAGCCTCATCATCGCCAAGACGGTGATTGCCAAGGGTGCGCCGAGCAAGGCGGGCACGGGGGCGGCGCACGGTGCGCCGCTGGGGGAGGCGGAGGTGGCGGCGGCGCGCAAGGCGCTCGGTTGGCCTCATCCGCCGTTTGAGATCCCGCCGGAGATCTACCGCGGCTGGGATGCGCGGGGGCGCGGGGCGCGGCTTGAGGCGCGCTGGCGCAGGCGCTTTGCCCGCTATGAGAGGGCGCACCCTGAGCTTGCGGCGGAGTTTCGCCGCCGCCTGGCCGGGGAGCTGCCGGCTGACTTTGCCGATCGGGTGCGCGGGCTCATCGAGCAGGCGGCGGCGACCAAGGAAAGCATCGCCACGCGCAAGGCCTCGCAGAACGCTCTGGAGGTGCTGGTTTCCGCTCTGCCTGAGCTGCTGGGGGGCTCGGCCGATCTTTCCGGCTCCAACCTCACCATGGTCCGGGCCTCGCGCCCGCTGGGGCGAAAGGACCCGGGCAACTACGTCTTCTATGGCGTGCGCGAGTTCGGCATGGCCGCCATCATGAACGGGCTGGCGCTGCACCGGGGCTTCATTCCGTACGGGGGCACGTTCCTTGTGTTCTCGGACTACGCGCGCCCGGCCATTCGCCTTGCCGCGCTCATGCGGCTGCGGGTGATCTATGTGCTCACCCACGATTCGATCGGCCTTGGCGAGGACGGCCCGACGCACCAGCCGGTCGAGCACGCCGCCAGCCTTCGGCTCATTCCCAACCTCGATGTGTGGCGCCCGGCCGATGCGCTGGAAACAGCGCTCGCCTGGACCCAGGCCCTTGAGCGGCGCGACGGGCCCACGGCGCTGCTGCTTTCGCGCCAGAGCCTGCCGGCGCTGGAGCACACGAACCCCGAGGCGATTCGCCGCGGCGGCTACGTGCTCTCGGACGCCGCCTTTGCCAAGGCGGTGCTCATCGCCTCGGGCTCGGAGGTTCAGCTTGCGCTGGCAGCGCAAAAGCTGCTTGAATTTCCCGTTCGCGTGGTCTCGATGCCCTCTCCCAGCGTCTTTGACCGCCAGCCGCCGGGCTGGCGCGAGGCGGTGCTGCCGCGCGGCCTGCCGCGGGTGGCGATCGAGGCGGGCGTGTCCGACTACTGGCGCAAGTACGTCGGGCTGGACGGCGCCGTCGTCGGCCTTGACCGCTACGGCGAGTCCGCCCCCGCCGCCGAACTCTTCCAACACTTCGGCTTTACGCCGGAGCGCGTCGCAGACGTCGTAAGGAGCGTGATCCGATGACCATCAAAGTCGCCATCAACGGGTTCGGCCGCATCGGCCGCAACATTCTTCGCGCCTTCTACGAGAGCGGGAAGAAGCACGACCTCGCCTTCGTCGCCGTCAACGATCTCGGTGACGCGAAGACCAACGCCCATCTGCTCAAGTACGACACCGCGCACGGGCGCTTTCGCGGCACGGTGGCGGTGGACGGCGAGGACCTGGTGGTGAACGGCGACCGCATCCGCGTGGTGGCCGAGCGCGATCCCGCGAAGCTGCCGTGGAAAGCGCTCGGCGTGGACGTGGTGCACGAGTGCACCGGGCTGTTCACGAGCAAGGCGAAGGCCGCGGCGCATCTCGCCGCGGGCGCGCGCAAGGTGATCATCTCCGCGCCCGGCGGCAAGGATGTGGACCGCACCGTGGTCTACGGCGTCAACCACCGCGAGCTGAAGGCCGCCGATGCCGTGATATCGAACGCCTCGTGCACCACCAACTGTCTCGCGCCGCTGGTGAAGGCGCTCGACGATCGCATCGGCGTGGTCTGCGGCCTGATGGTGACGGTTCACGCCTACACCAACGACCAGGTGCTCACCGACGTCTACCACTCCGACCTCCGTCGCGCGCGCTCGGCGAGCATGAACATGATCCCCACCAAGACCGGGGCGGCGGCGGCGGTGGGCCTCGTGCTGCCGCATCTAAACGGCAAGCTCGACGGCTACGCGATCCGCGTGCCGACGATCAACGTCTCGATCGTGGACCTCACGTTCGTCGCGAGGAAGCCGACCACGGTCGAGGAGGTGAACGCCGCGGTACGGCAGGCGTCCGAAACCGACCTGAAGGGGATTCTCGAGTACAGCACCGAGCCGCTGGTGTCGTCCGACTTCAACCACAACCCGGCGAGCTCCATCTTCGATGCGACGCTGACCAAGGTCTCCGGCGGCACGCTCGTCAAGGTCTCCAGCTGGTATGACAACGAATGGGGCTTCTCGAACCGGATGCTGGATGTCACGGTCGCGCTGATGGAGGCGAAGTAGGGCGCATGCGCTTCAAGCGGCTCGCCGACCTGGACGTGCGCGGAAAACGCGTTTTCATCCGCGCCGACCTCAACGTGCCCCAGGACGAATCCGGACGCATCACCGACGACACGCGCATCCGGGCGTCGCTTCCCTGCATCCGCATGGCGCTGGAGAAGGGCGCCGCCGTGATGGTCACCTCGCACCTCGGGCGGCCGAAGGAAGGGGTGTTCGACCCGAAGGATTCCCTTGCCCCGGTGGCGAAGCGCCTTTCGGAGCTGCTCGGCCGCGAGGTGCCGCTGGTGCGCGACTGGGTGGACGGCGTGAAGGTCGCCCCGGGCGAAGTGGTGCTGCTGGAGAACTGCCGCTTCAACGTCGGCGAGAAGGCCGACGACGAGGCGCTGGCGAGGAAAATCGCCGCGCTCGCCGACGTCTACGTGAACGACGCCTTCGGTACCGCGCACCGGGCTGAGGCGACCACCCACGGGGTGGCGCGCTTTGCGCCGATCGCCTGCGCCGGACCTCTCATGGCCGCCGAGTTGGACGCGCTTTCGCGGGCGCTCGCGAACCCGAAGCGGCCGCTTCTCGCCATCGTCGGCGGCGCGAAGGTTTCCACGAAGCTCACCGTGCTGCAGACGCTCGCGCGCAAGGTGGACCGCCTGATCGTCGGCGGCGGGATCCTGAACACGTTCCTGCTCGCACAGGGTCTCCCGGTCGGCAAGTCGCTCGCCGAGCCGGCCCTCGCCGACGAGGCGAAGAAGGTGATGGCGGCGACCGAAGTGCCGATGCCGGAAGACGTCGTCGTCGCCGCGGAGATGTCGGCGCGTGCCCGGGCGCACGTGACCGACGTGAGGGGCGTCGCGGCGGACGACCTGATCCTCGACATCGGCCCGAAGAGCGCGGCCAAGCTGGCGGCGATGATCGGCGAAGCCGGAACGATCGTCTGGAACGGGCCGGTGGGGGTGTTCGAGATAGACCAGTTCGCCGGCGGCACGGCAACCATCGCGCGCGCGATCGCCGCTTCGCCGGCGTTTTCCATCGCCGGGGGCGGCGACACGATCGCGGCGATCCACAAGTTCGGGGTCGCGGCGGGAATCGGCTACATCTCGACGGCCGGCGGCGCGTTCCTCGAGTTCCTCGAAGGCAAAACGCTTCCCGCCGTGGCGGCGCTGGAGGCGCGCGCCGACGGCTGAGCCGCGCGGCGCTGCGTGCGCCGGCGCGGCAGGGCTCAGAGTCTCGCGCGCAGCGCCTCGGGCAGCGCGGCGATTTCCCCCGGCACCTCGATCGCCGGGCGGTCCGCGCCGGCAAGCGCGGCGAGCATGCGCATCACCACACCTTCCTGCGGCGAGGTGACGCCGAAGAAAACGGGCGTTGTGCCGCGAAATACCGCCAGCGTCGGAAAATTCTCGACCTCGACGTCGCCGAGGAGATCGGCGTCGTCCTCGACGTCGAGCCAGACGAACCTCGCGCCGGCGTTCGCTCCCGCCAGGCGCTCGAAGGTGTCGCGGAACTCGCCGCAGGTCCGGCACCAGGCGGCGCACAGGCAAGCGACAAGGAGCGCGTCCCGATTCGCGGTTTCGCTCATAAGCCGATGATACACTTGACGAAATGCTCCGCAGCACGAAGATCGTCGCGACGCTGGGCCCCGCCTCTTCCGACCCCGTGATCCTGGAGCGCATGGTGCGTGCCGGCGTGGACGTCGTTCGCCTCAACTTCTCGCACGGCAGCGCCGAGGACCATCTGCAGCGCGCCGAGCTGGTGAAGAACATCTCGCGCAAGCTCGGCCGCGCCGTGGCCATCATGTGCGATCTGCAGGGACCGAAGATCCGCATCGGCCGGTTCAGGGACGGGCGCGTCACGCTGGAGAAAGGCGCGCGGTTCGTGCTCGACGCGACCTGCGAGCTGGGTGACGCGACGCGCGTCGGGCTCGATTACAAGGACCTGCCGCGCGACGTCGAGCCGGGCGCCGTGCTGCTCCTCGACGACGGCCGCATCGTGCTGGAAGTCGTCGCGGTGCGCGGCCCGGAGATCCACACCGTCGTGCGCCACGGCGGCGTGCTGTCCGACCACAAGGGGATCAACCGCCAGGGCGGCGGGTTGTCGGCGGCGGCGCTCACGCCCAAGGACATCGAGGACATCCGCACCGCGGTGAAGATGCAGGCCGATTATCTCGCGGTGTCGTTCCCCAAGTCGGGCGCCGACCTGTACATGGCGCGCGAGCTGATGCGCGCCGCCGGCGGCAAGGCGTTCCTGATCGCCAAGATCGAACGCGCCGAGGCGGTGAAGGACGAGGCGCTGCGCGACATCATGCGCGAGTGCGAGGGCATCATGGTCGCGCGCGGCGATCTCGCGGTGGAAGTGGGCGACGCCTCGGTGCCGGCGTTGCAGAAGAAGATGATCCGCATGGCGCGCGAGGCGAACAGGATCACGATCACCGCCACTCAGATGATGGAGTCCATGGTGTCGAGCCCGGTGCCGACGCGCGCCGAGGTGTCGGATGTCGCCAACGCCGTGCTCGACGGCACCGACGCGGTGATGCTGTCGGCCGAGACCGCGAGCGGCAAGTACCCGGTCGAGGTGATCGAGGCGATGGACCGCATCTGCATCGAGGCCGAGCAGACGGTGCCGGTCAACCTCGACCAGGATTTCCTTAACCGCGTGTTCACCCGGGTGGATCAGGCGATCGCGATGGCGGCGCTGTTCACCGCCTATCACATGAAGGCGCGGGCGATCGCGACGCTCACCGAATCGGGCGCGACCGCCCTGTGGATGAGCCGGCTCAACTGCGGCGTGCCGATCTACGCGCTCACCTCGCAGACGGCGACGCGCTACCGCTGCGCGCTGTTTCGCGACGTCTATCCGCTGATGGTGAAATACGTCGGCCACGACCGGGAGGAGCTGCTCGCGGAGGCCGAGAAGGTGCTGATCGAGAACGGCGTGGTGAAGGAAGGCGACCTGATCGTGCTCACCATCGGCGAGCCGATCGGAAAGAGCGGAGGGACGAACACCATGAAGATCGTCCGCGTCGGGGAGAATCGCACGCCATGAGCGCGATCACGCCGGGCGTGCCGGAGCACGCGGGCCTGCCGCCGCTCGCCTCGCGCTTCGTCGAGGTGGCGCGGCTGCCGTGGCAGAAGACGAGGTTTCCGGGCGTTGAGGTGAAGATCCTGCTCGTGGATCGCGCGAGCGGCCTGCTCACCGCGCTCATGCGCATGGCGCCGGGGGCGAAGCTGCCGGACCACGAGCACGTGCTGATCGAGCAGACCTACGTGCTCGAGGGAAGCCTCGTGTGCGGCGAAGGCGAGTGCAGGGCTGGGGACTTCGTCTGGCGGCCGGCGGGCAGCCGCCACGAGGCCTGGGGCGGGGCGGCCGGCGGCACGATGCTCGCGATCTTCCAGATCCCGAACCGGTTCTATGAGCCGGACGGCCGCGAAACCGACCTCCTCGGGGAAGACTGGGAAAAGGCCTGGGGCGCGGCCCTCTTCAGATAGTCAGCGGATCCCGAGGTACAGGTCGCGGCCCCTGACCAGGGCGCGAATCTTGCCGTCGGCGATGTTGCGCTTGAGCATCCAGAAGCCGCAGTCCGGATGCACGTATTTCACGCGCCCGCGCCCGAGCAGCTTCTCGGCGCGCTCGATCGCGCGCGCCACCGCCTCCGGCGACTCGATCTCGGTGCGCTTGATGTCCACCACGCCGAGCCCGAAGCCGATGTCGCGCCGCAGGTCCCGGAACACCGCGAGTTCCTCCGGCGGCCGGTGCGCGCATTCCATCACGACGTGGTCGGCTTCGAGCGCGTTGAGATAGTCCATCAGCTTCGCCCAGGTGCCCTTCTGCACCGTCTGGCCGCCGTAGTTGCCGAAGCACAGGTGCACCGCCGCTTTCGCCTTCTTCGGCACCGCGCGCAGCACCTTGTTGATCGCGGCGGCGGCCCATTTCCACTCCCCCGGATGGCCGGGGAGGTTCGCCTCGTCCAGCTGCACCACGTCCGCGTCCAGCCGTTTCACCTGCTCGGCGAGCACCTGCGCGATCGCGTGCGCGAGCTTCGCCGGATCGCGGTAGTGGCGGTCGTGCAGCGTCTTCGCCAGCATGTGCGGGCCGGTGACGGTGAACTTGAGCGGGCGCGTGGCGAGCGCTTTCGCGCGCGCGCAGGCGACCGGAAGGTTGAGCGTGCCGGCGCCGACCGGGCCGATCACCACCCCCGGCGGCCGCGCGCGGAAGCGCATGCCGGCGGATTTCGAGTACTCGACCCAGTCGGAAAACCCGATCTCGCTGCGGATGCCCTCCATCGGCCGCGTGAAGTACTCGATCATGCCGTTGGTCTCGGGATGATCCGGATCGAAGCGGTACAGCTCGCCGTCGCAGACGACGTCAATGCCCGCCCGCTCCTGCGTCGCGATCACCACGCGCGTCGCGTCCATGAGCGCCTCCTCCGAAGGCGCGCGCGCCAGCCAGCCGGGAAGCGGATACGAACCGACGACGGTCGTGAGGATGCGGGGGGCGGTCATGACGGCCGATTATAATTCACCGGATGGTTAACACGGGGCTGCCCGCGGGTTTCCGCGACGTCGAGGCGCTGGAAGAGTTCATGACGCGGCCGACGCCGGCGCTCGCCACCGACCTCGCGCGCGCCCCCGGCGACATCCTCGTGCTCGGCGTCGGCGGCAAGATGGGGCCGACGCTCGCGCGCATGGCCAAACGCGCGGCGCCGGAGCGGCGCGTGATCGGCGTGGCGCGCTTCTCCTCCGCCGGCCTGCGCGCGCGGCTGGAGAGCCAGGGGATCGAATGCATCGCCGCCGATCTGCTCGATCGCGCGGCGCTCGAGCGCCTGCCGCGCGCGCCGAACGTCGTCTTCATGGCCGGGCACAAGTTCGGGGCCGCCGGCGATCCGGCGTTCACTTGGGCGATGAACGCCGGCGTGCCGTTCATGGTGGCGGAAACGTTCCGCGAATCGCGCATCGTCGCGTTCTCGACCGCCTGCGTCTATCCGTTCGTGGACGTGCGCGGCGGCGGCGCGACCGAGGACATCCCGACCACGCCGCCGCCGGGCGATTACGCCGCCTCCTGCGTCGGACGCGAGCGCGCCTTCGACTACGGCTCGCGCCGCTGGGGCACGCGCGCGTGCCTGGTGCGGCTGGAGTACGCGATTGACATGCGTTACGGCGTGCTTCACGACGTCGCCACGAAGGTGTTCACCGGCGAGCCGGTGGATGTGACGATGGGACACGTCAACGTCATCTGGCAGGGCGACGCGAACGAGCAGGCGCTGCGGCTGCTCGCGCACTGCGCGTCGCCCGCGCTCGCGGTGAACGTGAGCGGGCCGGAGTCGGTGAGCGTGCGCTGGCTCGCCGAGGAGTTCGGCAGGCGCTTTGCGCGCGCGCCGCGCATCACCGGCAGCGAGGCGCCGACCGCGTGGCTGGTGAACACCGCGCTTGCGCAGAAGCTTCTCGGCGCACCGCGCGTGCCGCTCGCGACGATGCTCGACTGGACGGCCGACTGGGTGGCGAGGGGCGGGCCGAGCCTCGGCAAGCCCACGCATTTCGAAGCAAGGGATGGCAAGTACTGAGCGCCTTGTCGCGCTCGCGCCGGAACACCTGCGCGGCTGCCTCGCCCTCTCCACCGCGGCGAAGTGGAACCAGAACGAGGCGGATTGGCGTCTGATGCTGGGATTCGGCCGCGGCTGGGGCCTGGCGCTTGCCGACGGCACGCTCGCCGCCTCCACGCTCATCCTCCCCTATGGACGCTTCGCCTGGATCAGCATGGTGCTCGTGCTGCCGGAGCACCGGCGCAAGGGCTACGCGACGCGACTGCTGCGCGCGGCGCTCTCGGAACTGCAGCAGCGGGGGCTGGCGGCGGTGCTCGATGCGACCCCGGCCGGCCGACAGGTATACCTTCAGGAAGGCTTTCGCGACTGCTGGGGATTTGCGCGCTACCGGCTCGAGCGCGCGGCGGGCGCGCTCGAGGCGCCCGGCGGAATTTCGGTGCGCGCGATTCGCGCGACGGACTGGCCGCAGGTTCTCGCGCTGGACGCGCCGAGCTTCGGCGCCGACCGCGCGCCGGTGCTGCGCGCGCTCGCCTCGCGCCTTCCGCAGGCGGCGCTCCTCGCCGAACGCGCGGGCCGCGTCGAGGGCTTTCTGCTCGGCCGCGACGGCCGCACCGCGCGCCAGCTCGGGCCGCTCGTCGCCGAATCCGCTGAGGCCGCGATGGCGCTCCTTGCGCATGCGCTCGCGTCCGTCGCGCCGCCGCTATACCTGGATCTCGCCGATCGCGAGGCGGCGCTGCGCGAGCGGCTGCAAGCGGCGGGGTTTGCGCCCGAGCGCCCGTTCACGCGGATGGTGCGGGGCGCGAACGCAGCGCCGGGCGAGCCCGCGCGAATGATTCTCGTAGCCGGGCCGGAGCTGGGCTAGGGACGGCCGCTAGAATCGTTCCATTCCGCGGGAGGAACACGCCATGGCCGAAGCGATGTACTGGAAGGAGATCACCGTGCACTGGGGCGAGTCCGATCCATTCGGGCTGGTGTACTACCCGAGGATCGTCGCCTGGTTCAACGAGACCGAGCACGAGTTCTTCCGAACGATCGGCTTTCCGATCGACCAGATGATCCGCGAGGACCGCACTACCTTCGTGATGGGCGAGATCCACTTCCGCTTCATCGGACCGGCGGCCTACGGCGACCGCATCGCCACCTCGATCGCGCTCGCACGCATCGGCGAGAGGACGCTGCACTGGACCTGCAAGGCGAAGAACGCCGCCACCGGCGCGCCGGTCACCGAGGGCAAGGCGACGCGCGTCTACGCCCGGATCAACGAGGACGGCACGCTCAACTCGGTGCCGATTCCGGTGAAGATGCGGCGCGCGCTGATGGAGTCCGGGCGCCTGAGCCACCTCAGGCGCGATATCGAGCGCGAACCGGAGTACCGGCATCCGCCGGCGGCGAAACCGAGGCGCAAATGACTTACGACTTCATCGTCGTCGGCGGCGGGCACAACGGGCTTGCCTGCGCCGCGTACCTCGCGCGCGCGGGCGCGAAGGTGCTGGTGCTGGAGCGAAGCGGTCGCGTCGGCGGGGCGTGCCACACCGAGGAGGCGACGCTGCCCGGTTTCCGCCACAACCTCTGTTCGGTGGTGCACACGCACATCCCGACGAGCCCGGTGTATCGCGACCTCGAACTCGAGCGCCACGGCGTGCGCTACATCTACCCGAAGCACCTGCGCGGCACGATCTTTCCCGACCATCGCAGCCTCGTGATGTACCGCGAGCCGGAGCGGATGGAAGCGGAGCTTGCGCGTTACTCGGCGCGGGACGCGCGCACGTTCCGGCAGCTGGTCGCCGACTATGGCGAGTTCATCGAGGCGACGGTTCTGCCGCTGATGTATTCGCCGCCGCTTCCGCCCTCGATGCAGGCGGCCGAGCTGGAGAAGTCCGACGAGGGCCGGCAGCTTCTGCAGTGGCAGATGAGCACCCCGGTGCAGTTGCTCGACGAGCTGTTCGAGAGCGAGGAAGTGAAGGTCCATTTCCTTGCCCGCATGACGGTGCTCGGCTTTCCGCCGGATGCGTACGGGCAGGGCTGGATCTGCCTGTTCCGCATCCTCAGGGCCGAGGCGCCGATCTGCGTCGGCGGCTCGCAGCAGCTCGCCGAGGGCCTGCGGCGCGCGCTCGAGGCGGCGGGCGGCGCGGTGCGCACGCAAAGCGAGGTGAAGCGCATCCTCGTGCGCGGCAAGCGCGCAAGCGGCGTCGAGCTTGCCGACGGCACCCGGCTCGAGGCGGCGAAGGCGGTGATCACCAACGTCGAACCGAAGAAGAGCTTTCTCGGCATGGTGGGCGAGGAACATCTGCCGGCGAGTTTCGCCGCGCGGGTCAGGAACTACCACTCGCGCGGGCGCTCGCTGTTCTGCCTGCATCTTGCGCTCGCCGAGCCGCCCCAGTACCGGGCCGCGGCCGCCAACGCAGCGGTGAACACCGCGTTCAGCCAGGAGATGTTCGGCGCGAGCATGCAGGCGCAGGTGCGCGCCTACCGCGATATCGCCGAGGGTCGCGCGCCGCGCGAGGAGATGCTCCAGATCACGCTGCCGACGCTGTTCGACCCTTCGCAGGCGCCGCCGGGCGGGCACACCGCGGTCGTCTGGCAGTACGCGCCGTACCGGCTGGAGCCCGGCGGGCCGGGCGAATGGAGAAAGCTGCGCGTGGAGTACGCCGAGCATCTGCTCGGCCTGTGGCGCTCCTACGCGCCGAATCTCACGAAGGAGAAGATCCTCGCGATGCGGATCCAGGACCCGACGGACACCGAACGCCTCAACGACAATCTCGTGAACGGCGTGGACGTGGTGGGCGACATGACGCCGGACCAGATGGGCTGGTTCCGGCCGTTTGCCGGCTGGTCGAGCTACCGCACGCCGATCGAGGGCCTGTACATGTGCGGCGGCTACTGCCATCCCGGCGGCGGCGTGCACGCCGGGGCCGGTTACAACGCGGCGGGCGTGATCGCGGGGGATTACCGGCTCGACAAGTGGTGGGGCTGATGCACCGCCGTGAAGCGCGCTTTGCAGTGAACCGGGATCAGACCCGGGTCTGACCCTGTTTTGTTGATGCCCCGCCACGAGGCGCGCTTTGCGGTCAACGCCGCGCCCGAGGCGCTGTGGCGGTTCCTGCGCGACTTCGAGTCGCTCTGCGCCTGCATTCCCGGTGTCGAGCGCATCCGCGTAGTGGATCCGCGCACGGTCGAGCTGACGGTGAGGGAGAGGATCGGCGCCGTGCCGCTGGTCGTGGACCTCACGGCGCGGATCGAGGAGGAGGATCCGCCGCGGCGCCTTCGCGCCGTCGCGACGGCGAAGCACCTGACGATGGCCATGGACGTCGAGCTGCGGCGGGCCGGCGCCGGCGCCGAGCTCGTCAGCGCCTTCGAAGTGAAGGGCGAGGGGCCGATGAAACCGGTCGTGGATCGCCTGTTCGAGCGCCGGGCCGCCGAGCGCGCGGCGCAGTTCGCCGCCACGCTGGAGAACCGCTTCGGCACCACCGCGCGCGCCGGCACCGGGGCGTCGGCGCGGCCTGCCGGCTCCGGTTACGTCCGGCGAATCCTGACTTGGGTTGCCCGGTTGTGGGGTTCGGCGCGATGAGCGGCGCAGGGCGCCGGCTCGATCGCGCCGGGTTGATCCGGCGCCGCAGGCGTCCGGATCAACGCTACTTCGGCATCTTGATCGAGCGGTCGAGGAATTCGTTCGTGTAGACGGTCTTCACGTCGAACGGCTTTTCGATGCCGACGTAGTCGCGCACCAGCTCGTAGTCGGCCTTCATGCGGCCGTCTTCGTGGATGCCGAGCGCGATCTCGCGCGAGAACTTGTCGCTCATCAGCACCTCGACCAGGTGCCAGTTCTGCAGCTCGTTGTCGAACTGAAGCGCGCCGTTGGCGTCCACCAGCGCCTTGACGCACGGCTTCGGGTCCTTGACGCAGGCGTGGAACGCCCGCTGCGTCACCTTGACGAACTTGTCCACGAGCGGCTTGTTCTTGGCGAGGAACGCGCCGTTCACGACCACCGAGTTGCCGTAGGGGTTGAGGCCGACGTCGCGCCAGGCGACGAAGCCCATGTCCTCGCCCAGCTCCCGCTGGAAGATGTGGTGGATGTTGTAGAACGAGGTCGTGATGTCAATCGCGCGCGATTTCAGCGCCGAGAGCTTGGCGTTCGCATCCACGTTCACCCAGGTGATGCACTTCGGGTCCAGGCCGTTCGCCTTGGCGAGTGCCGGCCACATCGGCCGCGCGCCGTCGGCGGCCGGGTTGCCGATCTTCCTGCCGCAGAAGTCCTTGATGCCCTTGATGCCCGAGCTCTTGAGCCAGTACAGGCCCTGCGGCGAGTTGGCATAGACGTTGTAGACGGCGACGAGATCGGCGCCCTTGCCCTTGCCGATGAGCACGTTGCCCATGTCGGCCAGCCCGATCGGGTTGGCCGCGGCGCCCACCTTCTGCACCGCGAGCATCGAGCCCTTGCCGGGCTCGAGCACGAGGTCAATGCCCTCCTTTGCGTACCAGCCCTGCGCCTTGGCGTAGTAGTAGGGCGCGTGATCGCCCCCCGGCACCCAGTTGAGGATGAACTCGAGCTTCTGCTGGGCGGCGGCGGGAAGCGCGAGGACGGCGGCGAGAGCCGCGAGAACGAGTCTGCGCATGGAAATCCTCCTTGCTGCGACGGCTGGCGCCGATGTTAACGGCCCTCCCCGGCGAGCGTCAACGTCTGGACGGCGTTAACCGGACGGTTAAAATCGCCGCCCATGCCCCTGCACTGGTCGGAGATCCCGGCCGACGTCCTCGCGCTGCTGCGCCAAGGCACCGTCATTCCGGCGCACCCGCTCGCGCTGGACGCCGCGCGGCGGCTGGATCCGCGGCGCCAGCGCGCGCTCACGCGCTATTACCTGGACGCCGGCGCCGGGGGTCTTGCGGTCGGCGTGCACGCGACCCAGTTCGCGATCCGCGAGGCGGGCCTGTACGAGCCGGTGCTCGCGCTCGCCGCCGAAACCGCGCGTGCCTGGACGCGCAGGCCCGTGGTCATGATCGCGGGCCTTGCGGGCCGCACCGCGCAGGCGAGGCGCGAGGCGGAAATCGCGCTCGCGCACGGCTATCACGCCGGGCTGCTTTCGCTCGCGGCGATGAGGGATGCCTCGCTCGATGAGATCGTGTCTCATTGCGAGGCGGTGGCGCAAGTGATCCCGCTCGTGGGCTTCTACCTGCAGCCGGCGGTGGGCGGGATCGTGCTGCCCACCGAGTTCTGGCGCCGCTTCTGCGCGATCGAGAACGTGGTCGCGATCAAGGTCGCCCCCTTCAGCCGCTACCGCACGCTCGACGTGGCGCGGGGGCTCGTCGCCGCGCGCGCCGAGGAGCGCGTGAGCCTGTACACCGGCAATGACGATCACATCGTGCTCGACCTGCTCGTGCCGCTGGCGGTCAGGCGCGGCGACGAGGAGGTACGCGTGCGCATCCGCGGCGGGCTGCTCGGGCACTGGAGCGTGTGGACGAAGAAGGCGGTCGAACTGCACGCGCGCATCCGGGCGGCGGCCGACAGCGGGCGCGTGGACGAGGACCTGCTTGCGCTCGACGCGCGGATCACCGACGCGAACAGCGCCTTCTTCGACGTCGCGCACGATTTCGCCGGCTGCATCGCCGGCTGCCACGAGGTGCTGCGCCGGCAGGGGCTGCTGGCGGGCATCTGGTGCCTCGACCCGCGCGAGACGCTCTCGCCGGGGCAGCGCGAGGAGATCGAACGCGTCTGCCGCGAGCACGCCGATCTCGCCGACGACGACTTCGTGCGCGCGAACCTCGCGCGCTGGCTCGACTGAGAGGGCCTTCGCCATGGACCGACTGAACGAAACGCTGCCGCGCTACGCGCTCGCGGTGCTCGCGCACGTGGCGCTCGTCGCCGCCTGGTACCTGTTCGTCAGGATCGCAGAGGTGCCGCGCTTCATCATGCCCTCGCCGTGGGAGACGGTGCAGGCGCTTCTCGCCCCGAACTACAACTGGTGGGCGAACGTCTCGGTGACCGCCACCGAGATCTTCGCCGGCTACTTCCTCGCCCTCGTCGTCGGCATCGCGCTCGCACTGGTCTTCACCTGGTGGAAGCCGCTGGAGGCGTTCTTCATGCCGCTGCTCGTGTCGCTCAACATGATCCCGAAGGTGGCGCTCGGGCCCCTCATCATCGTGTGGTTCAAGTACGGCGTCTTCCCGAACTCGCTGATCGCGTTCTCGATCACGGTCTTCCCGATCCTGCTCACCACCGCGCGCGGTTTGCGCGAGACCGAGCCGGAACTGCTCGATCTGGTGCGCTCGCTCAAGGGCTCGCGCTGGCAGCTCTTCACCAAGATCCAGCTTCCCGGGGCGCTGCCGTACATCTTCTCCGGCATGAAGGTGGGGGCGATCCTCGCCGTCGCCGGGGCGATCGTCGGCGAGTTCCTCGGCTCCGACAAGGGCCTCGGCTACCTGATGCTCCAGGTGCAGGTGACGCTCGACACGCCGGCGATGTTCATGGCGGTGATCCTGATCACGCTGATCGGCGTGGCGCTCTACGGGCTGGTGCTCGCGCTGGAGCGGCTGCTCGTGCCGAAGGACGCGAGGGTCGAATGAGCGAACCCTTCATCCGCCTGCGCGGCGTGAAGAAGGTGTACCGCCGCGGGCGCGAGGAGCACCTGGCGATCTCGGACGCCACCTTCGACGTGATGCCCGGCGAGCTGGTGTCGCTCGTCGGGCCTTCCGGCTGCGGCAAGTCCACGCTGCTCAAGATCCTGGCCGGGCTGCACCCGCACGACGCCGGCGAGGTGCGCATCGGCTCGGCGACGCACCCGTTCGATCCGGCGCGCGACGTCGGCATGGTGTTTCAGGCGCCGCTGCTCCTGAAGTGGCGCCGGGTGCTGGAAAACGTGCTCCTGCCCGCCGAGATCCTGGGGCTGCCGGCACGCGAAGCGCGCGAGCGGGCGCGCGCGCTCCTCGCCCTGGTCGGCCTCGCCGGCTACGAGGACAAGTACCCCTACGAGCTTTCCGGCGGCATGCAGCAGCGCGTGGCGATCGCGCGCTCGCTGGTGCACGACCCGAAGCTCGTGCTGATGGACGAGCCGTTCGGCGCGCTCGATGCGCTGACGCGCGAGAAGATGAACCTCGAGCTGCTGCGCATCTGGAAGGAGGCCGGCAAGACCATCATCTTCGTCACCCACGGCATCTCCGAGGCGGTGTTCCTCGGCACGCGCGTGGTGGTGCTTACCGCCGGCCCGGCGCGAATGGCCGACAACTTCCCCGTGGAGCTCCCGCACCCGCGCACCCTCGACATGAAGACCCACGAGGCGTTCGGCGAATACACGCGGCGCATCTACCGACTGCTGGGGATGGAATGAGCATGGCCGGCGCCTGGCGCGTTCTCTTCGGCGACATCCACAACCACAACGCGCACGGCTACGGCGTCGGCTCGATTGAGCGCTCGCTGGAGATCGCGCGCACGCACCTCGACTTTTTCGCCTTCACCGGGCACGCGAGCTGGCATGACATGCCGGCGATGGAGGGCGAGCGGGAGCGGCACTGGATCGAGGGCTTTCGCCGGCTTGCGGACACCTGGCCGCGCGTGCAGCGGGTGATCGCCGAAGGCAACCGCGACGGCGAGTTCTGCGCCTTCCTCGGCTTCGAGTGGCATTCCTCGCGCTGGGGCGATCAGTGCGTGGTGTTCCCGCGCGATCACCGGCCGCTGTTCTACGCCGCGGACCCCGAGGCGCTGCGCCGCTTCTGCATCGAGGAAGGCGCCCTCATGATTCCGCACCACCTCGCGTATGCCACCGGGCGCCGCGGCGTGAACTGGGCGGTGTTCCGCGAGGACTGCACGCCAGTGGTCGAGATCTTTTCCGAGCATGGCAACGCCGAGGACGACCGCGGGCCGTTTCCGTATTTTTCGCACTCGATGGGCGGTCGCGACAGCGCGAACACGGCGCGCGCGGCGCTGGACGCGGGCCTGCGCTTCGGCTTTGTCGGCTCCTCCGACGATCACGCCGGTTTTCCGGGCGCTTACGGCGAGGGGCTGATGGCGGCGCTCGTCACCGATTTTTCACGCGAGGGAATCTTCGAGGCGATCCGGGCGCGGCGCACTTGCGCGCTCACCGGCGACCGGATCGAGGTGGACTTCTCGGTGGAGGGCGCCCCGATGGGGGCGACCATCCAGGCTGGGCGGGCGATCGAAGTCCGGTACTCGGTGCGCGGACGCGACGAGCTGGAGGTGGTCGAGATCATTCAGGACGGCCGCATCGTGCAGCGCGCGTTTCCTTTGGAGGCGGCGACGGACCCGTTCGCGCAGCCGCTGCAGGTGCGGCTCGAATGGGGTTGGGGACCGTGGCAGGCGCTGGCGCTCGACCGCATCTGCGACTGGGCGATGGAGCTGCACCTTTCGGCCGGACGCATCGAGCGCTTCTTTCCGTGCCTTCAGTCCATGCCGTTCGACGAACGGCGGCGACACCGCTTCGAGCGCCGGGGCGAGTCCGGGCTCGCGATCCGCTCGTACTCGTCGCGCCGCGGCGCCTGGCGCGAAAACCCGAACCAGAGCGTCGTGCTGGAGCTTGCCTGCGGCCCCGAGAGCGTGCTTGAGCTGTCGCTGCGCGAGCCGGTGGCGCAGACGACGCACACGCGCCTGGCCGATCTCCTCGGGCGCTCGCACAATCTTTTCACCGGGCCGTTCCCGAAGGAAAGCTACCTGTGGCATCGTCTGGTGCCGCGCGCGGCGTCCACGGTCGAGGGCCGCTGCACCCTCGCGGTGCCCGAGGGCCGCTCCTATGTATACCTGCGCGCGCGGCAAAGAAACGGCCACATGGTCTGGGCGAGTCCGGTCTTCGTCAATTACCGCTGATGAAAATCGCGCGCATCGAGGTCTTTCCCGTGCGGTTACCGCTGAAGGCGGTGCTCACGCTGCCGCGCGGCGCTTCGCGCACGCTGGAGGAAGGCAAGCGCGTCGCGCTGGTGAAAATGACGGACTCGGACGGCCATGTCGGCTGGGGCGAGGCGGGGCCGTCGCGGCGCTGGTCGGCCGAGACCCTTGAATCGTGCGTCAGCTCCATCCGCGAGTACCTGGCCCCCGCGCTCATCGGACACGACGTGTTCGACATCGCGGGCGCGCACGCGAAGATGAACACGGAGCTGGCGAGCGGTCTCGATCCCGGTCAGCCGATCGCCAAGGCGGCGCTCGACATCGCGCTGCACGATCTGATTTGCAGGCGGCTCGGGATTTCGCTCCAGGCGTGGCTTGGCGCCAGGCGCGCCGGTTCGGTCGCGCTCGCGCGGCTGGTGTCCGCCGCGACGCCCGAGGAGGCGGCCGAGATCACCCGCGCGGGCCTCGCCGAAGGCTACCGGGGCTTCAAGGTGAAGGTCGGCCACCACAAGTCGCGTGACGCGGAGATCGTGCGCGCAGTGGTCGAGGCCGCCCCCGGCGCGTACGTCTGGCCGGATGCGAATCAGGGCTACACCCTGGAAGAGGCGCTCATCATGGCACGTGCGTTCGAGCGGTTGGGCGTCAGGCTCTTCGAGCAGCCGCTGCCGATGACCGACGTCTACGGGCTGAAGAAGCTTCTTGCGGCGACCTCTCTCACCATCGCGCTCGACGAGGCGGCGATGGGCATCCCCTACGTGATCGAGCTCATTCGCCGCGGCGCGGTCGAGGCGCTCGCGATCAAGGTTTCCAAGGTGGGCGGCATCCACTATGCGCGGCAGATGTGCGACCTCGCGCTTAACGCGGGCCTGAAGCTCATCGGCTCCGGGCTCATGGACGCGCCGATCGGCTTCGCTGCCTCGGTGCACCTTTTCGCCGCGTACGGCATCGCCGAGCCGGTGGACCTGAACGGGCCCCAGTTCATCGCCGAGGACTACGCGATGCGGCCATTTCCGGTCGAGCGCCAGGTCGCGTACGTTCCGGATGCGCCCGGACTGGGCATCGAGATTGACGAAGCGAAACTGCGGAGGTTCGCGCTATGAAAAAGCGTCTTGCGGTCCTGATTCTCGCCTTGTTTGCCGGCGGCGCGCTTGCCCAGGGCTGGCCGGCCAAGCCCGTACGTCTGCTCGTCGGCTTTCCGCCGGGGGGCTCGACCGACCTCGCGGCACGCGCGCTCGGCGAGCGGCTCGGCGCCGCGCTCGGCCAGCCGGTGATCGTCGAGAACAAGGCCGGCGCGAGCGGCAACATCGCCGCCGCCGAGGTCGCGCGCGCCGCCCCGGACGGGCATACGCTGCTGATGGCGGCGACGTCGTTCGCGACCAGCCCGGCGTTTTTTCCGAAACTCGGCTGGGACCCGGTGAAGGACTTCAGCCCGGTGTCGCTGGTCGCGACGGTTCCGATCATCGTCGTCGTGCACCCTTCGGTTCCGGCGAAGACGCCCGCCGAGCTGATTGCGCATTCGAGAGCGAACCCCGGCAAGCTCAACATGGCCTCGCCCGGGGCGACCACCCTCACGCGGCTGTCCGGCGAAATGTTCAAGCAGGTCGCCGGCTTGGACTGGGTGACGGTGCACTACAAGGGCGGGGCGCCGGCGATGCAGGATCTGCTTGCCGGCAACGCCCACGTGATGTTCGCCAACATCTCGGACGTTCTCGGCCAAGTGAAGGCGGGCAAGCTCGTCGCGATCGCAGTCACCACCCCGAGGCGCTCGGCGGTGGTGCCGGAGGTCCCGACACTCGCCGAATCGGGCTACCCGGACTTCTCGTTTTCCACCTGGCAGGCGGTCGTCGGCCCCGCCGGCATGCCGAGGGAGATCGTCCAGCGCCTGAACGCGGAGATCGGTCGCATCATGGCGACGCCGGAGATGAAAGAGCGGTTTCTCTCTTTCGGCACCGACGCCGCAACCAGCAGCCCGGAGGAACTGGGCCGCTTCCTGGCCGCCGAAGTGGCGAAGATCGCGAAAATCGCGCGTGACACCGGAGCGAAGGTGGACTGAGTGGTGCGCCCGGGCAACCGCCGCAACTCCGCGCGAAACCAGGAGCGCATCCTGCGCGCCGCGACGGCCGAGTTCGCGCGCCACGGGCTGGGCGGGGCGCGCGTGGACCGGATCGCGGCGCGCGCCGGCGCGAACAAGCGCATGCTCTACTACTATTTCGGCAACAAGGACGAGCTCTTTCTCGCGGTGCTGGAGGCGGCTTACGCCCGGATCCGCAACGCCGAAAAGGCGCTGCGGCTGGAGGACGTGGACCCCGAGGAAGCGATCCGGCGGCTGGTCGCGTTCACCTGGAATTACTACCTGGCGCATCCGGAGTTCATGACGCTGCTCAATAGCGAGAACCTGCATCGCGGCCGGCACGTGCGGCGCTCGCGGCGCGTGGCGGCGATGCATTCGCCCTTCGTCGCCACCATCCGCGAGGTGCTCGAGCGCGGCGCGCGCGCGGGCAAGTTCCGCGACGGTGTGGACGCGGTGCAGCTCTACATTTCGATCGCCGGACTCGGCTACTTCTATCTGTCCAACCGCTACACGCTGTCGGCGATCTTCCAGCGCGACCTGATGGCGCCGCGCAGCCGCGCCGGGCGCCTGAAGCACATGACCGAGCTGGTGCTGGGGTATCTTCGCAGGTAACGTTCAACGGAGGAGGAAACACATGACACGCCACGCATTGCGATTCGCTCTCGCCGCCGCGGCGGCATTCGCGCTCACGGCGCACGCGCAGTGGAAGCCGGCGAAGCCCGTCACCATCATCGTGCCCTGGGCAGCAGGCGGTGCCACCGACCAGGTGACGCGGCTGGCGGCCGCCGAGCTGGAGCCGGCGCTCGGGCAGAAGATCGTCGTGGTGAACCAGCCCGGCGGCGCCGGCTCGATCGGAACGAAGAGCGCGATGGAGGCCCCGAGGGACGGCTACACCTGGACCGCGGGCGCGGCCAAGCAGCTCGGCACTTATCCTCTGCTCGGCATGCTGAACAGCAAGCTGGACGACTTCCACCTCTATCTCTCGGTCACCAACGTCTCGATCGTGAGCGTCAACCCGGCGACGCCTTACCAGACTCTCGCGCAGCTGCTCGACGCGATGAAGGCGAAGCCGGGGGAGGTGAAGGTGGCGACCGCCGGCAACACGTCCTCGGGACATTTCGCCATGGAGGCGATCGCGAGAGCGGCGGGGGTCAAATACCGGCACGTGACCTATGACGGGGGCGCGCCGGCGGTGGTCGCCACGGTCGGCGGCGAATGCGAGGTGACGACTCAGCTGGCGGTCGAACAGACCGAAATGCTCAGGGGCAAGCGGCTGCGCCCGCTTGCGGTGGTGGCGGATCAGCCGCTCACGATCGAGGGCGTCGGCACCATCCCGCCGATTACGCAGATGCTGCCCAACTTCCCGAAGATCACGACCGCGTTCGGAATCTTCATCCCGAAGGGCGTGCCGGCCGAGGTGGTGGCCACGATGGACAGGCTCTGGGCCGAGCGTATCGCCAAATCCGCGAAGATTCGCGAATACGCCCAGCAAAAAGGCGCCCTTTTCACACCCGCTCACGGCAAGGCGGCGTACGACTTGGTGTGGCCGACGGTGGTCGAGGACGCCTACATGCTGCAGGCGGCCGGCATGGCCAAGGTCGCGCCCGAATCGCTCGGTATCCGTCGCTAGCACGATGAGTCGCGCGCAGCGCGGCGAGCTCGCCGAGGCGGCATTCTGGATCGCCTTGGGGATGGCTGCGCTCGTTGCGTCCTGGCGCATGGATCGGCTGGAGAGCCTCGGCATCAATCCTCTGTCGGCTCCGGGTCTGGTTCCGGGACTGCTCGGGGCGCTCATGATGGTGTTCGGCGCCGCGCTCGGGCTGCGCGCGCTCGTCGCGCGCGCAGCAGCGAGTGAGGCCCCGACCGAAAAGAGGCGCGGAACCGCGCGCGTTGCGCTTGCACTGTTGCTCTGCGTCGGCTACGCCGGAGGGCTGCTTGGCCGCGGTTTGCCGTTCTGGCTCACGTCGGCGGCGTTCCTCTTCATCGCGATGCTCGTGTTCCGCTTCCTTGATGGCGAGGCCTCGCCGATGTGGCGCACGCTGCTCGGCAGCGCCGGGATCGCCGCCGCCGCGAGCGCCGCGATCTCCGTCGTCTTCCAGGAGGTGTTCCTCGTCCGGCTGCCCTGATGGAAGGCCTCGTGCTCCTCGGCAAGTCGCTCGCCGGGCTCGCCGGTCCCTGGCAGATCCTGTACGCGCTCGGAGCGACGCTCTTCGGCATTCTCATCGGCCTGCTGCCGGGCCTGTCGGCGACGCTCGGCATTGCACTGATGACGACGCTCACGCTCAAGATGACGCCCACCGATGCGATCCTCGTCCTGGTGTGCGTGTACGTCGGCGCGATCTACGGCGGCAGTCGCACCGCCATCCTGCTCAACATTCCCGGCACCGCCGCAAACGCGGCGGCCACCCTGGACGGGCACGCGCTCGCGATGCAGGGACGCGCCGGCCGTGCGATGGGAATCGCCACCACCGGCTCGGTGGCCGGCTCGCTCTTCGGCGTCGTCTGTCTTGCCGCGTTCACGCCGCTGCTCGCCGAAATGGCGCTCAAGTTCCAGGCCTTCGAGTTCTTCTGGCTCGCGCTCCTCGGGGTTCTCATGTCGGGCAGCCTCACCGGGAGCGATCCGCTCAAGGGCTGGCTAATGGGTTTCCTGGGGTTGTTCGTCGCGCAGGTGGGGCTCGACGGCATTCACGCGCACCCTCGGTTCACGTTCGGCTGGAACGATCTCTCGGGCGGTATCGCGCTGATTCCCGCACTCGTCGGGGCCTTCGGCTTCGCGGAGATACTCGCGGTGCTCGCCGAACCCACGAAGAAGGCCGTGGTGAGCGCGGTGGACAGCATCGTACCGCGGCTCTCCGACGTGCTGCGGTACTGGAAAACGATTCTGCGCTCTGGCGCGATCGGCGTCTTTGTCGGCATCCTGCCGGGTGTCGGAGAAGACATGGCGGCCTGGTCCTCGTACGCCGCGGCGAAGCGCTTCTCGCGCGAGCGCGACGAGTTCGGCAAGGGGTCCGTGGAAGGCCTGATCGCCGCCGAAACCGGAGACAACGCCGCCATTCCGGGGGCGATCATCCCGGTGCTCGCGCTGGCGGTGCCGGGTTCGGCGCCGGCGGCGGTCCTGATGGCGGCGATGATCATCCACGGCGTGCAGCCGGGGCCGATGCTGATGGTGCAACACCCGCAGTTCGCGTACGACGTGGTTGCGATCACGCTCGTCGCAACGCTGGCCATCCTGGTCTTCGGCCTGGTGATGGTACGCCCCCTGCTCGCCGTGCTCCGCGTGCCGCGGGCGATTATCATGCCGGTGGTATTCGTGCTTTGCGTTCTCGGGGCCTATGCGATCGCCTCGCGCGTCTTTGACATCTGGGTCATGCTTGCGGTCGGCGTCGTCATTTTCGTGCTGCGCAGGCGAGGCTATCCGGCGGCCCCGTTCGTGCTGGGGCTGGTCCTGGGCGACATCGTGGACAAGAACCTGCGTCGCGGGCTGGTGATCGCCGACGGCGACCTGACGCCCTTCTTCACGCGACCGATCGCCGGCGTTCTCGCCGCGATCGTGATCGCCATGGTCCTCTGGCAGGTCGGCGCGGGGCGCCGGTTCCTGGCGCGGAGCCGCTGATGCGCATCGCGCTGTGCAACGAGGTGATCGCGCCGATGCCGTTTCCGCGGCAGTGCGAGTACGCCGCCAAGCTCGGCTACGACGGGCTCGAGATCGCCCCCTACACGCTGTCGGACGAGCCGCACCGCATGGGCGCGGCGCAGATCGCCGCGGCGCGCGCCGCCGCCGAGGACGCCGGCATCGCGATCACCGGTCTGCACTGGCTGCTCGTGAAGCCGCCGGGTCTTTCGATTTCCACGCGCGACGAGGCGGTGCGCAAGAAGACCCTGGAGGTGATGTTCGCGCTGGTGGATCAGTGCGCCGAGCTCGGCGGCCGCTATCTCGTGCACGGCTCGCCGCAGCAGCGCCGCGTGGACCCGGGCGATACGCGCGAGGCGGCGCTTGCGCGCGCCACGGAGTGCTTCGCGCGCGTGGCCGAGCGTGCCGAACGCGCGGGCGTCATCTACTGCATCGAGCCGCTCTCGGCCGAGCAGACCCCGCTCATCAACACGCTGGAAGAGGCGGTCGCGATCGTCGAGGCGATCGGCAGCCGCGCCGTGCGCACCATGCTCGACTGCAGTTCGGCCGCGCGGATGGAGACCGCGCCGCTGCCGGCGCTCGTGGACAGGTGGCTGCCGCGCGGCATGATCGCGCACGTGCAGGTGAACGACCGCAACCGCCGCGGGCCCGGGCAGGGCGAGCAGCGCTTTGCGCCGCTCCTCGCGGCGCTCGCGCGCCACGGCTACGCGGGCGACATCGCCGTCGAGCCTTTCGACTACGTGCCCGACGGCCCCGGCTCGGCGGCGCGCGCGATCGGCTACATCCGCGGCATTCTCGAGGCGCTGCAGGCGCAGTGAGCCCCGCGCCCGCACCGCGCTTCTCGCCGCGCGCGATCGAGGTCTTCGAGCGCGACGTGCGCCTGCGGATGCCGTTCCGGTTCGGCGTCGTCACGTTGACCGCGGCGCCGCAGGCATTCGTGCGGGCGCGCATCCGCATCGAGGACGGTCCGGCCGCCGGCCGCGAGTGCGAAGGGGCGGCGGCGGAGCTCATGGCGCCCAAGTGGTTCGACAAGAACCCGGCGCTTACGAACGAAGACAATTTCGAGCAGCTGCGACGCTCGCTTGCGGCGGCGCGCGAGGCGTACCTCGCCGGCGGCGCGGATACCGCCTGGGGCCATTTTCTCGCGCACCGGCGCGACGGGCTGGTCGCCGGTTTCGGGCCGTCGCTCATCGAGCGCGCGGCGCTCGACGCCCTGTGCCGCGCGCTCGGCATCTCGTTCTACGCGGCGGTGCGGAGCAACGCG
>Ga0073934_10001349_pt1 | contig 59598 bp, 50 predicted proteins | sample LarsenN4metaG_FD_76834 | JGI IMG/M metagenome (GOLD analysis project Ga0073934, IMG submission 76834) | Hot spring sediment bacterial and archeal communities from British Columbia, Canada, to study Microbial Dark Matter (Phase II) - Larsen... ...
CTCGCCGACCGGCTCGGTGTAGCCGGGCGTGCCTTGCGCGGCGGAGGGCCGGGCGTCGATGCGCAGCGTCCGTTCGCCGGCACGGTAGGGGGCCGCCGCCTCCTCGATGAGTTGTATGACAGACAAACTGGCGTGGAGCGGGTCCTGCTCGCTCGGCTGCCGCGTCAGCTTCTGGAGGATGTCTCGGCAGCGCTGCGCCTGGGTCCTCAGAAGCGCGATGTCCTCGGAAAACGGGTGGCCGGCCTCGAGGCTGTTCTCGAGCTCCTTGGTGACCAGCACGATCGTCGCGAGCGGGGTGCCGAGTTCATGCGCCGCAGCCGCCGCAAGGCCGTCCAGCGCGTGCAGCTTCTGCTCGCGCGCCAGCACTTCCTCCGTCGCGGCCAGCGCGGCGGACATCTGGCGGGACTCCTTCGACAGCCGGAAGGCGTAGATGGCGAGGAACGTCATGCAGGCCAGCACGGACGCGAGAATGCCGAGCTTGTAGACCAACGGCAGTTCGATCACGCCGTGCTCGTGCCAGGGCAATGGCTGGTGGAAGACGACGAGCAGGGCCGAGATCGCCGCTGCAATGGCCCCGACCACCATCGTGTTGCGTGGCGGCAGGCTCGCAGCGGAGACCGTAACGGGCGCCACCACGAGGAACAGGAAGGGGTTGTAGATTCCGCCTGTCAGGTACAAAAGACCGCCGAGTTGCAAAAGATCGTAGGCCTGAAGTGTCGTGGCGAAGGCGGGCGACAGGCGGTAGCGGGCCGGAAAGCGCACCCTGAGGAACACGTTGAGCCACGCCGACATGGCGATCAGCAGAAGGCAGTAGCCCGCCGGCATGGAGAAGCCGAAGACGAGATAAACCACCGCCACCGTGACAAGCTGACCGAGCACGGCGAACCAGCGCAGCCGGACGCTGGTCTGCAGCCGGAGGCGGCCCTCGACCACATCGGGCATGCGCATCAGCGAGGTACGGAACGGCGTGCTCATCCGTCTGTCCGGTCAGGGCTCGAACGTGGCCCCGGCCCCTCTTATCTGATGACTGCCAGCCACATCAATTCGAACAACGCGAAGCCGCCTCCGCGGCGACCGGCCAGGACGGCCGCTTGGAAGGATACCCATGCAGAAATCCGCCGATCCCCGCCGCGACGCGGGCGCGGGGTCCGTGCCCCCGGTCGCGGTCGAAGGCCTGACCAAGATTTTCGGCGCCGTTCGCGCGGTCGACGGCATCAGCTTCACGCTGGCACGCGGGTCGATCACCGCGCTGCTCGGCGGCAACGGAGCCGGCAAGACGACGACCATCTCGATGCTCATGGGGCTGATCATTCCGTCCGCCGGATCGGCGCGTGTGTTCGGGGCCGACATGGCGACCGAGCGGCATCGCGTGCTCCATCGTATGAACTTCGAGAGCCCGTACGTCGATATTCCACATCGGCTGACGGTGCGGCAGAACCTCGAAGTGTTCGCGCGTCTCTACGGCGTCGTGCGCCCATCCGATCGCATCCGCGACGTCGCCACCGAATTGCGCGTCGGTGACCTGCTCGACCGTCCGTACGGTAAACTGTCGGCCGGACAGAAGACGCGCGTCAGTCTCGCGAAGGCGCTGCTCAACGCGCCGGAACTGCTGCTGCTCGACGAACCCACGGCCTCGCTCGACCCGGATACCGCCGATTGGGTGCGTGAACGCCTCGAGCGCTACCGTGACGAGGCGGGCGCGACGATCGTTCTCGCCTCGCACAACATGGCGGAAGTCGAACGGCTCGCGGCGCGCGTGATCATGCTCGAAAAGGGTCGGATCATCGCCGACGAAACGCCGGCGGATCTGATCCGCCGGTTCGGCCGGTCGACGCTCGAAGAAGTCTTCCTCGCGATCGCGCGCAAGGAAGTTCTTACAACGGAGGCCGCCGATGCGCAGCGTTGAGCTTTCTCACACGGGCGATCAGACGGGGCCGGCGGCGAGCGCGCGGCGGATCGGCGCGATGGTGCGTCGCCATTGGTTCGTCATCCGGTCGTCGGGTCCACGGACGCTCGAACTGATCTTCTGGCCGCTCGTCTCCATGTTGATGTGGGGCTTGCTGCAGACCCACCTCGCCAAGACGGCGAGCCTCGCTGCATCAGCGGCGGGATTGTTCGTGGCCGGCGTGCTGCTGTGGGACATTCTCGTACGCAGCCAGCTCGGCTTCTCGGTCGCCTTCCTGGAGGAGCTGTGGTCGCGCAATCTCGGACACTTGATGATGAGTCCGCTGAGACCGTCCGAGTTGATCGCGTCGCTGGTGGTCGTCAGCCTGATCAAGATGTGCGTGGCGATGGTGCCCGTCGCGATCCTCGCCTACGCGTTCTTCGGCTTCAACCTGTTGAGCCTCGGGTTCGCGTTCGCCGCCTTCTTCGCGAACCTCGTCATCATGAGCTGGTCGCTGGCGCTGATCTCAACGGGCGCTGTGCTCCGGTGGGGCATGGGCGCGGAAAGCATCGCGTGGCTGATCGTCTTCCTGCTGCTGCCGATCTCGTGCGTCTACTATCCGGTGGCGACGCTGCCCGGCTGGCTGCAGCCAATCGCGCTCGCATTGCCCGCCACGAACGTGTTCGAAGGGTTGCGCGCCGTCGTCCTGGAGCAGCGTTTCGCCGCAGACCTGATGGTGCGCGCTTTCGTCCTGAACCTCGTCTCGTTCGTGGCCTGCTATGCCCTGTTCCGCTATTTCCTGGAAAGCGCGCGCCGCAACGGTTCGCTCGTTCAAATGGGAGAATGACGCTTGAGCCAGCCTCGGGTCTCGTTCGGTCTCGTCCTCACCGCACTGGCGGTCGCGGCCTTTCTGGTCGGCGGCCTGTTGGCGGTGACGATGGTTCCATCGCTCCGTGATCGCATTTTCACGCCCACCGTCACGACCACCGGCAAAGCACTGGTCGGCGGACCGTTCTCGCTCGTCGACCACAAGGGCAAGCGCGTCACCGATAGGGACTTCCGGGGCCAGTACCTGCTCGTTTTCTTCGGGTTCACCCATTGCCCGGACATCTGCCCGACCGGCCTTCAAGTGGTCAGTGCTGCGCTCGACCAGATCGGTTCGAAGGCGGAACGATTTACGCCCCTGTTCATTACCGTCGACCCGGAACGAGACACTCCGGAAGCTCTTGCCAACTATGTTCAGGCTTTCCACCCGCGCCTCGTCGGCCTCGGCGGAAGCCCCGAAGAGGTACAAGCAGTGGCGAAAGCCTATCGGGTCTACTTCAAGAAAGTTTCGTCCGGGAGTTCCCCGGGTGACTACACGATGGACCACACATCCATCATATATCTGATGGGTCCCGACGGTGAGTTCATCTCGCACTTCACTCACGCCACGCCGGTCGACTCAATCGCTACGCGCCTATCAAAACTAAATTGACGGAGGTGTGGTAGACCTTTTCCCTAGCGAAGAATCGCATCAGTATCGTAGTCTATCCAACACGAGACGGACGGGCTCCGAAACTGGTCAACAGAAAACCAGACGAGCTCGGGGGGATTCCAACGACCGTCTGGGGGACATCACGGTGCTTTACCACTGGTTCGAACTGAGCCACGCCGCTTTTCGCCCTGCTCGCGTTGCAGCCGATACGGCCAGGCTTTTCCTCACCAACCCGTTCAATCCGCTGACGCACACCACGATGGCGCGCCACACGGTGGCCGCGCTCGAAGTGTTCGAGCGGACGACGCGGCGTTACGGGAAACCCGAATTCCGCGTCCGTGACACCGTCGTCGACGGTCAGAAGGTGGCGGTCCAGGAAGATATCGTCTGGCAGCGGCCGTTCTGCCGAATGATCCATTTCCGGCGCGACGTTCCGAAGGAGCGCGCGGCGATGGACCCGCGAATCCTGCTCGTCGCTCCGATGTCGGGCCACTTCGCGACGCTTCTGCGCGGCACCGTCGAAGCGTTCCTGCCGAACCACGAAGTCTACATCACCGACTGGACCGATGCCCGTGACGTGCCGCTGGCCGCGGGCGAGTTCAATCTCGACGACTACGTCGAGTATATGATGGACATGTTCCGGCTCTTCCGCGGCGACGTTCACGTGTTCGCCGTGTGCCAGCCGTCCGTTCCGGTACTCGCCGCGACGGCACTCATGGAAGAGGACAAGGATCCGCACGTTCCGCAGACTCTCTTGCTGGCCGGTGGACCGGTCGACACGCGCGTCAGCCCGACCGCGGTCAACAAGCTCGCGGAAGAGCGCGGCATCGACTGGTTCCGCCGCAACGTCATCACCAATGTGCCGTGGCCGAACATGGGCTTCGGGCGCAACGTCTATCCGGGCTTCCTGCAGCTCACCGGGTTCATGACCATGAACCTCGACCGGCACGTGAAGGCCCACAAGGATCTGTTCTTCCACCTCGTCCGCGGCGACGGCGACGGCGCTGAAAAGCACCGCGAGTTCTACGACGAGTATCTCGCGGTCATGGACCTGACGGAAGAATTCTACCTGCAGACCATCGACACCGTGTTCGTCAATCATCACCTGCCGAAAGGTCAGATGATGGTGCGCAACCGACGCGTCGACCTCGGCAAGATCGAGCGCGTTGCGCTGATGACGATCGAGGGCGAGAAGGACGACATCACCGGCATCGGCCAGTGTGCTGCCGCGATCGACCTTTGCACGGGCATCCAAGCGGGCGACAAGGAGCACTTCGAGTGCCCCGGCGTCGGCCACTACGGCATCTTCAACGGCTCGCGGTTCCGCTCGCAGATCGCACCGCGTATGTCGAACTTCATTCGGCGCTACGATCCTCGGACATCGGACCAACCGGCTCGCCCGGTGGCCGACATCGTGCGGTCGCTGGCGCCGACGCCCGGCGTGACCGTAGCTCCGGCGACCGAGGACGCTTTCGCACTCGCCGACTACTTCAAACCGTCGCCGCGCCTCGCCGGCCTGCATTGACGCCGGCCGGTCGCCGCCTCAACGGTTGATGTCCTGAACGCGGACGTCGACCGTCTCCGTCGCGGTGCCGCGGCGGATCGTCAGGCGGACCGTGTTCCCGATGCCCGCCTTCTCGAGACCGGCGGCGAGCTCCGCCAGGTTCTTCACCTGTTTGCCGTCGACGCCGACGATCACGTCGCCGACCCGGCCGGCGCGGTCGACACCCTGAAGTCCGGCTGACGCCGCACTCGATCCCGGCACCACGCCCTGAACGACGACACCGAGGATGCCGGCCCGCGCCGCCACCTCCTCGGGCAGCGCCTGGATGCCGATCCCGGGGAGCGGCGCGCGCCCGTCTCGTATGATCTGGGGGACGAGGCGGTTCACCGTATCGACCGGCACCGAGAAGCCGACGCCGGCGAACGTGCCCGTGGGCGCGATGATGGCGGTATTGATGCCGATGAGACGACCGGAGCTGTCGACGAGCGGGCCGCCGGAGTTGCCCGGATTGATGGCCGCGTCGGTTTGGATGACACCGGCGATCTCGCGGCCGCCCGGCGTGGGCAGCCGGCGATCGAGGGCGCTGATGATGCCCTGCGTCAGCGTGCGCTGGAGGCCGAACGGATTGCCGATGGCGAAGACGGTCTGGCCGACGACGAGATCGCTCGAACGGCCGATCGCAATCGGTGCGAGATCGCTCGGGACCTCTTGAAGTGCGAGCACGGCGACGTCGGCCCACGGGGCGGTGCCGACGACACGGGCCGGGATGGCGCGGCCCTCGCCGAATACGACGCCGACCTCGCGGGCGCCTTCGATGACATGATTGTTGGTGACCACGTGGCCGGCCCGGTCCCAGACGAAGCCCGAGCCGGCGCCGCTGCTCGCTCCGCCTTGGGCGTCGCCCGCGCGCCCGGCGAAGATGTATGCGACCGACGGCGAGACGGCGCTGTAGATGTCGGCTGCGAGGCGCTCGTTCGGGACCAGATCACTGCGCGGCGTCACCGCCCGCGGTGCGTCCGCCTGCAAGAAATAGCGAACGATCGTGCGTTCGGCCGTCACGACGGCGAGCAGCGCCAGAGCGATGACGGCGATCGAGCGCCAGAACCTTGCCTGCTGATCCATGCCTTTTCCGCGAAGACGACGTCCCTTCTCCGCAAGTTAGGACGACGGCCGGGCAAGGCAACGGTTCCGCTCAGCACTTCCGCAGGGAGGCAGAAACCTCGCGGATGTAGTCCGTGCGCTCGGGGGAGACGCGGACCGACTGTTCACAGCCAGTTCCGCTGACGGCCATGCGCGCGCGAAAGAAGCGGCCGGCGAGCACGACGTCGAAGCCGTCGGACGTCACGACGCCGCTGACGCTGCCGTCGAGGCCGTGAACCTTCTCCTCCCAGCGGCCGCTCAAGGCCTTGCCGGAGACTTCCAGGGTCGTCGATGTCTCCAGCCGGTAGCTGTCGCTTTTGCAGCGAAGGTTCTGCTTCATGGCGGCGCCCTCGCGCTCCGGCAGGTAGGTGATGACGCACTTGAAGTTCTCGGCCGTGCCGGACGCCGGAACCACCGTTCCGAGACCGGACCACCGCCCGGCGAGGCTCGCGATCGGGTCGAGGGCGGCCGTGGCGCGACCGACGCTCAGCGCGGCGAGGGCGCCAAGACCCACCCCTGCGGCGGCGATCACGTGGCGGAGCAGACGATGAGGCATGTGCTTTGATCCTGTTGCGTCGAATTGGCCACGCGGGCGGGCGCCGCGGAGCGGAGGGTCGGCGAAGGGAGATCAGGGCAGACGACGGACCGGCGACGGTGTCGGCGGTGGATCGTGGCGAAGACGTTGCCGGCGAATTTGGTCAACTTCTTGGCCAAACGCATAAAATTTCCTCAGCTGGCTGATTTTATAGCTCGCTTCGCCGTCGTGCTCCCGGCCGTCGCCTTGACGCGGTCTCGGGGCGGGCGTAGGAGCGCCGGCGGTCTGGGAGGACGGCCCGGGGGACATGCTCAGCCGATCGTTCGTCTTTCCGCGCGCGTGCCACGGCGGCCGCAGCGCCCGCTGATCGTTCGGAGTGCCGCATGAGACTGAGTTGGTTGCGTTGCGTGCTGCTCGGCGCCGTCGCCCTGACGGCAGCCTTCGTCGGAAGTGACGCAACCGTTGCGCAACAGCCGGCTGCCGCGCCTCCCGCCGCTCCCGCCGCACAACCCCAGCCCGCACCCGCGCAGCCTGCCCAACCTGCGGCTCAACCTGCGCCGCCGGCTCCGCAGCCAGATCCGCCGATCCCGGCGGCACTGACCGATTCCATCCAGCAGCTCGTGATCTCCGTCGAGCAGGCGGAGAAGTCTCTCGAGCGGATGCGTGATCTCGGCGACGACATCAGCCGGCTGCGCGACGACGTCGAAGACGTGATCATCCGCTCGACGCAGGTGGCCGACGAATTACGGCCACGCCTCGCCGCCGTGCGCAGCCAGATCGAGAAGCTCGGACCGCCACCGGCCGGCGTGCAAGAGGCTCCCGCGATCGCCGCGGAGCGCGCGCGTCTCCTGGCTGAAGCCAGCGCCCTCGACGGCGCCATCAAGACGCTCGAGATCACCTGGGTGCGGGCACGCCAGACGATCGACAAGATCACCGATCTGCGCCTCGCCATGTTCACCCGCTCGATCATGGAGCGGATGTCCTCGCCGCTGACCCCTGCACCGTGGCGCGATCTTCTGCGCGACGCGCCGCAAGTCAGCCGGCTGCTGGGATACGTATGGGCGGACTGGTCGAACACCGCGTCGGAGCGATCCGGCTGGCTGACCTTGCTGTTGCTCGGATGCGGCGGGCTCTACCTCGGCCTGCGCTGGCTCGGCCTCAGGCTGACGGAGCGCCGGCGCGACCTGACACGCCCCGATCCGAACTTCTTCGAACGGGCGGCAGCGGCGGCCTGGCTGGTGCCGGTGCTCGCCGGTCCCGGCGTCCTCGCCGGCCTCGCGCTTTACGGCGGGCTCGATACGCTCGGGCTGCTCTACTATCCGAGCGCCAACATCGCAGCAGCGGTCCTGCGCGCTTTCGTGATCTTCTGCGTCGTCGCCGCGCTCATCTCCGCCGTGCTCGCAACCCGTGAACCGCGCTGGCGGATCGTCGATCTGTCGGACAAGAGCGCCCGACGCGTCGCCTTGATGCTCAACGCGATGACGGCCGTCTACGCGGCCGACCTCGCCATCACCTCGATCGGGCGGACGCTTTACGTGCCGCTGTCGCTCAGCGTCGTGCAGTCGCTGGTGACGAGCCTCGCCTTCGCCGGCCTCCTCGCGGGCCTGCTGATGACCCCGTTCGTGCCGCGCGAGCGCACCGGCGATGCCGGCTGGGCCGGTCAGCACCCGCGCTGGCTGAAGCTGCCGCTTTGGTTCGCCGCGCTCGCCATCATCGTCGCGTCGCTGCTCGGCTACGTGGCGCTGGCGCGCTTCATCGCTCAGCAGATCGTCGCGACCGGCGTCGTCGGCGTTGCGTTCGTATTGCTGTTTTTCGCGATCCGCGCCTTCACCCGCGACGGCAACGGCGGCACGCATGCGGTCGGTGTCGTCCTCGAGTCCCGGTTCGGGCTCGACGGCGGACGGCGCGAGCAGCTCGCGAAACTCACCGAGCTGCTCTTCACGTTGCTGCTGATCATCTGCGCCATCCCGCTGCTGCTGCTGCAGTGGGGGTACTCGGACGCGGACATTCGCGACTGGTTCAAGGCCGCGATCTTCGGCTTCGAGGTCGGCCAGTTCCGCATCTCGCTCGCCAGGATCGTCATAGGCCTGTTGATGTTCATCGCGCTGCTGTTCATCACTCGCGTGGTGCAGCGGTGGCTCCGCGAAGCGGTGCTGGCTCCGCAGCGGCTCGATCCCGGCATTCAGAACTCGGTCGACACGGCCGTCGGCTATGCCGGCACGGGCCTCGCGGCACTCGTCGCGCTCGGCTATGCGGGCTTCGACATCACCAGTCTCGCGATCGTCGCCGGCGCGCTGTCGGTCGGTATCGGCTTCGGCCTGCAGTCGATCGTCAACAACTTCGTCTCCGGCCTCATCCTGCTGATCGAGCGGCCGGTGAAGGTCGGCGATTGGATCGTCGTCGGCGCGGACCAGGGCAACGTCAGAAAGATCAGCGTTCGCTACACCGAGATCGAGACGTTCGACAAAGCGACGCTGATCGTCCCGAACTCTGAATTGATCTCCGGCCGCGTCTTCAACTGGACGCACCGGAACTCGGTGGGGCGCATCACCTTGAAGTCGTCGGTCGCGCCGACCGTGAAGCCGCAGCAGGTGCAGGCCGTGCTGCTGGCCGTTGCCAAGCGTCACAAGGCCGTCCTCGTCAGCCCGCCGCCCAAGGCGATCTTCGAAGGGCTGATCGGCGGCTCGCTCGAATTCACACTGCGCGTCTACTTGGCCGATATCTCGGACGCCATCGACGTTCAGTCCGATCTTCGCATCGCTGTGCTGGAAGAGCTTCAGGCCGCCGGAATGGAAGTGCGTGGCTGAGCGGTCTATTCTTGCTTTGGTCTTGGCTAAGCTTGCAGCACGTTGTATTTACCCGATCGAGCGAATCGGATTGTCTCGGGTTCGCTCGGGCGCGCGCGCCCGCTGGTGACAGCGATCGAGGTTTCGCTATGGGCTTTCGTTTCCGGCGGGTCATCCCGCTCGTTCCAGGTCTTGTCTACCTGAACCTGAGCAAGTCGGGCATCAGCTTCAGCTTCGGCAAGCGGGGCGCGATGATCAACGTCGGGCACGGCAAGCAGACCGTGTCGGTTGGCGTGCCCGGGACCGGAATGGGGTATCGCGCTCAGGTCACGCCGACGCTGATCGGCATCTTGATCGTCATCGCCCTCGTCGTCGGCGGCGCTTACCTGCTCTTTCCCGACATCGTCGGGCCGCTGCTCCACCGCTGGCAGCCGAGCCTCTTCTGAACAGTGTTTGATCTGACTGGGCGCACGGACCTGCCATGCGCCCACTGTCGGGTTTGACGGTTTTCCGTTGCCACGGTTAACCTTACAATGTTCAGTTGGTCGCATCCTGCCGCAGATTTCTCCAACAATTGCCGATGTGTGGGCTTATCCGGTGTGAGCGAGTGGAGACGTCTACGACCATACCGCTGACGCGGGCCGTGTTCGCACGCCGCCTGCGCGAGCTTCGGGTGCCGAAGGGATATCGGACGGCCCGTAGTTTCGCGCGCGCGCTCGGCATCGACGAGAACCGCTACACGCGTTACGAGCGCGCCGAGGTCGAGCCCGATCTGGCGCTGCTGCTGCGCATTTGCGAAGTGCTGGCCGTCACGCCGAACGACTTGCTGATCGAGGCCATGAGTGCGCGTGGACTGGCCAACGGCAGCCTCGGCGACGGCACCGGTGCGCCCGGGGACGTCGAGAACGCGAAGCTCAATCGCCGGACCGCCGCGTGGCGCCTCGCGCAGTTCGTTGCTCACCTCGAAGCCGGTAACGCGGGCGATCCCCCGGACGCGCCCGGCGACCTGCAGACCCTTCAGCGCTGGAGCCAGCTGCACGCCACGATCGATCGCGACCCGTTCGCCTTCGTCGCTGCGATCACCTCGGATGCGCGCTTCATCCGCCTCGACGAGACGGCGCAGAAGAAGATCGCAGAGCTGATCGGCGAACTCACGGCCGCCGTCGACGCGCACGCACGCGCGCTCAGGGCCTGATCAGGCGCCGCAACCGGTCGGTACCAGCCGCGGCCACCCAACTCCCCATCATCCGCGGATTTCGCCGCCGGTCGCCTTCTTGACCTCGGCGACGACCTTGCCGGCGACCGCCTCGATCTCGGCATCCGTGAGCGTCCGCTCTTTCGGCTGCAGCGTCACTTCGATCGCCAGAGACTTCTTGCCGGCCGGCATCGCGCCGCCGGTGAAGACGTCGAATACGCTGACGCCGGTGATCAAAGCCTTGTCGGCCGCGAGTGCTGCCTTCACCACGTCGCCTGCCGGAACGTCGGCATCGAGCAGGAAGGCGAAATCGCGCTTCACCGGTAGAAGATCGGCGGCGGCGAGCGGCGGACGGGCCTTCGACTTGCGCTTATCGGCCGGCAGCGCATCGAGGAAGATTTCGAACGCCGTCACCGGTCCTTCGACGTCGAGGGTCGCCAGCGTCGTCGGATGCACTTCGCCGAACTGGGCAAGGACGACCTTCGGGCCGAGCCGCAGCACGCCCGAGCGCCCCGGGTGATACCAAGCCGGCGCATCGCGCGTGATCTGTGCGCGGCCAGCGTCGAAGCCGAGGGCCGCAAGGGTCGCCGCGACGTCCGCCTTCACATCGAACACGTCGGCATCCGCGATGCCGCCCGACCAGTGGCGACCGCTGCCCGCGAGACGCGTCGCGCCGGCGCGGACGCCCGCGGCGACCAGCAACTGGTCCGTTTCCTTGTCGCCGCGATAGGCTTGGCCGAGTTCGAACAGGCCGACATCGGCGAAACCGCGGTCACGGTTGCGCTGCACGGCCTTCAGCAGGCCCGGCAACAGGCTCGGGCGCATCGAGGACATCTCGACCGAAATCGGGTTGGCGAGTTCGAGCGCATCGGAGCCGCCGCCGAACACGGTCGCCTCACCGCGCGGAATGAACGACCAGGTGATCGCCTCGACCAGCCCGCGACCGGCGAGTAGCCGACGGGCGCGGCGGGCGCGCTTCTGGCCTTCCGTCAGAACGGCGCGCGTGACGCCGTGCGTGCGCGGAAGCGGCGCCGGCGGCACCTTGTCGAGGCCGACGATGCGGACAACCTCTTCGACGAGGTCGGCGGAGCCGTGGACGTCGGGGCGCCACGTCGGGATGGTCACCTCGACGGTCGCGCCTTTGCCGGCGACCGTGAAGCCCAGCGACTCGAGGATGCGGCGCGCCTCCTTCTGATCGATGGCGAGACCGCCGAGCTTTTCGATCCGGCCGAGATCGAACGTGACGACGCGGCGCGAGATCGGCGGTTCGCCGGCGACGCGGCGCCGTGACGGCTCGCCACCACAGAGGGCGAGAACCATTTCGGTCGCGAGGTCGACGCCCGGCACGACGAAGGCCGGATCGACACCGCGTTCGAAACGATATCGCGCATCGGTTTGAACGCCGGCCTTGCGGCCCGTCGCGGCGGTGCGGAGCGGATCGAAGTAGGCGCACTCGATCAGCACGTTGCGGGTCGTCTCGCTGCAGCCTGTCGACTCGCCGCCGAGAATGCCGCCGAAACCGAGAGGGCCGCTCTCGTCGGCGATGACGCACATCGTCTCGTCGATCGCGTGCTTCTTGCCGTCGAGGCCTTCGAAGGTTTCGCCGGCGCGGCCGAGGCGGGCGCGGATCGCCCCCTTCACCTTGTCGGCGTCGTAGACGTGAAGTGGTCGCCCACGGTCGAGCGAGATGTAGTTCGTAATGTCGACGAGGGCGCTGATCGGACGAAGGCCCACGGCCTTGAGGCGCCGCTGCATCCAGTCGGGCGCCGGGCCGTTCTTCACGTTACGGACGAAGCGGCCGGCGAACACCGGGCATGCGCTCTCGGCACCGGCCGGAAACTCGAGGCGGATATCGATCGGGCAGTCGTAGTCGCCTTCGACCTTGTGGGCGAGCTTCGGCTCGGGCTTCAACGTGCCGAGCCCCGCCGCCGCGAGATCGCGGGCGATGCCGCGCACACCGGTGCAGTCCGGCCTGTTCGGCGTCAGCTTCACCTCGAAGACGGGGTCGGTCAGCCCCAGCACGTCGACGTAACGGTCGCCGACACGACCGGCGAGATCCGCCGACAGGTCGATGATCCCCTCATGATCGTCCGAGAGCTGTAATTCCCGCTCGGACACCAGCATGCCGTTCGAAACGACGCCACGGACGGGCCGCTTATCGAGGGTGATGCCGGTACCGGGAATGTAGCTGCCGAGCGGCGCGAACACGGCGACCATGCCGGTGCGTGCGTTCGGCGCGCCGCAGACGACTTCGACCGGCGGCTGGCCAGGTGCGATCTCGACCTGACAGACGCGAAGCCGGTCGGCGTTCGGATGCTGCTTGGCTTCGAGGACCCGCGCAATGGTGAAGACGCCGAGATCCTTGCCCGGATCTTCAATGCCTTCGACCTCCAGGCCGATGGCCGACAGCTTCGTTGCGAGTTCCTCGGGGGAGGCCTCGGTTTCGAGATGGTCCTTCAGCCAGGACAGCGTGAACTTCATATCGGCTCAATCCTAATCACCGCCGTGCGGCGGCTGTTTAACATCGCAGTCGATCGCGGGGAACAGTCAGCGGCCGTACCGCTCGAACTGCTCGGCGGCGCGCGCCTCGCGCTGCGCCTGCACCTGCATCCGAACTTTTCCGTAGATCCAGACGAACGAGATGAACATCTTGATCAGCGTAAGTCCGAAGAACATCCGGAAGACGAAGGCGTACCAGACGAACCAGAACTGCTGCCGGTTCATGAGCACGGGCGATACGCCCAATTCGAAGTGCTCCATGATGTCGAAGAAGCCGCCGCGCAGCACGAGGTCCAGCGTGAAGAGCGAGGTGGCGATCGGGCCGGCGACGATCGGATGGCGCTGCGCGTCGGCGAAGATCGCGATGCCGTCGGCCTGCAGGATCAGGCAGCTGCACGTGAAAAGCACGTAGACCACGAGCATCGACAGCGCCATGAAGCGGTAGTAGCCGAGCGCGCGCCGAAGGGTGTAGCCCGAGAAGCTATAGTCGACCCACCGGTCGATTTCCTGTTCCGTCCGGCCGTGAAAAAACACGATGAATACGGACGTCCCGATCATCAGGACACTCAGGCCGATCGCGAGCAGCACCGAATAGGACATCGCCCGGCTCCCTGGAGTGTGGTCCCCGCCGCAGCGGTCTCAGCCCGAGAGACCGCCGGCGAGTGTCGGCACATCGAGGGGGACGAAGCCGTAGTGCTTCAGCCAGCGCAGATCGGCGGCGAACATCTCGCGCAGGTCCGGAATGCCGTACTTCAGGATCGCGATGCGATCGAGGCCCATGCCGAACGCGAAGCCCTGATAGCGCTCCGGGTCGAGACCGCAATTGCGGATCACGTTCGGGTGGACCATGCCGGAGCCCAGGATTTCGAGCCAGCGGCCCGGCTTACCGATCGCGGCAGCGTCGATATCGACTTCCATCGAGGGCTCGGTGAACGGGAAGTGCGAGGCGCGGAAGCGCATCTTCACTTCGTCGACCTCGAAGAACGCCTTGCAGAATTCTTCGAGGGTCCACTTCAGGTGGCCGAGGTGCGTGCTCTCGTCGATCACCAGACCTTCGATCTGGTGGAACATCGGCGTGTGGGTCTGGTCGCTATCGCAGCGGTAGACGCGGCCGGGGGCGATCACGCGGATCGGCGGCTTCTGCGACACCATCGTGCGGACCTGCACCGGGCTCGTGTGCGTGCGGAGCAGGAGCCGCGAGCCATCCGCCTTCGGATGGAGATAGAACGTGTCGTGTTCCTGGCGCGCCGGGTGCTCGGCCGGGATGTTGAGCTTGGTGAAGTTGAGGTCGTCGGTCTCGATATCGGGACCTTCGGCGACCGAGAAACCCATGTCGGCGAAGATCTCGATGACCTCGTCGTAGACTTGGCTCACCGGGTGGATGCGCCCTTCCGCCAGCGGTCCTGGGCGCACGGGCAGCGTGACGTCGGCGCGCTCGGAGGCGAGACGCGCGGTCAACGCTGCTGCAGCGAGCTCACCCTTACGGGCCTCAAGCGCCGTGCCGACCCGATCCTTGAGCGCATTGACGGCCGCACCGAACGACTTGCGCTCCTCCGGCGGCAGCTTGCCGAGCCGCTGCATGAGATCGGCGACGCGGCCCTTCTTGCCGAGCGCCGCCACGCGCACCTGCTCGAGCGCTGCCATGTCGGCCGCGCCAGATACGTCGGATAGGAGAGCACGTTCGAGCGACTCGAGGTCGTCGGCAGCCATCGTTCGCCTCTTGGATGAAAGGGACAGGGCGGCGACGGGCGGTGCGGGAGCGCGCGGGACGCGCCCCCGTCAGGGTTCGGCCGTCAGGCCGCCGTCGCGGCCGGCGGGTTGGAGCAGTGCTTGGCCGCCTGGGCGACCAGGGCCTTGAAGCCTTCGGCGTCACGGACGGCGAGGTCGGCGAGGACCTTGCGGTCGATGACGATGCCGGCCTTGTTGAGACCGTCGATGAAGCGACCATAGGTCATGCCGTGCTCGCGGACAGCAGCGTTGATGCGCTGGATCCAGAGCGCGCGAAATGTGCGCTTGCGACGCTTCCGGTCCCGGAAGGCGTACTGCATCGACTTCTCGACCGCCTGCTTGGCGATGCGGATGGTATTCTTACGGCGTCCGTAGAAGCCTTTGGCGGCCTTCAGGACTTTCTTGTGCTTGGCGTGGGCGGTGACGCCGCGCTTGACGCGTGCCATGGGGTGAACTCCGGCTTTGGCGAGGTTGGAAACTCAGGGCTGAGGCGGATTCCGCTCAGCGGGCGTAGGGCATGTACTTCTTGACGATCTTGGCGTCGCTGTCGTTCAGCACCATGGTGCCGCGCGCCGAGCGCACGAACTTCGCCGTCCGCTTGATCATGCCGTGACGCTTGCCCTGTGCCTGGGCCTTCACCTTGCCGGTGCCGGTCATCTTGAACCGTTTCTTGGCACCGCTCTTGGTCTTCTGCTTGGGCATTTGACTACTCCTGTCTCGTGGAGCCGAGTTTCACGCGGCCCGCTGAACGCGGGTCTCGCGGCCCGGAAGGGCGACTGGCCGTTCTTGGTTGCATGTAAAATAGCCGCCACGGCATGCCCCGCCGGGCGGCTTGCGCGGCGTATATAGCCGGAGGCCGGCTACGCCGCAACCCTCGAGCGGTGCGAAACGGGCCTACTTCGGCGCCAGCACCATGATCATCTGACGGCCCTCGAACTTGGGCTCGGACTCGACCTTGGAGATTTCCGTCAGGTCGGCCTTCACGCGCCGCAGGAGGTCCATGCCGAGTTCGGTGTGCGCCATCTCGCGGCCCCGGAAGCGGAGCGTGACCTTCACCTTGTCGCCTTCCTCGAAGAACCGCCGGATCGCCCGCATCTTCACGTCGTAATCGTGATCGTCGATGTTCGGACGCATCTTGATCTCTTTGATCTCGACGATCTTCTGCTTCTTGCGCGCCTCGGCCGCCTTCTTCTGCTCCTGGTACTTGAACTTGCCGTAGTCCAGGATCTTCACGACTGGCGGCTGCGCATCAGGAGAGATCTCGACGAGATCGAGGCCGGCCGCGGTTGCGCGTTCGAGGGCGTCGAAGCGGCTGACAACGCCGACATTTTGGCCAGTTTCGTCGATCAGGCGGACTTCGCGCGAGCGGATCTGATCGTTGATCCGTGGGCCGGACTGCTCGCGCTCGGGCGGGCGCACATTTGGACGGCGGATGTTGAGCCTCCCTCGGTGGCTTCGGGTGGTGAGACGGCACGCAGCGGGTATCGCCCCTTGACAGGGTCAAAGGCGCCCGCAGTGCGGAAAATCGGAAATGTCGTGCGCCGAGTCAAGCTCCGCGGCCCGCCGGATGGGCGTTTCCGCGGCGCGCTGCATAACTTTCGACCAGATGGGTCCCGAGGACTTCGTCGTAAACGGCAAGGGTGGCCCGCTTCATGGCGTCGAGCGAGAACGCCGCCTGGACCCGGGCGCGAGCACGGGCGGCCATCGCGGTGCGGGCCTCGGTAGAGAGGGCGAGGGCGTCCGCGACCGCCGTTGCGAGGGCGGCAGGGTCTGCCGGCGGGACGAGCCAGCCCGTGGCCTCGCTCGATGGCACGGCGGGTGCGGCAGCGACCGTCTCCTGCGGGGCACCGATCGCCGTCGCGACGACGGGGCAGCCCATCGCCTGAGCCTCTGCCGCGGTCCGCCCGAAGGCCTCCGGCTCCGTGGAGGCAACGACGGCGACGGCGGCCGCCGCGAATGCCGCTGGCATGTCGCCGACATGGCCGACGCGGAGGACGCGGCCGACGAGGCCGGCTTCACCGATGCGGCGATCGAGTTCGGCGACATAGCCGTCGCGGCCCTGGGCGTCGCCTGCGAGTACGACGACCGCATCGCCGAGACGGCCGTCGGCTGCGAGCCGGGCGGCCGCGTCGATCATCACGGTCTGGCCCTTCCACGCAGTGAGGCGGGCCGGCAGCAGAACGATCGGCGCCTTGTCGGGCACGCCCCAGGCCGCGCGCAGGGCGGTAACGCGCGCGGGCGCCACTGAGGCCGGATCGAACTCGGCGACGTCGACGCCACGATGGATGACGCGGATCGTGTCGGCCGGCGTGCCGTAGCGGGCCATGATCAAATCGCGCGTGAAATTGGAGTTGGCGATCACCAGCGTGCCACGCGCCATCACGCCATTGTACCAGCGCTTGAGTGCGCTCTTTTCCGCGTAGGCGCCGTGATAGGTCGTGACGAACGGCCGCCCGGTCCAGCGGGCCGCGAGGTAGGCGCTCCAGGCCGGGGCACGGCTGCGCGCGTGAAGCAGTGCGACGCCCGTGCTGCGGACATGCCGGGCGAGTGCGCGCGCGTTGGCGATGATGGTCAGCGGGTTCTTGCTCTCGGCCGGAAAGGGCACGAGGACGCCCCCGACGGTGCCGATCCGCTCGGCCATGCGGCCGCCGGCCGTGAAGACCTCTGCGCGGGCGCCGGCCGCGGCGAGAGCAGCCGCGATCTCGATCGCCGACAGTTCGGCCCCGCCCGCATCGAGGCGCGGCACGATCTGCAGTATGGTCGGCGCGGGCGCCGGCATGGTGCCATCCTCTCAACGGTCGCGGAGCACCCTTTAGAATGACCTCATCCGAGCCGCAATTCCTGGACGTCGGGCTGGCAGGCGAGGCGCGTCGCATCGCGGTGCTGGCGAAGCCGGGCAACGCACCGGGGCTCTTCTGGCTCTCGGGCTTCAAGTCCGACATGGTCTCGACGAAGGCGACCGCGGTGGCCACCTACGCAGCGGAGCACAGCCTCGCCGTCACGCGGTTCGACTACTCCGGCCATGGCCAATCGGGCGGGCGGTTCGAGGACGGCACGATCGGGCGTTGGCTCGACGAAGCCGAGGCCGTGTTCCGACAAGTGTCTCGCGGCCCGCAGATCGTGATCGGGTCGAGTATGGGCGGCTACATCGCGCTGCTCCTGCTCCGCCGCTTGATGGAGCGCGCACCCGACGAAGCGCGGCGGATCGGTGCGCTCGTCCTCATCGCGCCGGCCTGGGACATGACGGAAGAACTCATGTGGAAGGAGATGCCGGCCTCCGCCAAGCGGGATCTCGAGACGACAGGGGTCTGGCTCAGGCCGTCCCTCTATGGCGATCCCTACCCGATCACGCGGCAACTCATCGAAGAAGGGCGCCAGCATCTGTTCGCCCGTAAGACTTGGGATCCGGGCCGGCCCGTACACGTCATCCACGGTCTCCTCGATCCGGACGTGCCGTGGGAACACACGCTCGACCTCGCGAGCTTTCTCGCCGGCGACCACACGCGCGTGACCGCGGTCCCCGACGGCGAACATCGGCTGTCGCGGCCAGAGGACCTCGCGCTGCTGTTCGACGTGGTCGGAAATCTGCGCGCGGAGATCGCTGCGGGTTAGCGCTTCTCCGCCGTCCGGCCGTCGGGTAGCCACGCGCGGAGCGCGGCCTCCAGCGCGGCGGGACCGGCTTCGGACGCGGTAGCTTCCGGGATGACCCAGAGGCGGTAATCGGCACTGACGACGGGCTGGCGGCACGTGAGCCTGCCGCCCGTGACGGCGCAGGTCGTATCGGCTGTCACGACCCGTTCTTCGCGCCGATCGTGACGCATGATGCGGAGATCGATCGGCTGTACGGCTGCGCTCGCGGCGCCGAGGTCGACGTTGCGGAACACGCACGTCAGAGCGTGACTGCAGGCCCCCGCTCTGGCGCCGAGCGTATTGCCGGTGCCGAGTGCACCCCAGCGGGTCACCTCGCGGGCCGGGCGGTCTGCGCCGGCACCGATCATGCAGCGATTGGCGAGGCAGACGACGGGGTCGGCGCTCTTTTCGAGGCGGCGGATGCCGCGGTCGCCGGGCTCCATCGCGAGCAGGAGCGTGACGCGCGTCGAAGATGGCGACGGCGCTGCCGGCGCAGCATTCCGAGCCGGTGCCGGATCGCCATCCGATGCGGGCGGCGCGGGGGCGGCCGGAGGAGCGGCCGGAGCCGCGGGCTGACGGGCGATTTCTTCACGCAGCGCCGCAAGTTCGGCTTCTCGACGCGCCGCGCGTTCCTCCGCCTCGGCGATACGCCGCTCGGCCTCGGCCGACATAACGGGCGGCTGCGCTTTCGGCACCGGTGCAGATTCCGGCGAGGGCGGTGCTTCCGCCTTGGCCGGCTGTTCAATCGGAGGCGCCGCCGCTGGTGCTGTCTCTTCGGCGGCGAGCATCGCGCGCCGGCGCTCCTCCGCCTCGGCGCGGGCGCGCGCCAGCATGTCGGCCTCGTCGGCCTGCCGGCGTGCAGTGTCGTCGGGTTTCGGCGCGGCGGCCTGCGGCGCGGCCGGGGATTTGGGTTCAGACGCCGGTCGATCGCTCGCCGCGCTGGTCGACTGCGCCTCGGCAGCGAACCCTTGCGCCATGCGATGTGCCGCGTCGTTGGCGAAAGCCAGGTAGGAGCAGCCTCCCAACACGGCCGCCGCGATCCCCCCGCGAAGTGCCCAGCGCATGATGTCTCCACATCGGCACGCGTGATCGTGCACCACGGCGGACTTCGCCGCCCGGCACGCGAGCGGAAGATCCCGAGCAAGTTTGGCAGGACCACGGAGGTTTGAGGGTATCTGCGCGGCGGAGTTCAGGCGGCGAGCGCGCGCAATCCCTCGCGATAGGTCGGGTAGGCAAGCTGGGCGCCGAGGTCTGTCTTGATGCGATCGTTCCGAACGCGCTTGCAGGTCGCGTAAAAGCTCGCCGCCATCGGCGTCATCGCCGCCGGATCGAACGGGGTTTCGGGCGGCACCGGCATCCCGATCAGTTCTGCCGCGTAAGCCACCACATCCTGGGGTGGCGCCGGCTCGTCATCGGTCACGTTGTAGATGTCGTGGCCGGGCGTACGATCGATCGCGGCGAGAAGAGTCGTGGCGATGTCGTCGACGTGGATGCGGTTCGAGACATAGCCCGGCTTGACGATGCGCCGGGCGGTGCCAGCGCGCAGGTTCTCGACCGCATTCCGACCCGGGCCGTAAATGCCGGCGAGACGGAACACGATGGCGCGTTTGCCGCTCGCCCGGCCGAGGTCGAGCCAGGCCCGTTCGGCGGCGATGCGGTGTCCCGTCCGCGTCAGCGTCGGCTCGGGCGGCGTGGTCTCGTCGACCCAGCCGCCGGCTGCGTCGCCGTAAACGCCGATCGTCGACAGGTAACCGATCCACTGGAGCCGCGGCGCGGCGGCGAGATCTTCCACGTGCTGCACGAGCGCGGGATCGGTGCCTGCTCCGGCAGGGATCGAGACGACGACATGCGTCGCCGATCGGATGGCGGCGGCGAGTTCGGAGGATGGACGTTCGCCCGAGAACGCGATGCCTTGCCAGCCGTGCGCGGACAGCGCCGCTGCGCCCTCGGGCGTGCGGGCCGTTCCGACGATGTCCCACCCGCGAGATGCGAGGCGCGATGCGAGGGCGCGCGCCGAGTAGCCGAGACCTAGACAAACGAGCTTCATGCCATCGCCTCTTCGATCTCCCACTCGGCACGGACGGCATCGTCCGTCTCGCGGTCGAGGCACCGGCGGCGGAGTTCGGCGACCGCGTCCGGAGCACCGAGCCGGGGCGCCGCCCACGCTGCCATGGCGCGGACGAGTGGAGAGGGGTCGTCCGTCAGACGAGATACGGCGGGAAACAGCGATGGATCGCCGGAATTGCCGGCAGCGATCAAAGCATTGCGCACGACGCGGTCGCGGCCAGTCCGCTTGACTGGGGTGCCGGCGAAGCGGGCGCGGAACGCCGCGTCGTCGAGGCCGAGCAGATCGGCGATCGGCGGGTCGTCGGTTTCGGCCCGGGCGGCAAAACGCGTTTCGCGCGCCGCCTCGGCGAACTTGTTCCACGGGCAGACCGCGAGGCAGTCGTCGCAGCCGAACATGCGGTTGCCCATAGGTTCGCGAAACTCGTGCGGAATGTGGCCTTTATGCTCGATCGTCAGATAGGCGAGGCAGCGGCGCGCATCGAGCCGATAGGGAGCCGGAAACGCGGCTGTCGGACAAACGTCGAGGCAACGGCGACACGAGCCGCAATGATCCGCCTCGGGAGCATCGGGTAGCAACTTCGCCGTGGTCAGGATGGCGCCGAGAAACAGCCACGATCCGTGTTGGCGCGAGACGAGATTGGTGTGCTTGCCCTGCCAGCCGAGGCCCGCCGCAGCCGCGAGCGGTTTTTCCATCAACGGCGCCGTATCCACGAAGACTTTGACCTCGGCAGCGGTGGCTTGCGCGAGGAACGCCGCGAGTTGCTTGAGGCGGCTTTTCAGGACGTCGTGATAGTCGCGGCCCTTGGCGTAAACGGAGACGACGCCGCGTTCGCGCGTCGCCAGGGCCGCCATCGGGTCACTGGCCGGCGCATAGCTCAGGCCCAGCATGACCACCGACTGCGCGGCAGGCCACAGCACCCGTGGGTTCCCGCGCCGGTCGGCCGTCTCGGCCATCCAAGCCATGTCGCCGTGCAGGCCCTCGTCGATAAATGTCTGCAACCGACCGGCAGCCGCCGGAATGGATTCCGGTGTGGTGATCCCGACGGCGTCGAAGCCGAGTTCGGACGCCCGGCGACGCAGGCGCTGCTCGATCGGCTTGGCAGTGGGATCCGACATGGCGAGCGTCTCAGAAATCCGGGTCGGCATAGTGGGCCGGGGGCGGAGCGCCGGGAACGCGGTCGGCGAGGATCGGGCGCATGGAAGGCCGCGACTTGACGCGCTGGTACCAAAGCTTGGCGGAAGGGAACTGGTCCCACGGCACCTCACCGAGGTAGTCGGCGCAAGACAGGTGGGCCGCTCCGGCGAGGTCGGCGAAGCTCAACATGTCGCCGGCGAGCCAGCGCCGGTTGTCGGCCAGATAGGCCACATAGCTCAGGTGGTAACGCAGGTTGACGCGGATCGCCCGCATGACGCCGGCGTCGGGAGCGATCGCGGCGCTTTTCCGCGGGTAGATCTTCTCGACCAAGAGTTCGCGCGTCACCTCACGGTCGCACTTGCGATGAAACCAGTCGACGAGACGGCGGACCTCGGCGCGGTCCTCGCGACTGCCGGGAAACAGTGGGACGGAAAGGCCATCGCGTGGATGCGTACGCACCTCTTCGGCCACGAACTCCGAGATGGCGTAAGCGCCGCACAGGATCGGCCCGCCCTGCAGGGACATGACCGGAAGTTCACCGGCCGGGTTGAGTGACAGGAATTCGGATCGCCACTCCCACGGCCGTTCTTCGCGCAGTTCGAACTCGAGACCGATCTCGGCGAGCGCCAGCCGGATCGAGCGGGAAAAAGGGCAGAGCCGGTAATGGGTCAGCACGTGCATTCCCGCTTTCGACCATCGCGGTCCGGCGCGGTCAAGGCAGATCGTCCGGGACCGCCGTCACCGGTCGTCACCACGCGGCGTCTCGCCAACGCGCGCGGCTCTGCTAAACACCCGCGATGCTCTCCATTCGAAGCCGTGCGATTCACGGGTTCGCGGGAGGCGACATCTGTCGAGACCGGCCACACTCCCGGGAGACATTCGAATGGCACTCTGGATCGTGGTGGTGCTCGGCCTGATCGAAGGCTTGACCGAGTTCATCCCCGTCTCCTCGACGGGGCATGTGCTGCTGGCCGGGCACTTCCTCGGCTTCAACTCGCCGGGCAAGACGTTCGAGGTGCTGATCCAGCTCGGCGCGATCCTGGCGATCCTGACCGTCTATGCTGCGCGTCTCACCAAGCTCGCCTTCTCGCTGTCCTCCGATCCCAAGGCCCGTCGGTTCGTCGTCGCGATCCTTGTGGCGTTCCTGCCGGCCGCGGTGCTTGGCGCCGCGCTTCACCCGGTCATCAAGCAGGTGCTATTCGAAACACCGATCCTGATCTCGGCGATGCTCATTCTCGGCGGCATCGTGCTGCTGTTCGTGGATCGGCTGGAGCTCAAGCCCCGCTACACCGACGTGATGGATTACCCCATATCGCTCGCGCTCAAGATCGGGCTTTGCCAGTGCGCCGCGCTGGTGCCGGGCGTGTCACGTTCGGGCGCGACGATCGTGGGGGCTTTGCTGCTAGGCACCGACAAGCGATCGGCGGCCGAGTTCTCGTTCTTCCTCGCCATGCCGACGATGGCTGGAGCGTTCGCTTACGATCTCTACAAGAACAAGTCGCTGCTGGCGACCGACGACGTGGTGGCGATCGGCGTCGGGTTCGCCGTCTCGTTCGTCTGCGCAGCGTTCGTGGTGCGCTTCCTGCTCGACTACGTGAGCCGGCATGGGTTCGCGCTGTTCGGCTGGTGGCGAATTATCGTCGGCGGCGCAGCGCTCGGCTCGCTGCTGGTGCTCGGCTGACGGCCGATCAGGCGGCGTGCGAGGTTGCACCTTCGGTCAGGATGACGTGCAGGGCGTGCTCGTCCTTGGCGGCGCGCAAGCGCTCGAGCGCGCGCGGATCGCGAACGAGCCGCGAGATGCGCGCCAAGGCCTTCAGGTGATCGCCGCTCGCGTGCTCGGGTGCGAGCAGCAGGAAGATCAAGTCGACAGGCTGGTCATCGACCGCCTCGAAATCGACGGGCTCCGGCAGGCGCGCGAAGAGACAGATAATCCCTTTGAGCGCCTTGAACTTCACGTGCGGGATCGCAATGCCGCGGCCGAGACCCGTGGAGCCCAGCCGCTCCCTCTGCAGCAGGGTGTCGAAAATGTCCCGCTGCGGAAGGCCGGTGAGTTCTGCGGCCCGTTCGGCCAGTTCGCAGAGCGCCTGCTTCTTGGTCTTGACCCGCAACGAGGGGATGATCCCTTCCTGCGAAATCAGATCGCCCAAATCCATTTCAATCCTCGCCCCCAAAGGGACTACGCGCGCCGCACCCGCAAGTCGCGAGAGATGCAGCAACCGTGCCATTTTCAGTTCTCATTGGTCGTTTGATCGGCTCGGGGCGCGAGAACTCGAGGCGCCTGAAGCCTGGGCGGGATCGATCCAGCCGATGTTCCCATCCCCCCGACGGTAAACAACGTTGATGCCGCCGTTTGCTGCGTTGCGGAATACCAGAAAGGGCTCGTCGGTCAAGTCGAGTTGCAGAACGGCCTCGCTCACGGGAAGTTCCCGTACGGTCCGCTGTGTTTCGGCGACGATGACCGGCCCCGTGTCGGCGTCTCCGGCGGCGATGTCATCGTCCGCCAGATCGACAACGAAATCGCGCACCTCTTCTTCACGGGCCGGCGCGCGGGCGTGGTTCTGATGGTGATTTTTGAGCCGCCGCTTGTAGCGTCGCACCCTCTTTTCGAGGTGTTCGACCGCAGCATCGGCACTCGCGTAGGCATCGCCGCCTTCCCCGGTGCTTTCGAGCGCGAGGCCCGTCGGCAAGCGGATCGAACAGGACGTGCGGAAGTGCCCACGCTCCTTTTCGATGCGAACGTGGCAGTCGAGTTTTTGTCCGACGTACTTGTCGAGGACCGAGGTTATCTTCGACCCAACGTAGTCTTGAAAAGCTACGCTGGTGTCGATGTTCTTCCCGGTGACCTGAATTTTCATGGGGATGACCCGGACGTTACCGCTCGCCTACCGTGACGCAACGCGACCGCCCGCTGGATTATCCCTGACCCGTCCCATTTCTGCTGCGCCCCCACAGCAGAAAATCAACCAGGGATCGTCGAACGTTAATGCAGTCGGGGTTGCGATGTCAAATGTGTCGCAGTCCTTAGATGGTGTGGAGGATGGGCCGTTGCCAGTCAAACGAGCAGCCCCCGCTGAACGATTATGCACACTGCCGACCGCCCAACAGGCGCTTTTCCCGCCTCCGCTGAACCGACGACGGGATGCGCATCGCCTCCCGGTACTTTGCGACCGTCCGGCGGGCGATATCTATGCCGTCATCGCGGAGCAGCTCGACGATCCGGTCATCGGAGAGGACACCCTCGGCCGTCTCGGCATCGATCAGCTGCTTGATGCGGTGGCGTACGGCCTCGGAGGAGTGGGCCTCGCCGTCCCCTGACGACGCGATCGCCGAAGTAAAGAAGAACTTCAGTTCAAAAATGCCGCGTGGGGTCTGCATGTACTTGTTGGACGTGACCCGGCTCACCGTCGACTCATGCATCTTGATGGCGTCGGCGACGGTCTTGAGATTGAGCGGCCGGAGATGCTGCACGCCGTACATCAGGAATCCGTCCTGCTGGCGGACGATCTCTTCGGCGACCTTCAAAATCGTGCGCGCCCGCTGGTCGAGGCTCTTCACCAGCCAGTTGGCGGTCTGCAGACACTCCATCAGGTAGCCTTTGTCCTCGGCCGTCCGGGAGGTCGAGGAAACGCGGGCGTAATAGGTGCGATTGACGAGCACGCGGGGAAGCGTGTCGGTATTGAGCTCGACGATCCAGCCGCCATCCGACGCCGCGCGCACGATCACGTCCGGCGCGACAGGCTCCAGTTCCGCACGGCCGAACTTCAATCCCGGCTTCGGGTTGAGCCGCTTCAGCTCGGCGATCATGTCGGCGAGCTCATCCATCTCGACGCCGACCGCACGCCGCAGCGCGGCGATGTTATGGGTGCCGAGAAGCTCGAGGTTTTCCAGCACCTTGGCGATCAGGGGATCGTAGCGGTTCTGGTCCTTGAGTTGCAGAGCCAGACATTCGGCGAGATTGCGCGCGAAGACACCCGGCGGGTCGCAGGACTGCAACCGGGCGAGCACCTGATCGACGAGTTGAGGCGTCGCGCCCAAGCGCTCGGCCACATCGCCGGTCGTGGCTCTGAGGTAGCCCGCCTCGTCGACATGATCGAGCAGGTAACCGCCGATGAAGCGTTCGACGGGGTCGGCGAGCAGCAGGACCAGTTGCTCCTGCAAATGGTCTTTCAAGGTGACTTCGGCCGAAACGAACGCTTCGAGGTTGACGTCGTCGGCCGAGACCGGGCCGCGCTGAGACAGCGTCGACCAGTTGCTGAGCGAACCGGGGCCGAGGTCAGTCGGGCTGGCATCCGGAAACACGTTGTCGGCATCGGTGTCGAGTTCGCGAGCGACTTCCGCGACCGGCCGTTCCGGATCGAGCCACTGGTCGGCATCGCTGCTTTCGGCACGCTCGGCCACCGGCCCGTCGTCGCCGAGATCGGGGAGATCGCCGCCGCCATCGCTCTCACCGCCGTCCCGTTCCAGCAGCGGATTGCGCTCGAGCTCGCTTTCCACGAAGGCGCAAAGCTCTAGATTCGACAGGTGCAGCAAGCGGATAGCCTGCTGGAGCTGGGGTGTCATCACCAGCGCCTGGCCCTGTCTCAGCTCGAGCTTGGCAGAAAGGGACATCAGTTCGAACCCGTTCCCCCGTCAGACACCTCGTCCCGGAGGCTCAAGGTCTACGCAGTTCACATTAACCGAACATATCGCCGAGGTAGACCCGCCGCACGTCTTCATTGGCTATGATTTCCTGAGGCTTACCCTGCGTCAGCACCTGACCATCGTAGATGATGTAGGCGCGATCGATAAGGCTCAAGGTTTCCCGGACGTTGTGGTCCGTGATGAGTACGCCGATGCCACGCTCGGTGAGATGGCGCACGAGCTGCTGGATGTCGCCGACGGCGATGGGGTCGATGCCGGCGAACGGCTCGTCGAGCAGCATGTAGGAGGGCCGCGTTGCCAGAGCGCGGGCGATCTCGCAGCGCCGCCGCTCACCACCCGAGAGGGCGATCGAGGGTGATTTCCGGAGGCGGGTGATGCGGAACTCTTCGAGCAGGCTGTCCAGTTGCTCCTGCCGCTGCTTCTTGTTCGGCTCGACCAGTTCGAGCACCGCCATGATGTTCTGCTCGACCGTCAGTCCACGGAAAATCGACGCTTCCTGGGGGAGGTAGCCGATGCCGAGACGGGCACGCCGGTACATCGGCAGCTTCGAGACGTCGTGACCGTCAATGTAGACGCTGCCTTCGTCGACCGGCACGAGGCCGGTGATCATGTAGAAGCAGGTAGTCTTGCCGGCACCGTTCGGGCCAAGAAGGCCGACCGACTCGCCGCGCCGCACGGCGACGCTCACCCCTTTAACGACCATACGGCGCTTGTAGGTTTTCTTGACGCCTTCGGCCGTCAGCCAGCCTTCGCCGATGGGAACCGTATGACCGGCTGCCCCGCCGTTCGCCACAGCTTGGCGAGCGTCCATGCGCGCGGGGCGGTGCGGTGGTCGCGCTTCGGCGACGTCGTGTTGTGTATCGACGTCTCCATCGTCGCTCTCGGCTGCCTTCTTGCGAAACGAAAAGATGCGCACGCAGTCCTCGCCTGGCCGCCCCGCGGCCGTCGTTCAATTGGATCGGCTCGCCCGGTCGGTATCCGTGCTCCAGCCGGACGTTGCAGAGCCTCCGCCCGATGGCGGCGCTGCCGGTGCGGCCTTGCGGGTCGCCCCCTGCTGCTGCTCGCTCCGCTGCTTTTCCTGAATTTCCTTCAGCTCCTTCGGGTAGAAGACCGCGCACATGCGACCGCCGCAAGCGCCGTCACCGATGGCCTTGGCGTTCGTCTGTGCATTGCCGTCGCCGGGCGCCGATGCGACACCGCCGACCTGCTCCATACGTGACTGGCCGGTGACCATGTCGATCACCAGCTTCGGGCCACGGATCACGTTCCGGCCCTGCGTGAGGACGACGTCGCCGCCGACGGTGACGAGATTGGCCTTCACGTCGAACAGGGCCCAGTCACCGGTCACGCTCTGGTTGTCCTGCGAGGTTATGAGGACCTTGCGATTGGCGCGCAGCGTCTGAAGTTGCGTTCCCTCGCCTTCGCCGGCGGCCTTTTTGCCCTTCGGCGCGGATGGCTGGTCGGCCATCGTGGCCTGACCGGTGTAGGTCGCGACGAGCTCGGGCGTGCGCACCACGAAGTCGCCCTGCACGACGCGCACGTCGCCGCGGAATGTCGCCGTCTTGGCGTTGTCGTTGATGAAGAGGTTGTCCGATTCGAGATCGATCGGGGCATTCGGATCGGTGCTGAAGTTCGCGCCACCGAGAGCGAGCGCGGGCGCCGATGGCGTCGCCTGCTTGCCACGCTGATCCGTCTGCGCCCGGACGAAATGCGCCGCGACGCGTTCGCCGGGCGCCGTCATCTCCGACGTGCCGGCTTTCCGGTCGATGTTCAGCCGCTTGCCCTTGAGCACGTTCTGACCTTGCGTTACGACGACGGACTGGCCGGTCAGAACTGCCACGTCGCTCTTCTGGTCGATATCTGCGACGTCGGCCGTGGCCCGACGGTCGTCGCCGGCCGCGAGCACCACGGTGCCGGCGAGACGGATTTGGTTCGTCTGCGTGTCGATTTCGGCGCGCTCGCCGGTGGCGCGGCGATCCGGCGGCGAGGTGATGACGACGCCGCCGAGGAGATAGGCGCGATTGACGGCGGCCTCGAAAATCGCTTCGCGCGCCGTCACGACATCGCTGCCGCGCGTGAGAGTGATGTCCGTGCGTGCGACGAGTTTGTTCAGTCGGCCCTGTGGTGCCGCGGCTGCCGACTGGCCCTGTCCCGCAGTCTGGCCCGGCGGCTGCTCGTAATGAACTTCGAGCTCGGGGGCAACGAGGGTCGCGTCTCCCTGGACTGCCTTCACGTTCCCGCGGAACGTCGCGATCTTGCGGTTGTCATCGACGTCGAGGCGCTGCGATACGACATCGACGGGCTGGTTGGACGCGGAGAGAAGGGCCGGAGTTTGGCCGGCAGCCGTCGCGGGCACCTGTTGCTGGCCCGCCGGCTTTTCCTCCGGCACCAGCCGCGCCGTCACGCCGTCGAGAAACGTCACTTCGCGCGACTTCTGGCGCATCTCCATCCGATTGCCGCGCAGCTGCCCCGTCGGCATCGTCACGAGCACCGGCTCGTTCGACGTCACCAGACCTTCCTTGGTCTGCACGGTCGCGGTCGACAGCTTCGCCTTCATGCCGCTTTGCGACGCGATGTCGATGCCGTCGTAGAGGCGGAGCACACCGGACTTCGTCTCGTAATCGCCACGGCGGCCGTTCAGAACCGTCACGGTGCTGTCCGGCTGCGTCAGGCTTGCGCGAATGACGTCAAGGCGAACGGGGCCGGTCTGGCGGATGTCCTGGCGCGCCGTTTCGGCTCTCACGATGTAGCGGCTGCCGTCCTTGTTGTAGCCCTGGTACTCCGGGTTGTTCATGGTGAGGTCTTCGCCGATCATCGTCGGGATGGAGACGCTCAGCTTACCGCCGGAGTTGTCGGTGATCGTCATCTTCATCGATATGCCGTAGGTCGCGAACAGGGCAACGGCAGTGACCGGAAGGGCCACCCGCAAGATCCGCACGAACCGGCTGTGGCGCGTGGCCCGGCGGAACGCGGCCTCGCGATCCTCCGCGGTCGGCATGGCCACCAGGGGCGAGCGGCGGCGCTTGACCGTCAACTCGGTGGTCGTCGCCATGCGCGTGTCATGCTCCGGTGGGCGTAAAGAAATGCGGACCGGTGGCAGACTGGCCCGTCAGGCCCCGGTACCCCTGACGGGCAATTTGGGTTCAATTGGGACGCGCGACAAGCTCCTCAGGGCTTGGCTAGCGTTCAGTGGGCAAAAAGGTCCATGTCGTCGAAACCCGCGAGGTCGAGCCCGGCGCGGACGGGCAGGAATTCGAAGGCCGCTTCGGCCGCAGACCGCCGGCCTTCGCGGTCGAGCATGGCGTCGAGCCGCTGCTTGATCGCGTGCAGGTGAAGGACGTCGCTCGCCGCGTAGGCCTGCTGCTGCTGCGACAGATCGGACGCTCCCCAGTCGGAGCTCTGCTGCTGCTTCGACAGCTCGATTCCGAGCAGCTCGGAGGCGAGGTCCTTCAAGCCGTGCCGGTCCGTATAGGTCCGGACCAGCTTGGAAGCGATCTTGGTGCAATAGAGAGGCGCGGTATCGACGCCGAGGTAGCGCTTCAGCACCGCCACATCGAAGCGGGCGAAGTGGAAAATCTTGAGCACCGCCGGATCCGCCAGCAGGGCCTTGAGACGCGGCGCCTCATATTGGCCGTCGGCAAACTGCACGAGATGGGCGGTGTTGTCGCCGGCCGACAGCTGGACGACGCACAGACGGTCGCGGTGGGGCTTCAGACCGAGCGTTTCGGTGTCGATCGCGACCGAGCCACCGAAGTGCAGGCCTGCCGGTAGGTCGCCTTTGTGCAGCTTTACGATCGGGCTGGCCATCGATGCGTCCTTCGCGGGCGGCGGCGGCCGTCAGGGCCCCGGGTCAGCGGCCGGTCTAACAACGCCGGCCCCTGCGTGACAAGGCCTGGATGACCCGGACGGCTGTGGACAGGCGGCCGGCCGTGCGGTCATCCCGCGGCTCGACAAATGCCTGAACTCGGCCCATGCATCCGCCATGGCGCCTCCTATCCTGAAGCTCGACCATATCCGGCTGACGTTCGGCGGTACGCCGTTGCTCGTCGGAGCCGACCTCGTCGCCGAACCCGGCGACCGGATCTGCCTCGTCGGCCGCAACGGGTCCGGCAAATCGACCCTGTTGCGCATCGCCGCCGGTCTCGTGGAGCCGGACGGCGGCGAGCGCTTCGTGCATCCGGCCGTGCGAGTTCGCTATCTCGGTCAGGAAACCGACTTCAGCGGGTTCGATACTGCCCTCGCCTTCGTCGAAGCGAGCCTCGGCCCGGCGGACGATCGCCATGCCGCGCGCTACATGCTCGAGACGCTGGGGCTGACCGGAAACGAGGATCCGCGACGGCTGTCGGGCGGCGAAGCGCGGCGGGTGGCGCTCGCCGCCGCCCTCGCGCCGGATCCAGAGCTGCTGCTCCTCGACGAGCCCACAAACCACCTCGACTTGCCGGCGATCGAGTGGCTCGAAGCGGACCTCGCCGACCGCAAGGCCGCCATCATCACCATCAGCCACGACCGCCGCTTCCTTGAACGCCTGTCGCGCACCACGGTCTGGCTGGATCGCGGTGAGACGCGCGTGCTGAGCCGCGGCTTCCGGGACTTCGAGGCGTGGCGCGACGATTTCCTGGAACGCGAGGAAACCGAGCGGCACAAGCTCGACCGCAAGATCGCGCGCGAAGATCAGTGGATGCACGGTGGCGTCACCGCGCGGCGGAAGCGCAACGTCCGCCGCGTGGCCGAGCTGCAGGCGATGCGCCAGCAGAGAGCGCAGGCCCGCCGCTCGGTCGGTAACGTGCGTCTCGAAGCCTCGGAGGCGCAGGCGTCGGGCAAGCTCGTGGTCGAAGCCACGGGGCTATCCAAATCGTTCGGCGGCACGGCCGTCGTGCGCGACTTCTCGACCCGGATCATGCGTGGCGACCGCGTCGGTCTCGTCGGTCCGAACGGGGCCGGCAAGACGACGCTTCTCAAGATGCTGATCGGCACACTGGCGCCGGACCAGGGCACCGTGCGGCTCGGGGCGAACCTCGAGATCGCGGCGCTCGATCAGCGGCGCGATGCACTGCTGCCGGATGCCACCGTGGCCGAGACGTTGACCGGTGGCCGCGGGGATTACGTGTCCATCAACGGCGAGCGGCGCCACGTCGCCACGTACATGAAGGATTTCCTGTTCCAGCCCGAGCAGGCGCGCAGCCCCGTTCGCGTGCTGTCGGGCGGCGAGCGGGCGCGGCTGCTGCTGGCCCGCGTGCTGACCTTGCCGTCGAACGTGCTCGTGCTCGACGAGCCGACGAACGATCTCGACCTCGAAACGCTCGATCTGCTGCAGGAACTGATCACCGGTTATCCCGGGACGGTTCTACTGGTCAGCCACGACCGCGATTTTCTGGACCGCATCGTGACATCCGTTATCGCGGCCGAGGGCGACGGGCGATGGAACGAGTACGCCGGCGGCTACTCGGACATGCTGTCCCAGCGCCGCGGCGCCGACCTCGCCCGGCGGCCGGCGAAAACGGCCGAGAAAACGAATGCGACCGCCGCTGCTTCATCGAGCAAGCCAGCACCGGCGAGCGACAAGCGCAAGCTCTCGTTCAAGGATAAGCATGCGCTCGAAACGCTGCCGGCGACGATCGACAAGCTGACCGCAGAGATCGCCGACCTCGAGACGAAAGCGGCGGACCCGTCGCTTTTCACGCGTGACCCGAGAGCGTTCGACGCGGTGACGCGACGGCTGGCCGCCGCTCAGGAGGAGCTCAGTGCAGCAGAAACGCAGTGGCTCGAACTCGAGATGCTGCGCGAAGAGCTGGAGCGGCCGGCCTGATGCGGAGCCCAGCTCGGCGCTGCGCCTCGATCGGGTTCGCAGCGCCGAGTGAGACGACTACTTCCCCTGCCAGTCGGCTTTGACCTCGTCGCACTTCGGTCCGATGAAGTCGTTGATGTCTTCGACGACGCTGCCCTGCAGGACGTTGAACGTGTTGTCGGTCGCGGTCGCGGTCCACATGGCGCCCTTGACCAGGGTCGGCGCTTCGATCGCGCCCCAGTTGAGCGACGCTTTCACCGCCTTGCCGTTCTCGAACTGAACCTTCGGCGTGAAGTCGAACTTGATTTCGGCCGGCGCTTCCTTGTCCCGATCGACGACGCAGGAGACCTTGTGCTTGTCGAGCACCGTCTCGTGCTTGGGCTCCGTCATGGCCTTGGCGAGATCCGATCGCTTCAGCTTGATATCCGCCGTGCACTTCACGCTACCCCAGGGCCACGAGACTTTGGCCTTCGCGACCATCGCGTCGAGCTGTTCCTTGCGCCACGTCTTGAGGACGTTGCAGGTGACGTCGTCGCCGGGCTTGCGATTATGGAAGGCGGCACAGATGGCGACCTTGCACGCCTTGCGCTGCTCGCGCTCGGCCAGTTCTTCGGGCGTGAGATCCGGCTTCCCGTCCTTGACGGCGGGCGGCGTGGTCGACTGGGCCAGCGTCGCGGGCGCGGCGGCGGCAATCCCGGCCAAAGTGGCGATGACAACGAAGGCTACACGAACCGACATACTTCCCCCTTCTGGACTGACCATGAGTTGTGCCCATGCCCGCGAATTCGCTCGGTATTGTGGCCTTTCTGGCGGCCGGCCGCCAGGGTGGCGCAACCTGGCCGCGCCGGGGTCGAAGCTCGCGTTGACAACGGGCAGGACGCAGCTTATGTGTCGCCGCCTCAGCCCAGATGGCGGAATTGGTAGACGCACTAGTTTCAGGTACTAGCGCCGCGAGGCGTGGAGGTTCGAGTCCTCTTCTGGGCACCAATTCGCGAATGACCGGGACGGCCTCCTACTGAGGGCGTCCTTTTTTGTTGCGCGCGGCGTCGGTTATGCGACCGCGCGATCGATCGTCGACGATCGGTCGTGATGCGTTGTCATCGTTTGTTCATTGGTTCCAATACGGACGCGCACTGGCCGCCACTCACCGGCTTCGCTTCCTATGGTCGTCTCCTATCTTGGTCGCTGCAACCGACGCGATGGCAATCCCTCGTCGACAGCCAAGGAGAAGATCATGGCCAATTATCTCGAACTCCTGACGCCTGCGAACAGCCAGCTGATCATCATCGACCACCAACCGCAGATGGCGTTCGGCGTGCAATCGATCGACCGGCAAACGTTGAAGAACAACGTCGTCGCGCTCGCCAAGGCGGCCAAGGCGTTCAAGGTGCCGACGACCATCACCACCGTCGAGACGGAAAGCTTCTCCGGCCATACCTACCCGGAGCTGCTCGCGGTCTTCCCGGACAACAAGATCCTCGAGCGGACATCCATGAACTCCTGGGACGACCAGAACGTCCGTGATGCGCTGGCGGCGACCGGGCGCAAGAAGGTCGTCGTCGCCGGTCTGTGGACCGAGGTCTGCAACCTGATGTTCGCGCTCTCGGCGATGAAGGAGGGCAACTACGAGATCTACATGGTGGCCGACGCCTCGGGCGCCACGTCTGCCGACGCGCAGAAGTACGCCATGGATCGCATGGTTCAGGCCGGCGTTGTGCCGGTAACCTGGCAGCAGGTGCTGCTCGAGTGGCAGCGCGATTGGGCGCGGAAGGATACCTACGAGTCGACGATCAAGATCGTGCAGGAACACTCGGGCGCTTACGGCATGGGCGTCGATTACGCCTACACGCTGGTCCACAAGGCGCCCGAGCGCACAAAGCACGGCGAGCGCATCGGACCGAACCCGGCGAAGTGATCTGACGGCGGGCGCGCGACCGCGACCGTGGTGCGCGCGCCCTTTGCTACACCGATCGACCGTCTGGGGATTGCCATGAGTGCCGCTGCCGATCTCGTATTCTTCAATGGCCGAGTGACAACCAACGATCCGGCGCGCCCGGAAGTGGCAGCGGTGGCGGTCAAGGGAGAGCGGATTGCCGCCGTCGGCACATCGGCGGATATGCTCGCCCTGGCGGGAAGCAGCACGCGACGGATCGACCTCGCGGGCCGTTGCATGATCCCTGGGCTGATCGACAGCCACACGCACATTATTCGCGGCGGGCTCAACTATACCATGGAGCTGCGATGGGACGGTGTGCGTTCGCTCGCCGACGCCATGGCGATGCTCAAGGAGCAGGTGGCGCGGACACCAGCCCCTCAGTGGGTCCGCGTCGTCGGCGGCTTCACGGCCCATCAGTTCGCCGAAAAGCGGCTGCCGACGCTGGACGAGATCAATGCCGTCGCACCCGACACGCCCGTCTTCATCCTGCATCTCTACGATCGCGCGCTTCTCAACGCGGCGGCGCTGCGTGCCGTCGGCTATACGCGCACCACGCCCGATCCTCCGGGTGCGGAAATCGAGCGACGGGCCGACGGCGAGCCGACGGGGCTTCTCATCGCGCAACCCAATGCCTTGATCCTTTACGCGACCCTGGCCAAGGGGCCGAAACTGCCGCCCGAATATCAGAAGAACTCGACGCGCCACTTCATGCGGGAGCTCAATCGCCTCGGCGTGACGAGCGTAATCGACGCCGGCGGCGGCTTCCAGAACTATCCCGACGACTACGCGGTGATCGAAGACCTGCATCGCGAAGGCGCGATGACGGTGCGGATCGCTTACAACCTCTTCACCCAGAAGCCGCGCGAGGAACTCTCCGATTTCGGAAAGTGGACGCGCTCCGTGAGGCCGGGGCAGGGCGACGACACCTACCGGCACAATGGCGCGGGCGAAATGCTCGTCTACTCGGCGGCGGACTTCGAGGACTTCAAGTGGCCGCGCCCCGACATGCCGGCCGAGATGGAAGGAGATCTCGAACCCGTCGTGAGGCTGCTTGCCGAGAATGGGTGGCCGTTCCGCATGCATGCCACTTATGACGAGACGATTTCCCGGGCCCTCGACGTGTTCGAGCGGGTCCATCGCGACGTGCCCCTCGATCGGCTCAACTGGTTCTTCGACCACGCGGAGACGATTTCGAAGCGGAACATGGAGCGCGTTCAGCGGCTCGGAGGCGGGATCGCCGTGCAGCACCGCATGGCGTTCCAGGGAGAGGACTTCGCCGCACGCTACGGCACGCGGGCCGCGGAGACGACACCGCCCATCGCGGCGATGCTGGAGATGGGTCTCCCCGTCGGCGCCGGCACGGACGCCACGCGCGTGGCTTCTTACAACCCCTGGATCTCACTCGCCTGGCTGGTGACCGGACGCACACTCGGCGGCTTCGAGATGTACCCGCCGAACAACCGCCTCGACCGCGCGACAGCTCTCCGGCTGTGGACAGAAGCGAACACCTGGTTCTCGCGCGAGCAAGGGAAGAAGGGGCGGATCGCCGCCGGTCAGCTCGCGGACCTCGCCGTCTTGTCAAGCGACTACTTCGCCGTGGCGGAGTCCTCCATCGCCGACATCACTTCGGTGCTCACGGTTCTCGGCGGACGGATCGTCTGGGGCGACGCGACCTTCGCCGATCTCGCGCCGCCGATACCGCCCCCGATGCCGGACTGGTCGCCGGTGCGTCGCTTCGGCGGATACCAGTCGGCTCCGCAAGGGGTTCAGCGCACGTCGCCGATGCAGCGGATCGGCTGTGGCTGCGCGAAGGCATGTGGCGTTCACGGACACGATCACGCGGCAGCTTGGGCGGGCTCCGTGCCAACGAGCGATGCGCGGACCTTCTGGGGTGTCTTCGGCTGCTCGTGCTGGGCGTTCTGAAACTTCGGAGGCCGACGTGGCAGACGGCAAGCCGGCGTCACCGTTCGCACCGCTCGCCGTACGCGCGTTCGCGCTGCTGTGGACGGCGACGCTCGTCTCCAACATCGGCACGTGGATGCACGACGTATCGGCCGCCTGGCTGATGACGTCGCTGTCACCGTCACCGCTCGTCGTCGCGCTCGTGCAGGCAGCGACGACCGCGGCCATGGCGCTATTCGCGTTGCCGGCGGGGGCCCTGGCCGATCTCTTCGACCGCCGCCGCCTGCTGATGGGTCTCGTCGTCTTCAAGGCCGCGCTCGCCTTCGTGCTCGGCCTGCTGACGATCTCCGGCCTCGTCGATGCGTGGAGCCTGCTCCTGGTCACCTTCCTGCTTGGCGTCGGGTCAGCGCTGATGGCCCCTGTCTGGCAGTCGATCGTGCCAAGTCTCGTTCCGCGCACGGATCTGAAAGCGGCCGTCGCCCTCAACTCGCTCGGCATCAACATCGCGCGCGCGATCGGCCCGGCCGTCGGCGGTCTCCTCATCGTGACCGCGGGCGTCGCTTCTGCCTTTTTCCTCAATGCGCTCTCGGAACTGGTCGTTCTCGCCGCTCTGCTGATTTGGCGGCCGGCCGCCGCACCGCCGCAGCGTACGTCGCCCGAAGGTTTCCTGTCGGCCATGGCGGCCGGGTTGCGCTATGCGGCCCACGCGCCGGCGCTGAAGATCGTGCTCGTCCGCGCCGCCGCTTTCTTCTTGTTCGCCTCCGCGTTCTGGGCGCTCGTACCGCTGGTGGTGCGCGTGAGCCTCGGCGGCGACGCCAGTCTCTACGGGCTCGTCGTCGGCGCGGTCGGGGTCGGCGCCGTAGCCGGTGCGCTCGCGCTGCCGCACGCCGATCGCCGATGGGGACCCGATCGGCTCGTGCAACTGGGCTCTCTCGGGACCGCCGGCGTCCTGGTCGTCCTGGCGCTGGTGCCCGTCCATGCGGTCGCGATCGGAGCCGGCTTCGTGGCCGGAATTGCGTGGATCAGTGTGCTGTCGTCGCTGAACGTCGCCGCACAGGCGGCGCTGCCGGACTGGGTTCGCGGACGTGGACTTTCGATCTACGGTCTCGTGTTTTTCGGCGCGATGACGATCGGGGCGATCGTCTGGGGATTGGCCGCACAGGCTTTCGGCGTGAGCGTTGCGCTCGTCGCCGCCGCTGCCGGGCTCGCAGGCGGCATTCCGCTGCTCACCTCACACAAACTCGGCGCGACCGCCGAGGACCTGACGCCGGCCGGCCACTGGCCCGATCCGACGCTTGCGGTTTCGGTCCTCCCCGACGACGGTCCCGTGCTCGTGACGATCGCCTATCGAGTCGCTCCCGAAAAGGCCGAGGCCTTCATGGCCGCCGTGCGGCGCCTGTCGGACGCCCGCCGCCGAGACGGCGCGTACCAGTGGCAGCTCGTCCAGGACATGGCCGATCCGACGCTTTTCACAGAGGCCTTCTGGGTCGCGAGTTGGGGCGAGCACGAACGCCAGCATGCACGCTTGACGAAGGCCGACGCAGCGCTGCAGGCCATGGTCTCGGCCTTCCACACGGGGCCTGACGCGCCCGTGGTGCGCCATGCCATCACGCGCGCGGGCTGAGCTGCCGGTTGTCTGGGTTGCCGGCGCGTGCAGGTGCCGACATAGTTCGTCCCGCCGGTAAGCGGGGGACCATGGCGATGCGCGCATTTCTGCTAGCTGCGGTGTGTTTCGTTCTGGCCGCGACGGCCGCCTCTGCGCAACCGAGCTGGTGCAAGTATGCGCGATCCGAGAGCGAGCGCACGGTCTGCGCGACCCCCGCTCTGTGGGACGTCGATGCCTGCGAAGATCGCTTGTTCCGGACGGTCCGCGAGGCCGACGCCGCCGATCGCAAGAAGCTCGACGCGGAAGAGAAAGCCTTTGCAGCCGAGCGAGACCGCTGCGCGCGCGACGCCTCATGTATCGCGCGTCGCTATGGTGAGCGTGCGGGCAAGCTCGATGCGCCGGGGCGTGCGGCATGTGTCGACCTCGCTTTGGCTGCGGCGGCCAGTCTCAAGGGAAAGACGGCGACGGTCGCGGGGCGATGCGGCGTCGCTCAGGCGCTCGACGCGATCGCTGGGCGGGTGAAGGTCAGCTCCGACACGGGGTCCGATGTCCAGCACGGTGGCGGGATCGACGTGAACTGGCAGCTGCCTGCCGCGGATGCCGGCCCGCTCCGCACATTTCTGATCGGTGCCATGCCCGATGGCGTCCGCTTTGCGGGGCACTACGAGTTCGACGAATACAAGTCGCTGGCGGGCGGACCGGGATTCGTCGCTCTGCCAGGCTCGGCCAAGGCGCCCTTTGGCGTGACGTTCGGAGAGGGACGCACGCGTGTCGTCATCCCGCTGCATGACGCACAGGTCGCGCGCAGCGGTAGCCTGACGGTCAAGCCGTACGTCTCCGGATCGTTCTCGATGACGTGGGCGGTCGTCGGCGTCGCGCCGGGCTGCGGCGACGGCAAGACGCACGAGGTCGCGGTTCGCCCGATCGGCGAGCTCGGCCCTTATGTCGTGCGGGCTGGCGCGCCGGCGATCGTGGTGCAGGATTTCACGCCGCCGCACCCGCGCCTTGCCGTCACGACGGCCGTCGGCACGCAGCGCCTGCTCGAAGTCGAGCTCTCGTCCGACGGACGGTATCGGCTCGAAATCTTCGAGCGACGCTACCGCGTGTTCGACCGCACGACCGGAGCCAAGATCGCCGACCGCAGCGGCGTCAAAGCACGCTTCTCGCCAGGCGGGCGCTTCGTCGTGGCCTCGGTCGGCGACGCGACAGCGATCTATCCGACCAATTTCGAAGTCTTCGATCTGTTGGCGGAACGTGTCGTCGCGGCAGCCAGCGGTCCGATCATCGGCTGGTCGAACGGCGACACCGTGCTACTCGACGGCGGACGCGCGTATCAGGCGCTCGGGGTCTTCAATACGCTCATCGACCCGGTACGCACGGAGGACGGCGCCAACGGCAACTGGCCGACGTTCTTCCCAGGCTGTGGCACCTGCGATGCCTGGATCGGATCGAACTTCCTGTTCGACTGGGACGGACTGACGGTCCTTCGCGGTGATGAGGAGTCGCCGCTCGTCGGATTCGCCAACCTCGCCGCTGGCCGCATGGTCGATCTCGGCGCGCTCGATACGCCGGCCGCTGCGCGAGCGCTCGTCAGGCGAACGTTCGGCCGGGCCGATGTGAAGGTGGCGCGTGGCTGGACCTCGACCGCAACCTTTCATCTGACGCACGTAGGACGCGGCTACGAGGGGTATACGGACGACGACGCCTCGCTCACACCGTCGGACAAGCGTCGACCGGATCAGCCGAAGTTCGTCGCCAAGCGCCGGCTGGCGGTCGCCGATGGGAAAGTTCTAGTCCCCGACGATCTGAGGACGATGGGCCCCGCGCGGGGCGAAACACGGTCGGCGTGGGCCGGCGTCCGCACCGCCGGTGGACCGCCGCGCGTCGACGGCGGATACGTTGCGGACGAACTCGCGAAGTTCGATCTTTTTCTGCTCGCGACGTCGACAGTGGACGAACTGGCAATCCCGGCAACGCCCGACGGAGATCATCTCGTGCGCTCGTGGCCCGAGGCCCTGAAGAGCGAGGTCACGGCGCTGCATCCGCCCTATGCCGAATGGCTGAAGAAGCAGCCCGACGGCCTCCAAGAGAAGATCATCGTGGCGGCCTGGCGGCTCGAACTCGGCGCGGACCGCTATCTTCTCCTTCAGCACGGCGATCCGGCACCGACGGTCAATGGCGCGCACGATCTCAAGTTCGATCTGCTTGCGACCGGCGGAGCGCGGCGTGGGGAGGTGCGTACGATCGAGGACCTCAGTGGTCTCTTCAGCCAGTTCGTCGGCCGGGAACACACAGTGGCGCGCGTGTTCGTCGGCGAGGGCGGCCGTCTGTTCGTCGCCCTGCCCGGCGCCGGGAAAGCATCGATCCTCGATCCCGGCCAGTCGTTCGCGATACGGACGATCGACTTGGTGGAACCCACTTTGCTCTGCGGGCTTCTCGAAGTTCCTGCCCGAGGCCTCATCGTCCAGAGCAATTGCGACGGACAGATGTTCATCTACGATCCCGGGCGCTCGGCGACCCCGATTCTCGCCGGACGGGTCCACGATGAAGAGCTGATCCTCTACACGCCGGAGGGCTACTACGCCGCGACATACGAGGGCGCGCACTTCATCCACGTGGCTTTTCCCGGTCGCCCTGGCGTGCACAGCTTCGAACAGTTCGCGAAGGTTCTCGATCGGCCGGATCTCATCAAAGCGGTCCTCGGCCGTGCCGGTACGCAAATACCGGCGCCGGCCCTGCAGTCGCCGCCGGTCGTCGAAGCCGCTGCCGTCACCGATGCGACCGGGCGTGCCAGCGTTGAAGTTACGGCGCGCACGGAGGGCGAACTCGCCGCAGTGGAGCTCTACGAGGACGGTCAGATGATCGACCGTCGCTCCGTCGGCGGCTCATCGGTTCGGACCGTCCTGACACCGACCAGCCGCGCGCACGTGCGGCGGGCGACCGTCGTTGCGGTCGACACGCGGGGGTTTCGCAGCCGGCCGATGACCGTGGATCTCGCGGCGCGGCCGCAGGCCAAGTCGAATACCCTCCACGTGGTCGCCGTCGGCGTGAACGTCTACTCGTTTTTCGACCGCCTGAGCGGCGCGCGGCTCGACGCCGAGACGCTCGTGAAGACGCTCGGGGCCCAGTCGCCCTATTACGGTCGAGTGCAGAGCACGCTCCGCGTCGATCGAGTCGCCACTCCGGCGACGGTCGTGCGCGATCTCGAAAGTGCCGTCCAGGCGGCCGGCCCCGACGATACCGTGCTTTTCTTTTACGCCGGCCACGGGGCGCGCTCGGACGACGGTCGCTTCTTCATGACGACCACCGAGAGTGACCCCGATCGCCTCGCCGAGACGGGGATCAGTTGGGATGCGATCACCGGCGTACTCGCGAAGGCGCGCGGTCGCGTGATCGTCGTCATCGATGCCTGCCACTCCGGCCAAACCGGAAAGACGACGACGAACGACGAGGCGGTGTCGTCATTGGCAGCGGCCGAGTCTCCGATGGTCATCCTCGCCGCCTCGAAAGGGCGCCAGCTCAGTGAGGAACTGCCGGGTCGCGGTGGCGGGATCTTCACGCAGACCCTCGCGCGACAGCTCGGCAGCGGAAGGGCGGAGGCAGACACCGATCGCGATGGTGTGCTGGCGATCAGCGAAATCTACGCCGGCGTGAAGCAGACGGTGCAGTCGCTGACGGACGGGCGGCAGACGCCCTGGCTGGTCCGCCGCAACATCGTCGGTGACGCGCCACTTTTCTGACGCGTCACCGGATCTCGTTCATCACGCGGCGCGCTTGCTCGTCTCCTGACCGTCCGTTCGCAGAGCGGCAAAGAACCGGTCGACCGAGCCAGCGAGGGCCTTCGCTTGGTGGGTCAGTGCGTCGGAAGCCGTGAGCACGGTCGTCGACGCCTTCTTCGTTTCGCCGATCGCCGTCGCCACTTCCGCGACGCCATCCGCCAGCTGGTTGGTGCTGTGCGATGCCGTCTGCATGGTGGTCGAGATTTCGCGCGTGGCCGCCGTTTGCTGCTCGACAGCTGCAGCGATCGAGACGGACACGCGGTTGATCTCGGCGGTCATCCCGGCGATCTCGCGGATGCCTTCGACGGCGCGCCCGGTCGACGCCTGGATGCCCGTGACCTGCTCGGCAATCTGGCCGGTCGCCTTGGCGGTCTGCTCGGCGAGCGCCTTGACTTCGGCCGCCACGACCGCGAACCCGCGACCGGCCTCGCCGGCACGTGCGGCTTCGATCGTCGCGTTGAGCGCCAGGAGGTTGGTCTGGCCGGCGATCGACTGGATGAGTTCCACCACGGAGCCGATCTTCTGGCCGGCATCGGCCAGGCTGGCGATCTCGCTCGCGGACTGCTCCGTCTTCTGCGACGCCTCGCCGATGACGCGTGACGCCTGGTCGATCTGCCCGGCGATCTCCTGGATGGAAGCCGCGAGTTGCTCGGCTGCCGATGCCACGGTGCGCACGCTGGTCGAGGTCTCGGCGGACGCCGCATTGGTGGTATCGACCCGTGCAGAAGCCTGATTGGCAACCGCGGACAAGCTGGTCGCCGTCACACCCATGTCGCGGGTCTTCTCGTTCAGTGTCGTGATGATTCCATCGACCGCGGAACGGAACTCGGCGATGGCCGCTTCGGTGGCGCGATGGCGGGCTGCCTTCTGGGCCGCCTCCGCCGCCGCCTGTGCTTCCATCGCAATGCGGGCGAGTGCGTTGTCGCGGAAGACGCCGACCGCGGCGACCATCGCGCCGATCTCGTCGCGGCGGTCCTGTCCTTCGAGCGAAATATCGGTGTTGCCGTCGGCGAGGTCGCGCATGCGTACCGTCAGCGTGCCGATCGGCATGGCGATCGAGCGCGGGATGAAGAAGGTGAGAACGAGGCCGATCAGGACGCCGATCGCCGTCCCGATCAGCGCATACAGGAACGACGAATCGATCACACCTGCCGCAGCATGCTTGCTATCCTTCATCGACGCAGCAGCGCTGGTATTCATCGCCGTGGCCTTGTCGATGATTTCACCGCCAACCCGGTCCAGCGTGCGATCGCGGACGGTATTGCGGGTCTCGATGATCGTCTTCACCCGATCGAGATGACCGGCCCATGCGTCGAGTTTGGCACCGATGCTCTTGATGGCCGCGCCTTGGCCGGATGCTTCCAGCTGAGAGGAAATGCCCGACAGCTCCTTCCGCCCCTCCTCAAGCTCGCGGAGGGCATCACGCAGGTCATCGTTGGAATTGTTTCGGAGAAACCTCTCCGCTCTCAGGCGAGCGAGCAGAACGTTCTCCTGGACTCCACCCAAGGCAGCGGCGAGTGCGAGCTTGCCGCCGTAAAACAGAGTGTCGCGAAGCTGGCTGATCTCGGCGCGAACCTCGGGGCCGACGACGTCCAAGCCGTTTCGGACAACGCCGTTGCGCTCTTCCATAAGCGCGACAATGCGCGTGACGCCCTCTGCATACTGCGCGACGCTTGACTTGATTTCTGACACGCGTTCGCGTCGATCCGGCGCCGACATGATGGCTTCCGCACGACGTATCTCATCCTGAAGGATCGTCAATTCCTTACGCGCGGCTTCCAGGTCTCCAGCTTTCTGGTTAGCAAGCCACTCCCGGAACTCGAGCTGTACGCTCTTGATGCCGTCCTGGATGTCGGCCGACAAGCTCGACTCTTCGGCCACTGCAACCATCATCTCTACTTTGGCCGCCGTGGTACGCAGTCCATAAAGCCCGATCGCCGTTGCAGCGCCCATCACCGCTCCGACCGCCACGATACCCATGGCAATCTTGTATTGTATGCGGATATCCTGAAATTTGATCATTCGACCCCTCCGTCTACCGATCGTGCATTCCCCTTTAAATTGAACAGTTGTCTGATTATAGTTAAAAAATATCCTATTGCTTCGCTCGGATAATGGCCCCGAGATCTATTAGCCTCTCACTTTCATATAGTAGTTTTCAGTTATTAGGCTGAATGCACTCGGCGACGGGAATAGCCAACTCATAGGCGAAGCCCGTCGGTCTGAACGCGATCCGGGGCTCGTGATCGGCGTCGCGACCAATGGCATGGAGGAGCCGCAGACCAAAGCCGCGCTTGGACGGCTGCGAGATAATCGGTCCACCGGTCTCGCGCCAGCGCACTTTCAACCGGTCGTCTTTCAGACTCCAGACGATCGTGATGCTCCCACGCGGAACGGAGAGGGCGCCATGCTTGGTCGCGTTGGTGGCGAGCTCGTGGATGACGAGCGACAGGTTCGTTCCCCAACTCGGATTGAGGAAGACCTCGGGGCCGCGGCACCGGTAGGCCGATCCGAAGGGCTCCATAGCCTTCTCGATCAGCAGCCGCATCGAGGATCCGCGCCAGCCGGCATCGGACAAAAGATCGGTGGCCGTCGCGAGGGCCGTCAGGCGGCCGTTGAGGGTCGTCCGGGCGTTGGCGAGGTCGGCGCCGATCAGCGTCTGATTGACGGTAGCCGACGCGATGGCGAGGAGGTTCTTGGTGCGGTGCTGCAGCTCACGGAGCAGCAACGTCTTGGTTTCCTCGGCCGCACGCTGCTCGGTCGAGGCTGCAACCATAACGTCGTAAACGGATTGAAATTCGGCGATCGGCACGGCTTGCTGGGTGATCGGCCGGCCGGATCCGAGCGCCGCAGCAGCCGACTTGAGGCGGGCGACCTGCACGCCGAGTAGTCGCGATTGTCGAAGCGCCACACCGACGGCGAGGCCGAGCAGGACGGCAGAGCCGCCCGCGAACAGCAGCCACGCGCGCCTTAAGGGTGCGCTCGCTTCGCTGCGCGGTACGGCGACGGCGACCAGCCAATCATGCCGCGTGCGATGGTAGGCGCGCAGGATGGCCGTGCCGTCGACGCTCGTCTCCCAGTTGATCCCGCTCGGTCCCACGGAACTTTGGCGCAAAGCCTCCGGTAGTTCGGTTCCGACGAAGCGGTCCATATCGTGCGAGCGCGCGATGAAGCGGCCCTTCGCATCGGTGATGCCCCAGCGCCACTGCTCGGGGCGCCGCAGTGAGGAGTTGGCCACGGCGGCGATGTGGGAATAGGAGAGAGACGCGCTCATCAGCCAGAGCTTGTCGCCGGTTCGCCAGGGCACCGTGACGAGGATCACCGGTTTGCGCCGAACCGAACCGATCAGAAGGTCGGACACGACGACCGACGGTGCCGTCGCCGCCATCTTGAGGTGCTCCGGGTGGCTCGACCGTGCGTCGAGCGAGGTGCCCCACGGCACGCCGGCATTCAACACTTGCCGGCCCGTCTCGTCGTGGATGACGAGGTTCACGCCCGACGGCACGATCGATCTCTGTGCGGCGGCGTGGATGACCGCGAGGTCGGGTTGCTCGGTCAGCATGGCCGCGAGCGTCGTCACGAGATCGGCGGCGCGCTTGATCTCCTCGTCGAGGGTCTCCGCGAGATAGGCTGCATCCTCTGCCGCCTCCCGCTCAATGCGCGCAACTTCGCCCGTCGACACCGCGTAGACGCCCGTTGCGACCAGGACAAGCAACGGTGCAAGCAGCCCGAGCGACAGGCGGAGCAGGTGCTCGCGAAAACTGGTGGTTCGGCCGCTCGGCATCGCGGTTGGTATCCGTCGCCTTGCCGGCGCGTATGCCGGGGCTCCTTCCGTTTCCACGGCGGGCGGCGATGGTCAACGGCTACGATGGGCTGCGGCCGCCGGTCGACATCGGCAACCGAGGGATCGTCCCCGCGTTCAGCACGCAGCATGATGCATGCAATGCCAGAGCGGGCGAGCGGATCGGTACTCGTAGCGGCGGTGCGGCACGGCGCGCTGGCGGGCCTCGTCGCGACCGTGCCGATGACGCTGGTCATGCTCGCCGGGCACCGGCTTTTCGAGCCGCGGCAGGCCAAGCTTCCGCCACGCCTCATTACAGATCGATTGCTCGGGCGCGAAGCGAGCGATGAAGCCGGCCGATGGCGCGCGCTCGCTGCTCACTTCGGGTTCGGAGCGGCGACAGGGGCGCTGTTCGCGCTGTGGTCGCGGCCGAGCGCGGGCAAGGGCGTCGTGTTCGGGCTCGCCGTTTGGGCAGTGAGCTATCTCGGGTGGGTGCCCGGTCTCCGGCTGATGCCGCCGGCGACCCGCCAGCCGGCGCGGCGCAATGCCATCATGATCGCGGCCCACGTGGTATGGGGATTGGCCCTCGGTGGGGTCGTGGCCGGTCTTGCCCGTCGTCGGCGGGCGCGCAGTTCACATCGCTCGGCGATGGTCAGTCGATTTTGACGTGCCTGGGGGCCGCGTCGGCGGCCTCCTCGACGGTGAAGACGCCCATCAACCTGCGTGGCGTCGTGCTTGGCGGGGGCGCTGCATCTTCTCGAGCTTTTCGAGCGCCTGGCGGATGCGCTCCGGCATCGGCTCGTGGACTTCGGTAAACTGCTTTTTCAGCTCGACGCCAAAGCGCTCGAGCGCCAGCCGACCACCCAATTGATCCACTCTCCACCCCCGCAAACCCGCCGTGAAACGCCGAACAGGCGGTTTCGGTTCCAACGGTCCCCGCGTTGCCGCTCCGAAGCAGCGGAGAAAACGAGGGGGTGCATTAACCGTGTCTCGCTCGGCTTCTCAATCAGTCTAGGGTCCATCTTGACCGCAGCGAGCCGCAATCGGGCATTCGTGCTGTCGCTCAGCGGTCTGACGACAGGAACCACCGGCTGCTTCCAGCGTTTGCGGCGCATGACCCAGCCGACCACCCAAGCGCTCGCACGGAGGTCTGTCATCGCGGCCGCCCTCCGCGCCGAAGCCCAAAACCTCACGCCTGGCCCCAAGCGCGACTGGCTCCTGACGGTCGCGGACCTCCTCGCAGCCACCGCGGGAAGCCCGAGGTACGCCGACAGTTAACCGGATCGGGGTGTTCCCCAGGGAGCAGCGGCGGCCGAGGCGATCGGCCACGTTCAGGGCTCAACCTGGGAGTTCGCCGCCATGACCTCCATTTCCGCCAATGTCGACCCGCACGGGTCGAGTGATTTCCGCTCCTATGCCCGCATGGGCTACGTCGCCATCGGCCTCGTGTTCGGCGCCTTCGGGGGATGGGCCGCCATTGCCCCACTCGATAGCGCCGCCCACGCCCCGGCCCGCGTCGCCGTCGAAGGCGACCGCAAGCCGATCCAGCACCTCGAAGGGGGCATCGTGCGCGAGATCCTCGTGCGCGAGGCGCAAATGGTCGAGGAAGGCCAGGTTCTTTTCCGCCTGCAGCCGACACAAGCGCAGGCCAACACAGAAGCCCTGCGGAAGCAGATCGACCAGGCCATGGCGCTGGAAGCGCGCCTGCTCGCCGAGCGCGACGGCGCGGCCTACGTAGCCTTTCCAGCCGCATTGACGGCGCGCCGGCACGTGCCCGAAGCGGCGCTGGCCATCGCCGACCAGCAGCGCCAATTCGAGGAGCGGCGCCGGCTCAACGCCAATCAAGTCGCGATCCTGAAAACCCGGCTCGACCAGACGATCCGCGATCTCGATGGGCGCGAACGCCGATTGACGGCGCTGAAACAGCAGGCCGCGAGCTATGCGCAAGAGCTTGAATCCGTCACCGGCCTCGCCCAGCGGGGCTACTACCCGCGGAACAAGGTGCTCGGCCTCGAGCGCGAACGGTCGCGAGTCGAGGGCGAAATCGGCAGCGCGGAAGGCGAAATGGCGAGGCTGCGCGAGGTTTTGGCCGAGACGAAGCTGCAGGTCGAGCAGATCGATCAGCGCCTCAGCGAGGAGGTCAATCGCGAATTGACCGATGTTCGCGGCCGCCTCGGCGAGGCCCGTGAGCGGCTGGCGATCGCGGAAGACGTGCTCTACCGGATCGACGTGCGCAGCCCCCGGCGCGGCATCGTCCTCGGTCTCAAGGTTCAGACGGCCGGTATGGTCGTCAGTCCGGGCGCCATTCTGGCGGAAGTCGTCCCGGCGGACGAGCAACTCGTCCTGTCGGCTCGGGTTTCCCCGCTCGACGTCCAGAGCATCGCCGTGGGACAGAAAGCGGAAATCCGCTTCCCGGGCCTCTCGACGCGCCAGGCGCCGACGATCTTCGGTCAGGTTCGCACCGTGTCGGCCGACAGCCTGATCGACGAGGCGACCCGCGAGCCCTACTTCGCGACCCGCGTCGTTATCGATCGCGGCCAGGTGCCGGAAGCCTTCCTGCGCACCATCGTGCCCGGCATGCCGGCCGACGTTCTCATCACCACGGGCGAACGGACGATGCTCGACTATCTGATCGGGCCCCTTCGCGATGCGATCGGCAAAGCCATGCGCGAACGCTGAGCCGACCACACCCTCCAGCGATCTCGTGTGCCGGGCTGCCCGAATGGCAGCCCGGCTGTTGTGCTTACCCGTGTGCCCTCGGGGACATCGCGCATCTCTGGAGCAGCCTACTGTCAGCTCATCCGCCAACGGGGAGCCCGCCATGCCCACCGCCAAATCACCTGTCTCGATCGCGCTTCACCGCTGCATCCCGGCGCTGACCGCGACCTTCGTCCTCAGCTGCTTCATCAATCTGACGCTGCTGGTCTCGCCGATCTATTCGATGCAGGTCTACGACCGCGTTCTGAGCAGCCGGAACACCACGACGCTCCTCCTCATCACGGCGATCGTCTTCGCCTTCCTCGTGCTCTACGGCATTCTCGAGTACGCACGCTCGGGCATCCTCGTTCGCGCCGGCGTCACCTTCGAGACGATGCTGCGCCGCCCGCTGTTCGACTCCATGCTGCGCGCCGAGCTCGACCCGAGCCTGCGTCAGGGCCAGCAGGTCATCCGCGACGCCGAGCAGATCCGCGACACGCTCTCGGCCGGTACGGCGGCCACGCTGTGCGACCTGCCCTGGACGCCGGTCTTCATTCTCCTGTGCTTCCTGATGCACCCGATGCTCGGTGCCATCGCGCTCGTCGGTGGCCTCCTCCTGTTCATGCTCGCGCTCGTCGCCGAGGCGCTCAGCAAGTCGCAGCACGAGCGGATGCTGAAGCTCCACAACGATGCGCAGGGCTTTGCCGCGGCCGCGTTGCGCAACGGTGAAGCCGTTCGCGGTCTCGGCATGGGCGACGTCGTGACCGAGCGGTGGGTCGGCCATCAGGCGGCCGCCGTCAGCGCCCACGCCGTAGCGCACGAGCAGAGCGCTGCCCTCGTCGCACTCTCGAAATTCGCCCGCATCGCCGTGCAGACGGCGGCACTCTGCGCCGGCGCGTATCTCGCGATCGAGCGGGAAATCTCGCCCGGCGCCATGATGGCTGCCTCCATCATCATGGGCCGCGCGCTGGCGCCGGTCGAACAGATCGTCGCGCAGTGGAAGAAGGTCGTCGGCGCCCGCAGTGCCTATCGCCGCCTGCAATCGCTGTTCACGGCCGCCCCGGCGCCGGCCGACAAGATGCCGCTGCCTGCACCGACCGGCACCATCGATGTCGAGAAGCTTCTCGTCACCCCGCTCGGCTCGCGCCGCCCCTCCGTGCGCAACGTCAGCTTCCGCCTCGAAGCCGGCCAGAGCCTCGCCATCGTCGGCGCCTCGGCAAGCGGCAAGTCGAGCCTCTGCCGCGCACTGGCCGGCGTGTGGCCGGCGCAGGGTGGCACCATCCGCATCGACGGCGCCGCTCTCGACCAGTGGGATCCGAACAAGCTCGGCAAGCACGTCGGTTATCTGCCGCAGGACGTCGAGCTCTTCGCTGGCACGGTCGCCGAGAACATCGCACGGCTCGAGCAGGTCGACGAGATCAAGGTGCTCGCTGCCGCCAAGGCTGCCGGCATCCACGAGATGATCCTGAAGCTGCCGGCTGGCTACGAGACGCCGATCGGCGAGGGCGGCGTCACGCTCTCGGGCGGCATGCGCCAGCGCGTCGGTCTCGCCCGCGCCCTCTACGGCAACCCGCGCATCATCCTGCTCGACGAGCCGAACTCGAACCTCGACGAAGAAGGCGAGCGCGGTCTTGCCCAGGCGATCGCCGGACTGAAGGCGGACGGCCGGACCGTGGTCATCGTCACGCACCGCCCTCAGATCCTGGCGCACGTCGACAAGATGCTCGTGATGTCGATGGGGACGACCGTTGCGTTCGGCGACCGTGCCGAGGTGATAGAGCGGATGCGCGGAGCGCGCGTCTCCGCAGTGGCGCCGAGCAAGGCAGCCTGATCCGAAAGCAGCGACAGCCTGCGAGCGACCGGCGACACCGCCGGTCGCTCTTTTTTTGTCGTCAGGCCGAGACGGCGTCTTTCGCTGGTTCCGGGGCGCCGAGCCGCGCATCGAGAACGCGGTCGAGCTCGGGGAGCATCACGATATTGACCTGTGAGTGCGGCGCGGCATGCGCGACGAGCCAGGTGCACGGCGCATCGCCCTCGTTCGACGGTGCATGCGGTACGCTCGCCGGGACGAAGACGTGATCGCCGGCCTTCGCCTCGATGCGATGCTCGAAGCGGTCGCCCCAGTAGAGCGCGCACGTGCCCTCGAGCAGGTACGCGATCGTTTCGATGCCGTCGTGGTGATGTGCCTTGGCGCGCGTGCCGGCCGGCATGGGCAGCACGTTCATGCAGATCTGGCCCGAACCGACCGTGTCGGACGACACGCCGGCGCCGTACGTGAACCCCTGCGCACCGAAGTAGGTGCGACCCGGGGGAACCAGCTTCACCTCGCTTGCGGCCATGACGCTCTCCGTTCGATGACGCTGCTCGTTTCAATTCTGCAGACCGCTCGGTGTTCCGTTGAGCGTACGCGCAACAAAGGGCCGTGCCGGCCGTTCAGCCGATCATCGACCTACGAGGAGAGATATGCTCAGCCTGCAGACCCCAATACGCGCCGCAGTCGTCAGCGGCACGGTCGCGAGCCTCGCGACCTCCGCCATCCTCGCCGTCCTCGCTCGCTCCGAGGGCCGCGGCGCGCTGCAACCCACGAACGCCACCAGTCACTGGGTGCATGGTCCCCGCGCCGGCCGCCAGCGATCAGCCGACCTCTCGCATACGGGCGTGGGCTTCCTAACCCACCACCTGTCGGCACTCTTTTGGGCGCTTCCGTTCCATCTGTGGCTGGCACGGCGGCCGGATCGAACGGCAGGCGAGATTGCCCGCGATGCCGCCCTCACGGCAGCCCTCGCGGCCGTGGTCGACTACGGCGTCGTGCCGCGGCGCGTCACGCCAGGCTGGGAACACGCGCTCTCGAAATCGTCCATCGCGATTGCTTACTTAGCGCTCGCAGCGGGGCTGGCTGCCGGCGCCCTTGCCGTGCGCGGTCGCGACGACCACTGGTCGTTCGCCCGGTGAACTTCGTCTGGGGGACTAGCGCTCGCGGCGCGGGTCTCCCCAATCATCGCCCGGCTCGGAGGGCGGGGGCCGATACCAGCTGCGCTGAATGGTTTCGATGTGTCGGGCGGCCATGTAGGCGACGGTCAATGGAAGCGTCGCCGAGATCAGCAATATCCAGATCATGCGCCGACAACGGATAAGTTGTGACCGCGTTCCTCAGTGCGCCACAATCGGGAACCAACCTCGCGCTCGTTCCGTTGTCCTGATGATGTAAGGAGGTGCTCATGAGACAATTCAAGCTCGCAGCTGCCGGCGCTCTCGCACTCGTTGGAATCGCGTTTGCGGCTCCGGCTCAAGCCGCGGTCGCGGCCACGCCTACGGGACCAGCAGCCCTGCTGGCGGATCTGCGCGTTTCGAACGGTCAGGTCGAGACCGTGCACTATCGGCGCTATCGCCACTGCCATCGTCGCTACGTGCGGCGGTGCAACGTCTATGGACGGTGCCGGATCGTCGTGCGGACCTACTGCCACCGCGGTTGGTAAGCTTCCCGCGGTTGCGATGCGGGCGGCGCAGCAAACTGGGCCGTCCGCCTTTCGCGGAGCGCCGGGGTGATCCGCGGCTGCGGCCGCTAGTCGGCAATCGACGCCTTTCCTAAGCTTCAAGAGCGGAGGGCGTCGATGAGTAAGGTTGCATTGGTTTCAGGCGTAACCGGCGTCGTCGGTCGGCGCCTTACGCTGCACCTCGCTGCACTTCCGGACTGGCGCGTCATCGGGTTCGCCCGTCGTGCCGCAGCGGCAGATCTGCCGGGCGTCGAGGTCCACTCCGTTGATCTGACGAGCCGCGATGCGATCCGCGCCGCCATCGCGCGCTGCGCAGGCATCTCGCATATCTTCCATTGTGCCCGCTACGATCATTCAACCGATCGGCCGGAGCCGGTCGACATCAACACCGCGATGCTCGTCGAACTCGTCGAGGCGGTCGAAGATGCCGGGCATCCGCTGGCGCACGTCCATCTCGTGCAGGGCAGCAAGTACTACGGGTCGAACCTCGGACGCTACCGGACTCCGGCGCGCGAGGATCATCCACGCAGCCTGCAGAGCAATTTCTACTTCGAGCAGGAAGACTACTGCATTGCGCGACAGGGTCGACGCCGGTGGACCTGGTCGGCGAACCGCCCGCACGCCATTTGCGACCGGGCTCCGGGAATCGCGCGCAGCCTGCCCATGGTGATCGCGGTGTATGCTGCAATCTCCAAGGAACTCGGCGCGCCACTCTGCTTTCCGGGGACGGTCGCGAATTTCCACGCGATCTACCAGTGCACCGACGCCCAGCATCTGGCGAAGGCGATCACGTGGATGGCGACGACGCCGGCGTGCGCCAATCAAGCCTTCAACATCACCAATGGCGACTTCATCCGCTGGGAGCATCTCTGGCCCGGCTTCGCGCGCGGCTTCGGAATGGAATTCGGAGGCGTACTCACGACGCCGCTCGGAAAGGTGATGGCCGACAAGGGCGCCGTCTGGGACCGCATCGTGCGCAAGTACGATCTCGTTCCCACCCGCTTCGAGCAGGTGGCGCTGTGGCCGTATGCCGATTTCATCTTCACGCCTCACTGGGACATGATGTCGGACACATCGAAGGCGCGGCGGTTCGGCTTTCCGGACGTCGTCGACACCGAGGCGATGTTTCACGACATGTGGGCCGGTTTCCGCGCCGCCCGCATCATCCCCCCTTCGTGAGCGTCATCAGTAGGCTGAAGACACCGAAAAGCTGGACATCGCCGATGCCGGCCTCCGCGAGCCGCACCTCGGCGAGCGGGCCGCGTCGCAACGCGCGCAGGCTCGGCTCGTCGATCGCCTCGACGAGGAGTGCGGCCGGGAGTTCTCGATCGCCGCTGCGCATATGGCCCGTTCGCGAGGCCGCCAGCGCCGTCTCGTCCTTCTCGAGAAGGTGTGACGCCACGATGCCGGGTGCCGTAGACAGGGGACCGTGCACGAGTTCAGCCATCCGCCGCCGCACGTCGGCTTCTGTGCCGGGCGTCGGCCGGTAGCCGAGTACGCCGATCACGCCGCCTTCGCCGATCCCCGAGGTGGCGACGACGGCAAAGACCGTGCGGATCGGGCGCTCGAACATCGGGATGTAGCGCCGGCTGCGCGGATCCGGATTACGAACGATCGCCAGATACTCGGGGCTTTGCAGCGCGTCCGGCCCATCGACCTCGTAGAGCGCCATGTAGCGTGGCGTGTCGTAGAGGGCTTTGTAGCGTCGTCCGCGATTGAAGCCAGGGAGCCCATTGGCTCGCTCGGGCAAGTGCTCGCGGATGTACCAGTCGTTGAAGCCGTCTTCTTCCTCGGCCGGGATGTCGTTGCAGATGAACAGAGCCGACCGCCCTTTCATGGCCATGTGCGCTCTCCCACCGCGAGTTCGTGGAACATGCCGTGCAGGCGGGTCGTCAGATGAGGTCGCACCAGATGCGGCCATTCCCCGCTCATCGACGCGGTGCGCCAGGCAGCCGACTTCGGTACCTCCGGATCGTCGACCTCGTAAATCGTCAGATAGCGGGCCATCCGTTCGCTGTCGGCCCAGGCGAGACGATAGCGCTTGCACGACCGCACGCCCGGCACCGCCAGGAGCGCCGGCACATGGTCTTCGTCGTAGAGGCGGTTGAACGTGTCCTCGTGCTCTTCGGGGATGTCGAGCTGGACCACGTAGATCCAAGTTTTCTCTTCGTGCTCTGGCATCGAGCGCCTCGTCGCCAACGGCTGGAGGCGCGAGTGTCGCCATCGCCGGCCGGTGCAGCAACGGGGTGAGGCCGCCGGGCAGGCATGCGGCTCCGGGGCCTCCGGCAGCGCGCCGCGGTCAAACCGGTGTGGGCGTCACGCCACCGAGCGCATCCGAGATGGCGCGCGCTGTGCGTTTCACATGGGGGCCGAGTTCCATCAGCCGCTCGTCGGTCATCCGCGCCGTCGGTCCCGAGACCGAGATCGCTGCGAGCACGTCGCCGTGCTCGTTGTAAATCGGCGCGCCGACGCAGCGCATGCCGAGGGTGTGCTCCTCGTCGTCGATCGCCCAGCCGCGCTGGCGCACGTTGCGGAGTTCGCGCTCGAACACACCCGGATCGACGATCGTCTTGGCGGTCAGCGTCGGCAGGCCATAGCGCTCGAGGAAGCGTCGAATCTCGCGGTCGCCCTGTGCGGCCATCAGCGATTTCCCGAGTGCGGATGCGTGCATCGGCGCGCTCGACCCGGGACGGTGAAAGGTGCGCACGGGGCTGTGGCTCTCGTACTGAACGAGGAAGACCGCGCGGCCAGCCTCTTCGACGGCCATCGAGACGGTCTCGTGCGCCGCTTCCATCAGTTCACGCATGAAAGGCCGCGCCACCTGCGAGACCTTGCGATTGCGCAGGAACGCGGAGCCGATCTGGAAGGCGCGCACGCCGATCAGCCAGTCACCGCGGTCCTTGTCCTGGCGCACGAGGCCGCGCTGCTCGAGCGTGGCGAGGATGCGGTGCACGGTCGACGGCGGAAGACCTGCCTGCCGGGCCACGTGCACGAGGGGCAGTCCGTCACCATCGGCGATGATTTCGAGCAGCCGGATCGCACGCTCGAGCGACTGCACGGTCCCGCCGGATTTGTCCCTGTCCAAAGCCGTCTCCGTGGTGGGCGCCGTTCAGGCGACTTCATCGCACGTTCCGCAAATGCATACCAGCTTCGCGACACATCGCCGCTACTGCCGGCAAAACCTGTTGTGAATCAAGTGTTTCACATATTTCCGCCTATTGGAACTGTTTTTCATGATGTGGACGATCGCGCTCAACCTGCTAGTTGTACGGTCCGGGAGGGCCCCGGCGCTCGTATTGCGCCAGAACGCCCCGCTTCGAACGAAGACCAACAAGGAGCCTAGAGACATGACCGAGCCCGCCCGAGCCGCTTCGTCCCCCGGACCGACCGCCTTTTTCGAAGCCCCGCTCTCGGCGACGGACCCGGTGCTCGCCGACGCGCTCGCGCGCGAACTCAACCGCCAGCGCGACGAGATCGAACTGATCGCTTCGGAGAACATCGTCAGCCGCGCGGTGCTCGAGGCGCAGGGCTCCGTGCTGACGAACAAGTATGCCGAGGGTTATCCGGGTCGCCGCTACTACGGCGGCTGCCAGTACGTGGACATCGCCGAGACCGTCGCGATCGATCGCGCCAAGGCGCTGTTCGGCTGTGCGCATGCGAACGTCCAGCCGAACTCGGGCAGCCAGGCGAACCAGGCCGTTTTCCTCGCTTTGCTACAGCCGGGCGATACCTTCATGGGTCTCGATCTAGCGGCGGGCGGCCACCTGACGCATGGTTCGCCCGTCAACGTGTCGGGCAAGTGGTTCAAGGCGATCTCTTACACCGTCGATCGCAACAGCCACCTGATCGACATGGATGCGGTCGCGGCGCAGGCCCGCGCACATCGGCCGAAGCTCATTATCGCCGGCGGCTCCGGCTATGCCCGCCACTGGGATTTCGCGCGTTTCCGTCAGATTGCAGATGAGATCGGCGCCTGGTTCATGGTCGACATGGCGCACTTCGCCGGCCTCGTCGCCGGTGGCGCTCATCCGAGCCCGTTCCCGCACGCCCACGTCGTCACCACGACGACGCACAAGACGCTGCGCGGCCCGCGCGGCGGCCTCATCCTGACGAACGACGACGAGATCGCGAAGAAGATCAACTCAGCCGTCTTCCCGGGCATGCAGGGCGGACCGCTGATGCACGTGATCGCCGCGAAGGCCGTCGCGTTCGGCGAAGCGCTTCAGCCGGAGTTCAAGTCCTACGCCCGCTCGATCGTCAGCAATGCGAAGGCGCTGGCCGAGACCATTCGGGCCGGCGGCTATGACATCGTCACCGGCGGCACGGACAATCACCTGATGCTCGTCGACCTGCGTCCGAAGAACCTCACGGGCAAGGCCGCGGAGGCTGCCCTCGGACGGGCTCACATCACCTGCAACAAGAACGGCGTGCCGTTCGATCCGGCGAAGCCCGCCATCACGTCGGGCATCCGGCTCGGGACGCCCGCCGGAACCACGCGCGGCTTCGGCATCGCGGAATTCCAGACCGTCGGCCGGCTGATCGTCGAGGTTCTCGATGGACTCGCTGCCAACGGCGAGACCGGCAATGCCGACGTCGAAGCCCGGGTCAAGCGCGACGCGATCGCGCTGTGCCGCCGCTTCCCGATCTACTCCGCCATCGCCTGATCCAGAAGTCGCCCCAGACACCGCCCAAGGAGAACACCCGCGCCATGACGAAAACGATCGCCGGCTTCAAAGGACTTGCCGTTCCCGGACCGACCAACATGCCCTTCCAGATCCGCCAGGCGATGGATGTCGCACTCGAGGATCACCGCGCGCCCGACTTCCCAGCCTTGACGCTGCCGCTGTTCGCGGACCTGAAGCGCATCTTCAAGACCGAGACCGGCCAGGTCTTCATCTTCCCGTCGTCGGGCACCGGCGGCTGGGAGTCGGCGATCTCGAATACCTTGTCGCCGGGCGACAAGGTTCTCGCCTCGTCGTTCGGTCAGTTCTCGCATCTGTGGATCGACCTCTGCCGCCGCTTCGGACTCGACGTCGATGGCGTCGAAGTGCCGTGGGGTCGTGGCGTTCCGCTCGACATCTACGAGCAGAAGCTGCGCGCGGACACGAAGCACGAGATCAAAGCCGTTCTCGCCTGCCACAACGAAACCGCGACGGGCGTCACGAGCGATATCGGCGGCATCCGGAGGATCCTCGACGACCTGAAGCATCCGGCCATGCTGTTCGTCGACGGCGTGTCTTCGATCGGCTGCATCGACTTCCGCATGGACGAGTGGGGCGTCGACGTCGCGGTCTCCGGGTCCCAGAAGGGCTTCATGATGCCGACAGGCCTCGCCATCGTCGGCGTGAGCCAGAAGGCGCTGGCGGCGCGCAAGACGGCGAAGCTGCCGCGATGCTTCTTCGACTACGAAGACATGATCCGCACGAACAAGGACGGCTATTTCCCCTACACGCCTGCCGTTACGCTCCTCCGCGGCCTCCGCGCCTCGATCGACCTGCTCGAAGCCGAAGGCCTCGAGAACGTGTTCGCCCGCCATCGCCGCCTCGCCGACGGCGTCCGTGCCGCCGTCAAGGCATGGGGACTGCAGCTCTGCGCCGAAGAGCCGAAGTGGTATTCCGACACGGTAAGCGCGATCGTCGTGCCCGAGCGCTTCGATGCCAATGCCGTCATCAAGACGGCTTACAGCGAATACGGACTTTCTCTCGGCGCCGGCCTGTCGAAGGTTGCCGGCAAAGTGTTCCGTATCGGCCACCTCGGCAGCCTGAACGAACTGATGGTGCTGTCGGCCGTCGGCGGCGCCGAAATGGCCATGCTCTCTTGTGGCCTGCCGGTCCGGGCCGGCAGTGGCACCGGTGCGGCCGTGGCGCACTTCGCCACTGCTAGCGGGGCGCAGGCGCTCAAGGCCGCCTGAGCAGGCTTATCCGTTTTCGGACGAAGAGGCGCGGCCATCGTGGTCGCGCCTTTTTCGTTGCCACCACCTTAACTTTCGTCCTGTTTCGGACTTTCGACGGTCGTTCTTTGCGCTTTCGACAATATTTTCCGAGTGCTTAATCGAAACGATACCGCGGGTTCCTAAGCTGCTCCGCTGCAGCAGTTCGAGTTAGCGTTATGAGTGACATTCCCGTTGCCCCAGAGACCGACGAGTCGGTCGAAGAGTTGCGCCGACAGCTCAACAAGGCGCCCGCCGCTTACCTGCGCTCGCCCGAAGTCCTCCGCAGTGACCGCGAACTCACCTATGCCTATATGCCGTCCGACGAGGACGGCGAACATCATACCGGCCGGGCGGCGTCGGGCGTCTTGGAGGCGGTCGATTCGTTCGTGTTGCCCCCGCTGGAGCCCGTCTCCACGCCCGCGTCGCGACTGCCAGCCCCGGCCGCCGAGACCAACCCGGCCGCGCTTCCGACGTTCTCGACGGGCGATGAGCCAGCCCGGACCTCGACGCCCGTGGCCGAGGCGTTATCCGCTCCCTCGACAGGCTGGACCACAGCACCAACGACCGAAGGGGACGCCCCGCCGCCGGTCACCGCGCGTCCTTCTGCGACGCCGGGACCGGATCCGCAACCCGGCGAACCGCTGCCGCCTCCGACTGCGTCTTCTCCGGAGGGCAACAGCGCACCAGAAGCCGCGTCTGCGATCGCTAGCCAGACCGTAACGGAGGATACTCCGTTTACGTTTCAGGTCCCCGCCGGCGCCTTTGTCGACCCGGACCTGGGCGAGTCGCTGACGTACACGGCGGCCCTTGCCGACGGGTCAGCGCTTCCTGCCTGGCTCAATTTCGACCCGGCGACGCTGACGTTCTCAGGGTTGCCCGACAATGACGACGTCGGCAGTCTCTCCCTCAGGGTCACGGTTACGGATCGTGCCGGCGCTACGGCGTCTCAGGTGTTCGATCTGATCGTGACCAACGTCAACGATGCGCCGACCGCCGGCGCCGCACTCACGGATCGCGTCGTCTCAGAAGGCGTCACCGCCTTCGCGCTGCCAGCCGACGCATTCGCCGACGTGGATGTCGGGGATCACCTCGTCCTCAGCGCGACGTTGCCGGACGGCAGCCCGCTGCCCGCCTGGCTCACCTTCGATCCTGCGACGCGGACATTCACCGTCGCAGCGGACGATGGCGAAGTCGGAGCATTATCCGTTCGGGTCATCGCCACGGACCAGTCCGGCGCTCAAGTCACACAAAGCTTTCTCCTCACGGTGGAGAACGTCGAGGAGTCACCGACCGTTACGTCGGAATCGATTGCGACGTTCGCGGAGAATGCGACGGGAACGGTCTATACCGCGACGGCGAGCGATCCCGACGCCGGTACGACGCTTACTTACAGCTTGAGCGGTACGGACGCCGCGCTGTTCAACATCGACAGTTCAACCGGCGTCGTCACCTTCAAGTCGTCCCCGAACTTCGAAACCCCGGCCGATGCCGGCGGCGACAACGTCTACGACGTCACCGTCACCGCCTCCGACGGCACGCTGTCGAACGCCAAGGCCGTCCAGATCTCGGTGACCAACCAGAACGAGGGTCCAACGGTCACGTCGGGCAGCTCGGCAACCTTCGCGGAGAATGCAACGGGAACGGTCTATACCGCGACGGCGACCGACCCCGACACCGGCACGACGCTCAGCTACAGCTTGAGCGGCACCGACGCCGCACTGTTCAACATCGACGCCTCGACGGGCGTCGTCACCTTCAAGTCCTCGCCGAACTTCGAAACCCCGGCCGATGCCGGCGGCGACAACGTCTACGATGTCACCGTCACCGCGTCCGACGGCACGCTCTCGAACGCCAAGGCCGTCCAAATCTCGGTCACCAACCAGAACGAAGGGCCAACGGTCACGTCGGGGGCGGCTGCGACGTTCGCCGAGAATGGTACGGGAACGGTCTACACGGCGACGGCGACCGATCCCGATGCCGGCACGACGCTCTCCTACAGCTTGAGCGGCACCGATGCCGCACTGTTCAACATCGACGCCTCGACGGGCGTCGTCACCTTCAAGTCCTCGCCGAACTTCGAGGCACCGGCCGATGCCGACGGCGACAACGTCTACGACGTCACCGTCACCGCCTCCGACGGCACGCTGTCAAACGCCAAGGCCGTCCAGATCTCGGTGACCAACCAGAACGAGGGTCCAACGGTCACGTCGGCGTCCGCTACGACATTCGTGGAGAATGGGACGGGCACGGTCTATACCGCGACGGCGACCGATCCCGATGCCGGCACGACGCTTACTTACAGCTTGAGCGGTACGGACGCCGCGCTGTTCAACATCGACACCTCGACCGGCGTCGTCACCTTCAAGTCGTCGCCGAATTTCGAAGCCCCGGCCGATGCCGGCGGCGACAACGTCTACGACGTCACCGTCACCGCGTCGGATGGGACGCTGTCGAATGCCAAGGC